>LSQX01384899.1_pt1 | contig 12023 bp, 14 predicted proteins | sample 654561 | NCBI WGS metagenome assembly LSQX01 (sample SAMN04489861, study PRJNA283612) | anaerobic digester metagenome | isolation source: 4 biogas reactors fed with cattle manure at either 37C or 55C with and... | place: Denmark: Kongens Lyngby | collected 2014 | reverse complement strand
TAAATCCCCTGTTCCCCCAGTTCAACACTATCCACAATCCCCATAATGACAGAAGCGATACACCCATCGGGCAGGTTGAGCACTTGGCGGGCGCCGTTTCCCTCTCGATTTACCAGCACTGTATCACCGATACCTGCTTGGGAATGGTCAACCGCGATAAATTCTGCGCCATCACCATCCCCCTCATTGATAAGGGGCTGTACAACCAGTAAACGTCGGTTGTCAAGATGGGGGTGGCTGACGGTTATAACGACAGTGCCGACAACTTTTCCAAGAATCATACGTTTCTCTGCCTATGTAAACCGGTTTGTTCCGGGTTTGAGAGTGTAATCAAAATCACCATGAGGTCGAATGTTCAGCTCATCGATGATGCCTACCAGTGCCAGATCGACAGGTACAAAGGTGATCTCCGGCATTGCCAGGGCTGCTTCTCGCGATCGGGCCATGACACAAAGATCACCAATGCCTGCCTGGACAACATCAGCAGCAACCTGGAGCGCACCATCTGGTTCCAGCTGCTTATTAAGAGGTTGTACAATCAGAAGTTTGATTCCCTCAAGTCCTGAATACTTTACAGTACAAACAGCGGTCCCGTGAACCCGACCGAAAATCATAATTTAACTCACCCCAACATTGTTCAAAACACGTGTGATGATCGTCTCAAGCAGAGTGTTATCGATCTGATCTCCGAGCTTTGCTTTGACAGCCTGACGAATGCGTTGACGAAGATCATCGCTTTGAGCCTGGTAATCCGGGACTGTTTTCGTGACGGAAACCGGTTTGGGGGTTTCGGACAGGTAGGGTCTGACAGGCGCCGAAGGAGGGAGCTGATGGGGTTGGATCAGCTTGACGCCCAAGCGCTCAGCTTTCTCGAAGGCAAGTTCTGTCAGCACCACGTCTTCAGATACGATCAGGGAATATTGCCCCTGTGAAGCCATATCTTCGATATCGCGCTCTGTATAAAATTTCTTTGCCATAAATAACTCCTTTAGGGGTTGATAAAATCAACCCGCCACACCTTCCAATCCCTCCAAAGCGCTGATTGCAGCATTTCTGGCGGTGATGATCTCCGACTCGCTGCCAGACAACCACATTCTACCGAAACGACCGACGGAAGAGACATGGATGATCTTGATGCTGGCATTCTTTTCAGCCTCGTTGCAGGCGTAATTGATGTATGCGGCAGGAGCACATTCCAGTACAAGCAGGGTTTCACCGGGGACCAGAATACTACCCTTACGGAAGCGGTTCAGCAGTTGTGCCTGGTAGGAATCGACATGGGTGATCACCTGGGTGGATACGACCTGGGGTTTGATGCGGTCTTCTTCTTTGAGACCGAGCCGTTCCAGCACGACGCGTCCGGCTTCCTTGACGGCTTCCTGGTTGAGGGAGTGAACTTCAAACATACCAAATTCACGCTCGACAATTTGTGCGCCGGGTTTGGCTTCGGTCGCTTTTACGGCAATATCCACCACCCGGAACACCTCATTGCCGGGTGCCATTTCAACATACAGAGACGCCATACCCTCCACAGGCAGGTCACCCTGGGTGACTGTACCCACAAAGGCTGAATATTGCGCTTGCATGCGGTCAATAAAACAATAACATCGTAATGAAAATCCTTCTGCCATCGATACTCCTCATCTAAAAAATTTGCGTCAAACGGGTTGATCGTGCATAGCAATCCCGAGCGGTGTGACAAACAGTGAGTGCGGCGGCACATGGGTCGGCAAACCTGTGATGTTCTCAATCACCCTGTCGATGCCGGGGAAGAGGGATGTGCCGCCCACCAGTACAATCGTCCTGGCATTGCTGCCGCGAATGTGTCTTTCGATAATGGTTCCCATCTTTTCCATCACTGGACGAACGACAGGAAAGAGGCGGTTATGCTCCGCAGGGTCCTGCTTGAGGGCTTCGGCATCCTCAAACGGGATTTGGTTTGCACCGGCAATGACCAGTGACATGTGAGTGCCGCCCGTGGCTTCATCAGCGGAATAAACCACCTTGCCATCTTCAACGATGGCAATGCCTGTGGTTCCACCGCCAAGATCCACGATAACGCCATCCTGCAAACCCAAAACGTCGTTGGCTGCGGTTGGTTCGTCGACAAGGCGTTTGCAGACCATCCCAGCCGCTTCCACCACGTTGGCTGTTGCTTGCCGTTCTGCAGGCGGTACGCCAGGTGGAAAGCCCGTAGCAGCATGGGACAAACGAATACCCAATTTTGCTTCCACGCGCTGTTTCATGGCTCGTAAGAGGTCTACCGCACCGATATAATCAATGACCAGACCATCCCGTACGACCTGAGCGAATTTGTATTCACCAATCAGCGGTTCATTAAATTCATTTAAGACAACCAGCACGGTGTAAGCCGTACCAAGATCCACCCCAACCCGCAAATGACCATTCGGTGATAAAGCTTGCGGCGGGGAGACACGTTCAAGACCTGGTGAAATGACTTGTTCCGCTCGTGTAAGAAGCTGTTCTGGATCAGACCATACGCTGCTTGACGACGGTTCGGTCACTATTTACTTGATTTGACGAATGCGCCCTTTTCGTTTTTGGGCAGAATCATCTCAACTTCTTCATGCGGCCTTGGGATGACATGGACCGAAACCAGCTCGCCCACGCGTTTGGCTGCGGCAGCGCCTGCATCGGTAGCTGCTTTGACGGCGCCAACATCACCACGAACCATCACGGTGACAAATCCGCCACCCACGTATTCGGAACCAATTAAAACCACGTTGGCAGACTTGACCATGGCATCAGCTGCTTCGATCGCGCCGACCAACCCCTTGGTTTCAACCATTCCCAGAGCAATTAATTTTGTGTCTAAAGCCATTTTTTGTTGTCCTTTCTTGGATTAACAATAATTATTTTTGTTTCAATATTTCATCAACCACGCTGCGGACAGCCTTTTCGATTTCCTGTGGCGTGGGACCCGGTTTGGGTTGCCCAGGTTTCAAGGCTTCCAACGGAGGCGGGATTAATTCATATGCAAGACGTTTGGTGTTCATCAGGTGAACTGCCGTGACGTTGTCACCGGTAATTGAACCTCCGACCCCACCTGCACCAAGTGTCAACGAGGGCATTACGCCGGTGGTCAGACCAATCGCACCGAGCGTGCCCATGGTGTTGACAGCGATACGGAACACTGGTTTTTCAAGCCCGAAAGCCATGATCACCTTTTCATCGGTGGCATGGATGATCAGGCTGTGACCGCGACCACCAAACTGGATCAATTCGATGCATCGTTCACAGCCAGCTTCCCAGCCTTCTTCCTCATACCAGCCTAAAACGGTCGTGAGTTTCTCACGTGACAGAGGTTCGACCTTTCCCACCCGTAAAAGCGGTGTAACCAAAACACGGGTGCCGCGAGGAATATCAAAGCCGGCCATACCTGCAACGTATTCAGCCGGTTTGCCAACCACGGTGGTGTTCATGCTGCCATCGGGATGAAACAGCAAGCGCCGCAGCATTTCTGTCTGGCGGGGATCGGTGAAATAGGCGCCTTCCTGCTCCATCAGCGAACGTAATTTTTGGGCAATGGGTTTGTCTGCGACAACGGATTGCTCGGATGCGCAGATGGTAGAGCAGTCGAAGGCTTTGCTGGCGACGATGTACCGGGCTGCTTTCTCAATATCAGCAGATCGGTCGACATAGACCGGAACATTGCCCGGACCCACACCGATGGCGGGTTTGCCGGTGGAATGGGCGGACCGAACCATGGGCGTGCCGCCGGTTGCCAGGATCAATGCAACATATTTGTGGTGCATCAGTTCCTGAGTGCCTTCCAGACTGATATTCTGCATACAGCTGATCAAACCTGGCGGGGCGCCGTTTTCTTCGGCAGCCTGAGCCATAATGCGGACCGTTTCGTAACAGCATTTTAGGGCGGCCGGGTGAGGTGAGATCACAATTGCATTGCGAGTTTTGACAGCAATCAAGATTTTATACATGACTGTGGACGTGGGGTTGGTGCTGGGGGTCAGACCTGCGATCACACCAACGGGCCAGGCAATGTCATAGATCTTTCGTTCAACATTGTGCTGGATCACACCAACGGTTTTCAGATCTTTAATGCTTTCCCAGACGTTCTTCGATGCGAAGATATTTTTGAGTCTTTTGTGTTCTGCCACACCGTAGCCAGTTTCCTGATGTGCCATGATGCCCAAACGTTCAGAAGCATCCAGGGTAGCGTTTGCCATCGCAGCGCAAACACGATCAACCTGCTCCTGGGTTGCATGAGACCATTGCTTCCAGGCGGAAAATGCCTGTGTGGCAAGGTTTCTTGCTTCCTGTTTTGAACGTAAATCTTTATCGAACTCAGCCATAAGCGCTACGCTTTCTCGAAGGTGATTTCTCCATCCACTTCAAGGCTGTCAATCATCGCCATGATGACAGCATCTACCGGACGATTTTCAGTGATTGTTGTTTGACGAGCGCTTGAACCATGGGCTGTAAGGACCAGGTCTCCCACGCCGGCATTGACGGTGTCGATGGCAACATAAGGCTTGCCGATTGCGTTTCCTTTTTCGTCTGTTTGGCGACAAATAAGAAGCTTTTGTCCGGTGATTTTTTCGTCTTTAATCGTTGAAATGGTTGTCCCTACAACTTTGGCGATCAACATAGGATTTACTCCACTTTTAATAGGTTTTAGAACCAGGTTTGGATTCGGTTGGTGCGGATCCATCTGCCCGGATGATCTTAATCCCGGCGCTCGCGCCGATCCGGGTGGCGCCAGCGGCAATCATTTGTTCAGCATCTTCATGGGAATGAATCCCGCCAGAAGCCTTAACACCGATGGCGGGGCCGACTGCCCGGCGCATCAGGGCGACATCATGAACGGTTGCACCGCCGCTTGAGAATCCAGTTGACGTTTTGACGAAGTCAGCGCCAGCCTCCTTTGACAGCAGAGAGGCGATCACTTTTTCTTCATCTGTTAGAAGAGCTGTTTCAATGATCACTTTCAGCAGTGCATTTTTGGCGTGGGCTGTTTTGACAACCTCCCGTATATCCCTGGCGACCAGTTCGGTATCACCTGCTTTCAGCGCGCCGATATTGATGACCATATCGATCTCCGTTGCGCCGTGAGCAAGGGCATTTTTGGTTTCCACAACCTTGACTTCTGTGGTTGTGGCACCAAGCGGAAAGCCGATCACAGAACAAACCTTAACATCGGAATCGCGCAAGAGATCAGCACACAATTTTACGTTGGTTGGATTGACACACACGGAGGCAAAGCCATGTTTCTTTGCCTCATAACATAACTGGGCGATCTGATCTGCAGTTGCATCAGCCTTCAACAGGGTATGGTCGATCATCCCGGCAAGGGATTTGTCATCCGGGATAACGCCGATCGTGGAGGTCAGACGTTCTGCGCCAGCGCTGATAACCTGACCTGCATTATCAAAGCAGGTTTTGACCTTGATCCCATCTGCAACCTCAACCACACACTGCGCGCCTTCCGGGTATTTCAATTCCTCATCCCGTTCAGCCATTGCCAGCAACACCTCGCGGGTGATGATTTCAACCAGTGTTTCAACGGTTTTAATATCTCGTGTCATTGTCACTTCCCATCTTTTGTAAAGCGCTTTTCAATTGCAGTAATTTTGTCAATACGTCTGGCATGACGATCACCGCCGAATTCTGTGGTCAACCAGGTATTTAAAATTTGCTTTGCTAAATTTGTACCGATCAATCCAGCGCCAAGTGTGAGCACATTCGCTTTATTGTGTTCCCGGCTGTTGACCGCAGTTGCATAATCATAACATAAAGCAGCACGAATTCCAGGGACTTTGTTGGCTGCCATACAGGAGCCAATTCCTGCACCATCAATGATCACGCCGCGACAGGCTTCGCCGCTGGCAACCTTTTGAGCGACCGCCAGGGCGATATCAGGATAATCGACAGCATCCTTGGTGTGTGTCCCCACATCGATGACTTCATACCCATTATCTAACAGATCTTTTTTAAGAATTTCTTTGAGATCAACTCCGCCATGATCAGTGCCAATAGCGACCACGAATTTTTTGGTGGTTTTTCCTGACATGTCCGGTTGATTTGACGAAGATGCAGCTGGGTTTTTTCCCATTGAACGACTTACAACATTTTGAACAATTCTGCGAATTTCTTGCTCTGATATGTGATCTGTCATCTACTGCTCCACTTCTCTAAATGTCCTGCTAATTGTGCTACAAAAAAACTTAAAAGATAGCCATGTTTATAATGGCTATGATGATACTACAAAAAATGAATATTTTGGTCAAATCATTTCGGAAATCGATAAACTACGATACACATAAATAAGTTGCGCCCGAGGGTTGGAAACGAAATTAATTCCAAAATTGAACTCTGATTCCACTGGTCAATTAGGATAAGGCAAAGTAAGATTACTGGGGTGTGTTTTTTGTGGAGCACATTTGAGCGATGGTAGATTTTAAGGCAGAATTTATCAGACGCCCGCCGGGGCGTTTTTTTGCGGAAAGGGATCATATTAAAATGCGATCAGTAATCTGGAACAACAACGATCAGGCCATTGAATTGATTGACCAAAGGCTTTTGCCCCGGGTGTTCACAATCAATCAATATAAAACCCACCAGGACCTATCCGATGCCATAAGGGAGATGGTTGTTCGCGGGGCACCTGCGATCGGTGCAGCTGCTGCTTATGGGATGGCTTTGGCTGCGATCAACTCCTCCGCAAAAGACATCCCGTCATTACAGACGGATTTATATGAAGCAGGGGAAACACTGAAGGCATCCAGACCAACCGCTGTCAACCTTGCCTGGGCTGTCAAACGCATGTTAGATGCAGTGGAAGCCTTTGCCGGTTCTGTGGATGACCTCAGGCAGCACCTGCTGGAACTGGCAGAGAAGATTGCTGACGAGGATGTGGAAACCAACAAAAAGATATCCGCCTTTGGCGCTGAGCTGATCCAGGATGGTGATCAGATTGTGCATCATTGTAATACCGGCGCCCTGGCAACAGTGGATTATGGAACCGCATTGGGCATTATCCGATTTGCGCATGAACAGGGCAAGAAGATCCACGTATTCGTGGATGAAACCCGCCCTCAACTGCAAGGATCTCGATTAACTGCATGGGAACTGGAGCAATATGGCATTCCCTATGACATCATCACCGACGGCTCTTCGGGATACCTGATGCGCAAAGGATTGGTGAACAAGGTTTTGTTTGGCGCTGACCGCGTGGCGATGAATGGCGACGTGGCAAATAAAATTGGGAGCTACATGCTGGCATTGGCGGCATATGATAACGCCATTCCCGCTTATTCGGTCTTCCCAATTTCAACAATTGATTTTGAGCTTGAGCGCGGCGAATTAATTCCGATTGAAGAACGAGATCCGGCTGAAGTATTGGAGATCAATCTGATGGGAAAGCCAGCCACCCCTGAGAATGCACATGCGAGAAACTTTGCTTTTGATGTCACGCCAAACCGTTTAATCTCCGGTTGGATAACGGAAAAGGGTGTCATCTATCCCCCATTTAAAGAAAATTTGTTAAAGGCGATGGATGCCTAAGGAATTAAAATGAGCATATTACTGACAGGTTCAATTGCTTTTGATTACCTGATGTCATTTCCAGGTTATTTTAAGGACCATATTCTGCCTGAGCACCTCGAATCGATCAGCCTGAGCTTTCTGGTGGATAAAATGGTGCGCCAACCGGGTGGGGTGGCAGCCAATATTTCTTATTCGCTGGGCCTTTTAGGTGAGAAGCCAAAGTTGGTGGGTACAGCCGGCATTGATTTTGAGGAATACAGGATAGCTCTTGAAGAAGTGGGTGTTGATACTTCCGGAGTGAAAATTATTCAAGGAAAATTCACAGCCTCATTCTTTGCAAACACAGATCTTTCCAACGCTCAAATTGCAAGTTTTTACACAGGTGCCATGGCAGACGCCGGGTTGCTCTCTATGTTTGATCTCGATCTGACAGTGGATGATCTGGTGATGATCTCGCCGAACGATCCGGATGCAATGATCAAATATGTAATTGAATGCCAGGAATTAGGCGTCCGTTACATCTTTGATCCGAGTCAGCAAATTGTACGACTGGATGAAGAAAGTTTAGTCAGAGGAATTTCCGGTGCACATGGCTTGTTTATGAATGAATATGAATTTGAACTGCTGCAGAAACACAGCAAGCTTGATGCGGAAACGATTCTCAATTCTGTAGAATTTACAGTCATCACCCGGGGCAAGGATGGGTCCCTGGTTTATGAGAACGGTGAACTTAAGGGAGAGGTGTTGGCTTTTCCAACCAACAGGATTCTTGATCCCACGGGCGGAGGCGATGCCTTTCGAGCTGGATTTTTAAAAGGATATGTGAATCATTTTGATCTTGTATTGTGCGCACAAATGGGTTCACTTGCGGCGACATATTGTTTGGAAGGGATGGGACCTCAAACCCACCGTTATCAACTGAAGGATTTTGTCGACCGATTTCGCAGCAAACATGATGATCAGGGTATATTGGATGCGCTTGTGTAAACGATCAGGAACACAATGTTTGCGTCGTTGTGTTTAATAAATTTTGGAGGAATTAATGGACAAATTTGATATAAAAGATATTAGCCTGGCTGAAGGCGGCCGCAGAAGGATTGAATGGGCTGAACGAGAGATGCCCGTTTTACGTTCAATCATGGAACGTTTTAAAAGCGAACGGCCCTTTGAAGGCATTCGTATGTCGGCATGTTTGCATGTGACCACGGAAACAGCCAATTTGATGCGCACCCTGCAGGCGGGTGGGGCAGATGTGGTTCTAACAGCATCCAACCCTCTCTCCACACAGGATGATGTTGCAGCTTGCCTGGTATCCCATTTTGAAATCCCGGTGTTTGCGATCAAGGGTGAAGATAACCTCACCTATTACAAGCATATCAACGCCGCCCTGGACCATCGTCCACACCTGACGATGGATGATGGCGCGGACCTGGTCAGCATCTTGCATAAGGACCGCGCTGACCAGCTTGGAGATGTGATTGGCGGCACGGAGGAGACCACGACGGGTGTGATCCGTTTACGGGCGATGGCGGCTGATGGTGAATTGAAGTTCCCCGTGATCGCAGTGAACGACGCCATGACCAAGCACTTCTTCGACAATCGTTATGGCACCGGTCAATCAACGATTGATGGGATCATCCGAGCGACAAATATCCTCCTGGCTGGGAAAACCTTTGTGGTGGGCGGCTATGGCTGGTGTGCTCGTGGTCTGGCAATGCGCGCACGCGGTATGGGCGCAAACGTCATCGTGACGGAAGTCGATCATTTGAAAGCGCTTGAAGCCGTTATGGATGGCTTCCGGGTGATGCCGATGATGGAAGCTGCTCCAATTGGTGATATCTTTGTTACGCTGACTGGCGATATCAATGTGATCGACAAGCATCATTTTGAGAATATGAAGGATGGCGCCATCGTGGGGAATTCTGGTCATTTCAATGTCGAGATCAACATCCCGGCGCTTGAGGCGATGTCCGTCAGTAAAAAACTGGTTCGTCCCTATGTGGATGCTTATGAGCTGCCTGATGGGCGTGTGATCCATATCCTGGGTGAAGGGCGTTTGATCAATTTGGCTGCAGCCGAGGGACACCCTGCCAGTGTGATGGACATGTCCTTTGCCAATCAGTCGTTGAGCGCAGAGTATATGGTGAAAAACGCAGACATCTTGAAAAACAAGGTTTATGCAGTGCCTGATGATATCGATCAGGAGATCGCACGCCTGAAGCTTGATTCAATGGGTATAAAAATTGATACGCTGACTGAAGAGCAGATCAGATATCTGAATTCCTGGCAGGAAGGCACGTAATTCAATTGGTGTATCTTTAATGAAGAGAGGTTCACTCTGCAAATGAGTGAACCTCTTTTTTTCTTGTTGCTGTTGAGAATGAAGCCTTCACTTTTTGTTTAGGGAGCTAATCCTCGCCAATATCATCATCATAAGATTCATCACTGTCGGACCAGGGGGAAACAAGAATATCGGTGTCAGCCTGTTCGCGAACAGCCTTTTCGATTTCCAGCGCAAGCTCCTCGTTTTGTCGTATAAATTCCTTCGAGTTCTCACGACCTTGCCCGATGCGGATATCCCCATAGGAATACCACGATCCGGATTTGTTGATGATATCCATTTCAGTTGCGAGATCGAGCAAATCGCCAACTTTTGAGATACCTTCGTTGTACATGATGTCAAATTCTGCTGTTCGGAAGGGTGGAGCAACCTTGTTCTTGACGACTCTGACCCGCACACGGTTGCCGGTAATCTCTGCGCCGACTTTGATGGATTGAATTCGACGAACATCCAGTCTGACCGAGGAATAAAATTTGAGAGCGTTTCCACCAGTGGTCGTTTCCGGGTTGCCAAACATCACGCCGATTTTGTGGCGAAGCTGGTTGGTGAAGACCACAGCTGTTCGGGTTTGGCTGATGGCGCCGGAAAGTTTGCGCATCGCCTGGGACATCAGGCGTGCCTGGGTGCCCATGGTGGGATCGCCCATATCGCCTTCAATTTCCGAACGGGGGACCAGTGCTGCCACCGAATCGACCACGACGATCTCAACCGCTCCTGAGCGCACGAGGGTCTCGGCGATCTCAAGCGCCTGTTCGCCAGTATCCGGTTGTGAGATCAGGAGTTCATCAATATTGACGCCACACTTTGCTGCGTAAACTGGATCCAGCGCGTGTTCCATGTCGATAAAGGCAGCCACACCGCCCATTTTCTGCGCTTCAGCCACAATATGCTGACAGATCGTCGTCTTCCCCGAAGCCTCCGGACCAAAGATCTCGGTGATTCTTGCTTTGGGAATGCCGCCCACGCCCAGCGCCAGGTCAAGCGACAGAGATCCAGTTGGAATGACCTCAACTGTGAGGTGTTTAGCCTGTCCAAGTTTCATAATAGAACCTTCACCGTAGCGTTTAACAATGTCTTTGAGTGCTTTGTCAAGAACTGTCTTTTTTGCATCGTCCATTCTGCTTTCCTCTTTCCTCGGTAAGAATTATCAGGAATTATATCTCTTATAAAGATCCTGGATGTTTTATATTTCTATGAAGATCCAATTCAATTTTAGCACATATGTTCAGTGTGTCAAGCGTCCTGCTCATTGAATTCAAAAAGGATGAAAGGATCAAAGAGCTGGTAATAGCCGCTCATCCGCCACAGGCAGTAGGTAATTCTTTGCTCTTCTGTATAAGCCGGGTCATAGAACGCCATTGTGGAAAAATCCGCACCAGAGGGGCCAAGTCGGGTTTCAAGATGTAAATGAGGGCTGCTCGAGTAGCCCGTGTTGCCAACAGTTCCCAGCAACGCGCCACAGCTGACACGCTCTCCGGGTTGATGAGGCGGTCGGACTTCTAAATGGGCGTATATGTGATAGATCGACATAACATCCATATGTAACGGTGGGACAGCAGTTGGGCATTGCCCCTGATAAACCACGTCCTGGGGTACTTCAAGAAGACCTGCCAGCAGTTCCATTTGCAAAGCTTCAGGCAGGTCAGTAAGTGGTGTTTCGATCATAACAGCGTAACCATAGGGAATTTGGTCTTCAAGAGTCAGGACGACTTTGCCAGGTAGGATGGCGTACACTTCAATTCCCTGGATGGATTCACGTTCATCACGCTGGTAATAAGCAAAATCAAGGCCATGATGCCCGTCATCATGACCAATTGGCGGAATCTTGAGAGGATTGGCAAGAATGAGCCTGAGGCTTGTGAGGGTTTCTTCCTCTAACGGGCAGCAAACCTGATAGGGAATACTTGTTGGTGTCAGATGAATGGTGGGCGTGGCAAGCGGCCGGGTTGCAGAGGGTACAGGTGGCGGTGTTTCCGTGGGGTTTGGGCTGAAAGTTGGTGTGATTGAATCGCTGACAGCCATTTTTGGTGCCGGAGTGCAGCCTGCCAGTAAGAACAGGATCATCAGAACCCATCTTTTTTTCATTTTCACTGGATCAGACGACATTCCATATAAAACCTTTTTTCCTTTGCTTCGCCCATAGAAAAGGTCTTGT
>LSQX01382188.1_pt2 | contig 12023 bp, 7 predicted proteins | sample 654561 | NCBI WGS metagenome assembly LSQX01 (sample SAMN04489861, study PRJNA283612) | anaerobic digester metagenome | isolation source: 4 biogas reactors fed with cattle manure at either 37C or 55C with and... | place: Denmark: Kongens Lyngby | collected 2014 | reverse complement strand
AGTATTCCGGTTTACGCTAAACTGGGGCGCAGGCTTGAGAACTGTCTCCTGACAACCTGCCAGCACCACAATTACTGCCACCAGTAAGATCGCATGCTTGATATAGTGCGCCTTAGACATAACTAGGAACCTTTCTCCGTCGCCAAGAGTCTCGTGTCACGCGGTTTTGAGCATCGGATATAATTGTCTTTACTATGAACCATAAAACATACATATTTTGCGATATTTTCGCTCAAAAGTCAAGTATTTACTTATCGCACCTGATTTTGGTCTGTAAAAGCTCTTTTCAAAAATAGATTCAACACACAATTTCAACATCACAAATAGGCAACTATCACGCTAAAGAGCACGCCATTTCAAAAGATACACAGGTCTTTTACTGCGTGCAGATCATCCCTGTGAATCTGCATCATTCGTTTTTTGTTGTCCTTCTTGCGCACCGGTCGCGCTTGGACAAAATCGCTGATATAAACGCATCGAACAAAAGTCCGGTCCGCACATAGAGCAAAAGCCATCCGATTCATGGAGGAGCTGCGGCATGGCTTGGGCGCGCAGCTGTCGCGCCCGATCCGGATCCAACGACAAGGCGATTTGATCGGCCCATCGAAATTCATAGCGTGCTTTGCTCATGGCATTGTCGCGAATATGTGCGCCCGGCAATGCTTTCGCCAAGTCCGCCGCATGAGCCGCCAGTTTATGAGCGACCACGCCTTCCCGTACATCTTCCTTATCGGGCAAACCAAGATGTTCTTTGGGGGTAACATAGCAAAGCATGGCGGCTCCATTCCACGCGATCAATGCGCCGCCTAAAGCGGAACTGAGATGATCATAGCCAGCCGCCACATCGGTGGGGATAGGTCCCAAGGTATAAAAGGGCGCTTCGTTACACCAGTCCAGTTGATTTTCCATATTCTTTTCAATGAGATGAAGCGGCACATGTCCCGGTCCTTCATTCATGACCTGAACAAAATAGCTCCAAGCGCGGCGCGTCAATTCGCCCTGGGTTTTCAGTTCCGCAAATTGCGCGGCATCATTGGCATCATGAATAGAGCCGGGGCGCAATCCGTCGCCTATCGATACACCTACATCATAAGTGGCGAGTATTTCACAAATCTCGTCCCAATGGGTGTACAGGAAATTTTCTTGACCATGGGCGCTGCACCGCGCTGCCATGATCGCGCCGCCGCGGCTTACAATACCCGTTAATCGGGATCGGGTCAAGGGGAAATGTTCTTCCAGCGCCGCCGCATGAAGGGTAAAATAATCCACGCCTTGTTCTGCCTGTTCGATCAGTACCTCCCGCATAATCTCCCAGCTCAGCGCCTCAGGCACACCCTCCACTTTCTCCAAAGCCTGATAAATAGGTACGGTACCGACAGGTACCGGCGCATTGCGCACTATTTGTTCCCGTGTCTCATAGATATCGGCGCCCGTACTCAGATCCATGACGGTGTCCGCTCCCCATCGAATCGCCCAAATCAATTTTTCGACCTCTTCGCCAATAGAACCATGGAGTGCGGAATTGCCAATATTGGCATTTATTTTTACGGAAACCTGACGCCCGATTACCATGGGCTCCAATTCGGGATGGTTGACATTCGCCGGTAAAATGGCGCGGCCTGCTGCGATCTCATCACGGATCTTTTCCGGTGTAATGATTTTTCCCGACGTGTCGGAGCCGCGCACGGAGCCCGACTCTTTTCCCGGAACACCTTCCAAAGCCATATTTTCGCGAATCGCAGCGTACTCCATCTCTTCCGTGATAATGCCTTGCCGCGCATAATAGAGCTGGGTTATTTGGCTGCCCGCCTTGCGTCGGAAGACAGGGCGCAGCCGCGGACAAGGATGCGTATCCATGGGCCGGCATGAACGGGTACCCTCATCTAAAGCACGTTCTTTGATCCAAGGAGTCCGTAGTGGGGGCAATCCTTTTTCCAGATCGATAGATGCGTCAGGATCGGTATAAGGACCGGAGGTGTCATAAACGACTACAGGCGCGTTCTCTTCCAAAATAGTATCTTCTGCATCCCGGGTAGGGTGCAGATTAATCTGGCGCATGGCGACACGAATGCCCCGCGACCCTTCCACATATATTTTTTGGGATTGCGGAAAAGGTCTGCGCAATACGTGGCGATTTGAACCGCAGCCCAATCGTCCATTATCTCCTTCCACGTTCGGCATAAGGTCTACTCCTATTTTATCTCCCCGATAACAAGTCAAATAATCATGTTCAGGTCAATGCGGCAAGAGCATCAATCTTTGCTTCGAGATATTCCAAAAAGGCGTCCGGGCCGGGGATTGCTCCGGTCGCCTCCTGAATTATTTGTACTGCAGTTTTACGATTACCTACACGATGTACATGTTCGCGCAGCCATTCCAAACAGCCTTGGAATTGACCTTGTCCGATATCTTCCCACAGAGAAGGTACGGCCTGTTCCATAGCTTTCAGCAGCTGTGCCGCGTACAGGTTGCCGAGTGCATAGGTCGGGAAATAGCCAAAGGAACCATGGGACCAATGAATATCTTGAAGACAGCCCATGCCGTCGTTGGGAACGGTCAATCCGAGATAGCGCTCTATTTTTTCATTCCAAGCTGCCGGTAAATCAGCAGCATCCAATTCATCTTCAATCAATGCCGACTCAAGTTCGAAGCGCAGGATAACGTGAAGGTTGTACGTGCATTCGTCGGCTTCAACTCGAATCAATGACGGCGCAATGTGATTCGCCGCTTTGTAGATATCAACGGCACTCACCTGATCCAATTGTCCGGGGTAGAGGGTACGCAAAGCAGGCAGATAATGCTCCCAAAAGGGCAGACATCTGCCAATGGCATTTTCCCAGAGCCGTGATTGGGATTCGTGGAGTCCCAGCGACGGCGACGCCGCCAAGAAGCTGCCTTCGTCTTCCTCACGGAAACCTTGCTCATAAAGAGCATGACCGCCCTCATGAATAGAACTGAAGAGGGCGGAAAAGAAATCGTTCTCAGACAAGCGTGTGGTGATTCTCACGTCATGAATGGAAAAATTGGTTGTAAAGGGATGAACAGACTTGTCTTGGCGTCCCGATTGAAAATCAAAACCCATATCGCGCAGAACGGTTTCACTAAAAGACCATTGCCGCGCAGTATCCCAAGACTGATCCAACCACGACCGATCTTCCCTATCCATGATGTCAAGACTGTGCGCAAGCAAGGCGCGTTGGCGATTGCCGAGCACTTCAAAAATAGCGCGCAGCGAGGCGGCTGTCATGCCCCGTTCATAATTTTCCAACAAGGCATTATAGGGCGTTTCTTCAAAGCCGAGATAGGAAGCCTTTTCACGGGAAAGCGCTATCAATGTTTTGAGATGGGGCAAAAAGACGGAATACTTTTCTTCTTTGCGTGCTTGGATCCAAGCCTGTAATGCAGTGCTGCGCGCTTTGGAAAAACGGCGCACAAAATTATCGGGGATACGGGATGCCCGTTCATATTGATACGCAATCTCATTGACGAGAGCTTCTTCGTCGCTGTTACGCAGTCCTTCATCCCGCGCACGGGCAATCATGTCCCCCACATCAGGGTGGGTGAATAATTTATGGGTGTGGGCGTGAAGGGTCGCCAACTGACGACCACGGGCGGCAGCGCCGGCAACAGGCATGTAGACTTCCTGATCCCATTCCAATACAGCGGCAGCGGCACGCAAATTGCCCACATCGGACATGTGTACAGTAAGTTTTTCAAAAACCGATGATTGAGTCATGAATATTCCAGATAAAAAATCAAAGTGATGGGTAGATTAAACTATGGAAACACGTGTTCTCCTATCCGTGTATTATTGCATAGAAAGACAAGTGAACCAAGTAAAGCCATCGCATCTGTGGAAGGCGCCGCTTTGAGAGTCCGCCTCGACACGGAGCAGGTTGACCGAAACACACCCCCCACAAATCACAAGGCCTGCACCATAATTTCCGCAATGTATCGGCTTAAAGAAGCGGGATCGGGTACAATACCGCCTTCAGCCAACAAAGCCTGTCCATAGAGTAATTCTGCATAGGGCTTTAAGGCTTCGTCCGTCGTGTCCTTCGTGTAAAAATCATGAAGGCGCTCTAATAAGGGATGCTGAGGATTGAGTTCCAAAATCCGTTTAACAGGCGGTGCTTCCTGTCCCATCATCCGCATCATCTTTTCCATTTGAGGCGAGAGATCTTGGGAGTCAATAACCAGGCAAGCAGGGGAAGTACTGAGACGTCCGGACAGACGCACTTCTTTCACATGCTCGTCCAAAAGGTTTTTAAGGGCATCCAATAAGGCGCTGTATTCTTTCGTCTTCTCATCACGCAACTTGCGCTTTTCTTCTTTCTCCGATTCCGTGCCCAGATCCACATCTCCACGGCCAATGGCCTGCAGCTCTTTTTCCTTGAATTCGGAAATGGAAGAAGTCCAAAGTTCATCAACAGCATCGCTGAGCAGCAAGACTTCAAAGCCTTTGTCGCGAAATGCTTCAAGATGGGGCGACTTGAGCAGGGCAGCTTTCGACTCGCCTGTGATGAAATAAATGCTGTCCTGATCCGCTTTCATACGGCCCAGATAAGTCTCCAGCGAAATAGGCGTATCGCCGGATTCGGTACTGTCGAAAAGGGCAAGATCAAGGATATTGTCTCTATTTTCAAAATCCATCAACAGCCCTTCTTTGAAGGTGCGCCCGAATTGAGTCCAGAACTGCCGATACTTCTCCACATCCTTCTCGCGCAAGTCCTTTAAGGTGGACAGTATTTTCCCGACGATACCTTTGCTCATGCGCTGTACCTGTCGGTTTTCTTGGAGCAGTTCCCGTGAAATATTCAGCGGTAAATCTTCAGAGTCAACGACCCCGCGAAGAAAGCGCAGGTAGTCGGGCAAGAGCTCATGGCAATCGTCCATAATAAAAATTCGCTTGATATACAGATGCAATCCCATCTTTCGAAGGGACTCGGGCATCATCAAATCGTAGGGCGCATTTTCGGGTATGTAGAGCAACATCCGATACTCCATGACCCCTTCCATTTTCGCCTGTATACGGAGCAGCGGATCAGTCCAATCATGGCTGATATGTTTATAAAATTCGTTGAATTCCTCTTCCGTCACCTCGTCTTTGTCGCGCAGCCATAAGGCTTTCATCGAATTGAGACGTTCGTCTTTGATAACCGTTTTTTCTTCCCCATCGGGCAAGGGTTTGCCTTCCGCGTCGGTCTCCTTTTCGGTACGCTCAATCTTCAAATAAATGGGATAGGCAACAAAATCACTGTAGCGTTTAACGATCTGGCGTATTTCCCATTCCGTGGCATAGTCCTTTAAACCATCTTCAGGATCGGACTCTTTTAAAAACAAGGTAACCGTTGTCCCGGCTTCGTCGCGTTCCCCCTCGCTCAGCGTGTAGCTTCCCTCGCCGGTACTCGTCCACACGGTAGCGTCCTCTTCTCCCGCCCGCCGTGTGCACAGTTCAACCTTATCCGCCACCATGAAAGCGGAATAAAAGCCCACACCAAATTGACCGATGAGTTCCGGCAGTGCCGCCGCCTCTTTGGTTTCACGGAGTGCGTCGATAAATTCCTGTGCTCCGGATCGGGCAATGGTACCGATAAAACGCTTGACTTCTTCGCGGCTCATACCAATGCCATTATCTGCCAGGCTCAGCGTGCGCGCTTTCGTATCGAACTCTATATGAATAGCCGCCTCTTCGCCGGACGCGAGCTCAGGCGCTTTCACCGCTTCAAAGCGGCGCTTGTCGAGGGCGTCCGAGCTATTCGAAATCAATTCGCGCAGAAAGATATCTTTGTTGGAGTAGACAGAATGAATCATGAGATCCAGAATCTGCCGCGCTTCCGTTTTAAATTGATAGGTTTTGGATGTTTTACTCATGGGTAATTCCTCCTCATTTCGATACCAATCTCAGATGTTGATAAAGTGCATTTAAAAAGATCCTCGTAAAAGGATCAAGGGGGCTTGTCGCCCGATCAGCTGCTCACATAGGCATCTATACTCTCGCGCAGGCTTCTAAAAATCCAAGCCCGTTTCTCAGGATCCGTTTCCAACAAGGTAACGCGGAAACCGGGATGCTTGCAATGAAAACCGCTGAGCGGGACCACAACAATGCCGGTCGCGCCCATCAGGTAATATACAAAACGTTTATCGGGATCCACCCCTTGTACCAATGTTTCGATACGCTCACGAACTTTAGGATCTTCGATGGGCAAGCTCTGATGCCCATTCAGCACCCCTTCTTTGAACATGACCGTAAGATAGAAAGCACCTCCGGGCTTGTTGACGATGGTAGAATCGCAGCCTTCGAAATAGGAAACCGCTTCATCAGCACGATCGCTGAACATTTGTGCGCGCGTCGCCAGATGTTGGTTAAAACGACCATTATCATAGACCAAAGGAAGTGCCATTTGGGGAAGGGTGGTCGAGCATACTTCAAGGCGCTTCGCCGCCAACAGACTGTTCACATAGGTGTTAAAATTGTCATTTTTTTTGCGGTTCAACACTTCGATCCAGCCGCAGCGCGCGCCCGGCCACGGGAATTCCTTGCTGATGCCGCGCATCGCCAAGCCGGGAACATCCTGAATCCATTGGCTCATATGAACGCGGGGATAGCCCGGATAGGTAACATGAATATAGATCTCATCAGCGATCATGAACAATTTATATTCTTGGGCAATGGCAACAATTTCATCCAAAATCTCACGAGGATAAACGGCGCCGGTAGGATTGTCCGGGCTCAACAGTAAAATACCGGCGATAGAATCGTTGTATTTCACTTTGTTGCGTATGTCGTCCACTTTCGGCAGCCAGCCATTATGGGGATCAAGATCATAAGTAACGTGGCCGTAGCCTGAATGGGCGGCTTCTGCCGATGAGTGCGTGCTGTACGCTGGGGACGGGCCTAATACCCGCGCCTCACGTTTAAGAAAACCATAGACACGCGCCACGGCGTCGCCTATGCCATTGAAAAACAAAATATCATCGGCCGTGATTTGGATACCGTCGGTACGGCGGTTTACGGTTTCGGCTAAAAAGGCGCGGGTACTTGGCACACCGGCGGTGTCACAATAACCATAGACAGCGGGCGTTTCCAATAGTTCATGGAGAATATCCCGTATCCACTGGGCCGGCATTTCCCCTTTTTCGACGGGGTCGCCAATATTTTCCCAGGTAATGCTTTGACCCAAGTCTCTGATGCCCCGTGCCACCTCAACGATTTCTCTAATTTCATATTTTAGATTGGTGGCGCCTTCATGTACAATACTGCGTCGCATAAAATGGTTCTTTCGTGATAATCGCACCTGAAAGGAATACACTAAGGTGTTGAAAAGACCGCTGTCACGCCCTTACAAATCCTGGTTAAATACAGGAATAGGAGGGAGTGGTTGGACGGGAACTACAGGTGTAGTATGATCCTATAATAGACTTTTCAATACCGGTAATGCAACAAGGATACCCTCGAATAGCGTGTAAAATCACCCCTATCGCAAGTCAATAGAATCGCAGCTGCGGCAATAAACATCCGACTGCGCAGCTGCGAAACAGTGCTGATATCCCGTCGTAACGGTATCCGTCCGACGATCGATTTTCATAACCGCTGTTTTTTCGACTTTATTCCATATAACAGCGGTTGATTCCGTTCCGTTGATTAAGAATGTTGTTACAGCATAAATTCGAGGGTGATGATTTTCTTTTTCGCGACCTGCAGCGTCAGACGATTCCCCGACGGCTGCACAGCTTCAAGGCGTTCCTCATCAAGATTGGTCAGCCATGCTTCCCGAATCTCTTTATGAAGAACGACCGCTGTGTTCACCGTTTCTGTCGTAGGATTGAAAAGACGCAGGATATAAGAGCCCGGCCGATCCTCCGCTTGTTTCAATGCGGTAATCTGGATGTTGTCGCCTTCCACGGCAAGGAAACTCATTGCCTTGGGCAAGCTGCCTTCATGAGGCCCGGCTTGTGCCGGTTCGAGAGGCAGATTCATATCTTCAGCTTCGCGGTAGCAGCCCTTCGTCCAGTCGCCTGTGTGGGGATACAGGGCGTAGCTCCACTCAAAATGACCCATGCACTGGGCAAGTTCCATTTCCGGATGGGTTTCCCATCTGCCGAATACGGGTGAGTTGCGGTAGGTAAAGGCGCGCATCAAGGTAATCGCGAGGGGACGATCAGCACGGTCCATTGCCTCGTATTCACGGAGACCGCTGTTATTGATAACTGCGAAACCACAGTTGCCGTCGGTCATATCCACAAAACGGTGCATGGGGTATTGCGGATTCGGATGTCCGTAATAGGGACTGCTTTCCTTGATCTGTATGTCTCTGCCGATAACATCATAGGCTATTTCCGCGTCACTGCGGTCACAGTCAAGACGGGTGGGGAAGACCACACGCAAGCGATGATGTTTGCAGGTGTTTTCGAAGCTGGTCGTCACATCCAAGCGCTTTGCATCAGCGCGCAATGTGAAACGGCTCGTGATAATCATCGTACGCCGTTCTTGGGTACGGCCCGTATCATTGATATCCCCTTCTCGGAAGTCCACATAGGGTTCATCGTCTACGCTAACCGGAATCTCCATGTGATAATCCACACGCATCCGCGCAAAGAGCGGTCCCGATTCTTCAAGGGCAATATAACAGGGCGCGCCGTGGGAGGTGATGATTTCATCCCGTTCCGGAGGCATATGTACCCACGAATGTCCCGTTTCTCCGCTGTCTTCCAAATAGTGGAGTCCCGTATAGCACCGTCCCGTTTCCTTGTGGGTCAAATCCAAGGTGCCGTTACTGTTAAACAGCACGCGCAAATGTTCATTTTCGAGGACATTCGCTTCCGGAGCCAGCGTACCGGGCACATAAGCAAAGCCTGCCTCACGGACAAGGTGATAGGTGCTGTAGCCAAAAGCGGGAATCTCTTCCGTCTCCACATGGCAGCGAACCCGTTCCGTACGAAGCTCCACAGAGATATCCTGTAAATTGCGGACGAGTACGCCCATGGGATATTTTTCTTGCTGCTGCAGGCGCAAGGTCTTTTTATCCGGTGTCTGAACGGAAAAGGCGGTATACCCCATATCCTGCGGCATATCGACCAAGCAGGAAACGACTGCTTTACGCGGGAAAGGACAAGGATTGAATACGGTCAACACGCTGTCAGTTGCGGGCAGGTCACTGTTATCGATCTGTATCTGCAAGCATTCGAGCCCGCGTCTTGCCACACCTTCCGCAATGATATTGATCTGGTTGAATCGGAAGATGGAGTCCCGCTCCATTTGATCAATACCGCCGCCCGTAATCGTGTCGTGCGGATGATTTTGAAGCAGGAATTTCCAGCCACGATCCAGTGCCGGCTTCAAATATTCGCCGCCGGTCATGGACGCAATGGCCGCCCAGGGTTCTGCACGGCGCTGCAAATTAACTTCGGCAATATGGTTGTGATGTTTCAGTCTCGGCCGTGCACTGATGATGTCGCCAAAGAGATGGGTCCAGCTGCCTGTGGCACCGGGATCGCGAAATTCGCCGCGCAGCACAATCGGATCCTTCACTTCTTTCTCCATAGCCTTCATGTACTCACCAAGGGTGGAGAAATGAATGTCATGCTCCGGCAATAGCTTTTGGCACAACTCCATGATCCGTGTTTCTTCCGGATCAGGATTGGAGGAGTCAAAGCCCTGCATACACACAATCTGGCTTGTGCTGAAATGCTCGGATTCATCTTGCACCAGTTTCAACAGCTGTTCGCGGATAGGACCGTCATTCCACTGTTTTTTCTTGTCGTCCAAAATGTAGTAGTGGTCGCGCTTCCGTTTATCATCAATGAGGCGGAAGGGCGCCGCGCCGCGATCCCAATCATAGCGCTGGTACACATCATCGGAGCCATAGCGCAACACACGGTACACATAGATGTAATAACTGAATCGGCTCATACAGCCAAAGCGTGAGCCAAGCAAGCGCGAACCGTCGGGGCCCTCAAGAACATATTCGCATTTGGGCGTATTAATGCCACGATAAAAAACGATATGATCAATGCCAAAGCCCTGGTAGATCTGAGGGATTTGTGAGGTCTGACCGTAAGAGAAGGGCGTATAGCCGCTTTTGGTGACGCCGCCAAGGGCGTTGGCGCTGCGATGGCCGACCACCAGATTGCGCACCAAGGATTCTCCATTGCACACGTATTCTTCAGGGAGTGAATACCAAGGGCCAATAAGGAGCCGCCCATTTTTCACGTGTTTTTCCACGAGCGCACGCTTCTCAGGACGTAATTCCAAATAATCTTCCACACACAATGTTTGTGAATCCATGGTGAAAGAAGTAAAAGCAGGATCGGTCTCCAAGAGATCAAGGAGCTCATCCATAAATTTCAATAATAAAAGGCGGGTCTCTTCAAAAGGATAACCCCATTCACGGTCCCAATGGGAATTGGATACGACATGGATCGTTTTTCTTTCCTGAGTCATGACAGTATTCTCCTGCACAGGTTAAAAGGGGAAGGTTTTAGATGGCCATATCAAAGCATATTAGCCGATAAATTTACAAATTGATGTATCCCATCCGATTACGCATCGCAGGCGAAGGAAGGACACAGATTTCCATTTGCCATGGTAAAGGGCGCGACGAAGGCGATTAACGCCGGGCATTTTAATACGATTGTGCGGCAATGACACGGCCGCGACAGGTTTTTCCCGTTATCATGCACGGACCCGTTTCATCCGAATCTTCCAAGGGTATGCAGCGCACCGTGGAGCGCGTATCGGCTTGCATGGTCTCTTCTACGATAGGATTGGCATGGTCCAGGAAGACACGGAAGAAGCCGCCTTCTTCCACCCGTTCTTTATATTCGTCGTAACTGTCTACGGTGTAGGTGCACGCTGCCATCCGATTTTTAGCAGCATCAAAAAGCTGGCTTTGAATCGTATCCAACATGTGGCGCAGCTCACTCAACAAATCATCGGCGCCGATCGTGGTCTTATCACCCGTATCACGACGAACCGCCACCACAGAATTAGACGCAACATCACNNGATTTCAATACGTATGGGAATGCCTTTCAATTCCCACTCATTAAATTTGTAACCGGGTTTGTATTGTTCGCGGTCATCAATTTTAAAGAAAAGAGGATCCCAATCGCGGGTAATTTCCCGTGCTTTCCCGAGCACAGCAGCCTTTTCTTCATCAGAACGATAAATGGGAACAAAGACGACCGGCGTCGGAGCGAGCCGCGGCGGAATCACCAAACCCCGGTCATCGCTGTGGGTCATGATCATGCCGCCAATAAGCCGGGTGGACACGCCCCAGCTGGTGGCATAAACATATTTCAATTGAGAATCTTTATCTTGAAATTTTACATCAAAGGCCTTGGCAAAATTTTGACCAAGATGATGTGACGTGCCCGCTTGCAGCGCTTTGCCGTCTTGCATCATTGCCTCAATACAGTAGGTATGCAAGGCGCCGGCAAATTTTTCCGCCTCTGTTTTTCTGCCCACCAATACGGGCATGGCGAGGTATTCTTCTGCGAAACGGCGGTACACATGAACCATGCGCAGCGCTTCTTCTTCCGCCTCTTCATGGGTCGCATGGGCAGTATGCCCTTCTTGCCACAAAAACTCACTCGTACGCAGGAACAAGCGGGTGCGCATTTCCCAACGGCATACATTCGCCCATTGGTTAATCAATAAGGGCAGATCACGATACGAAGAAATCCAGTTTTTATAGGTAGACCAGATGATCGTCTCCGAGGTGGGCCGAATCGCCAGCGGTTCTTCGAGCAGTTTGCCGCCGCCATGGGTGACCATGGCGCATTCCGGCGCAAAGCCTTCCACGTGCTCCGCCTCTTTTTTCAAAAAGCTCTCGGGGATGAACATGGGGAAATACGCATTTACATGACCGGTCTCTTTGAACATGCGATCAAGGTGCTGTTGGATCTTTTCCCAAATACCGTAGCCCGTCGGACGGATGACCATGCACCCGCGCACCGGCGAATGCTCTGCCATTTCTGCCTTCAGCACCACATCCAAATACCATTGTGAATAATCTTCTG
>LSQX01287291.1_pt1 | contig 12023 bp, 6 predicted proteins | sample 654561 | NCBI WGS metagenome assembly LSQX01 (sample SAMN04489861, study PRJNA283612) | anaerobic digester metagenome | isolation source: 4 biogas reactors fed with cattle manure at either 37C or 55C with and... | place: Denmark: Kongens Lyngby | collected 2014 | reverse complement strand
TGTAGGATCATCTCTGCGTAACCCTTCATAAACCGTCTTGTTCACATAGAGAGGATACACATTCCGCAGCAGCTCACCCGGCAGTGAGCCATCAAGTATTCTCCGGTGCTGCAGATCGTCGTTCTCCGGTTCTGTAGCATCCAGCCACCAGGCATCGATCCGGTAGGGGAGCATCTTCTCTGAAAAATTCTTCCAGTAGAGGGCGGCGGCATCGGGATTGAAGAAGTCGATCCAGTCACTGCCCGGGATATAATATCCCTTCTCCTCCATCTCTTTGCCTACCTCAGACTGTTTGTCTATTTTCGACCAGACAGAGATCATCAGTCGCATATTCATATCATGAAGCTGGCGCACCATCTCTGCAGGATCGGGGTAGCGCTCCTCGTCGAAGCGCATGGCATTCCAGCCATACTTACCCCAGTATTGCCAGTCCTGTACGATCACATCCACGGGCAGTTCTCTGCTGCGAAAAGTGCGCGCATTCTCCAGTAGCTCATCCTGCGTATTGTATCGCTCGCGGCAGTGAATATAGCCTAAAGCCCAGCGTGGCAGCATGGGTGACGGTCCTGTCAGCTGGCGGTAGCTACTGATCACCTCGTCACCACTGCCGGCAAAGACCGTATAGTCCAGAGCTTGCGCCACGGGAGATGAGAAAACGGTTTCATTGGTAGCTGCTCCCCAATAGAGTACAGGCTGATCCCTCTGCTCTCCTTCCACTGTGATCTCATGCACACCCGCCGATAATTCTGTAATGAGAGAGGTTGTAGGCGGCAGCCAGATATTATTTACGTTCACCAATGTATCTCCGTCAATGACAAGATGATGTTTGCGTGCCATCTTCTGTCCCACATCGAGGAGCAATCCATATTTACCTGCCACAGGCACCTCCAGTCGCGCGGTAAAGCGGTTCATGCTTCTGGTCTCTCTTCTATTGCCGCTGGTTCCGGTGGCATCCACCGTGATGGTCTCTGTGCGATCATCTTCACGTAGTAGCGGCAGCCTGTTTTCTCCAGGATTGAATTCGGTCAGGCCATAATTGTTCCATAACAGGCCATACCCCTTACTGGAGAGAATGAAAGGAATGGATATCTGGCTATTTACCTGTGTAAGTCGTCGTGGCAAAGCCCTGATGTTGAGATACCCGTCCTGAAACTGACCGGTGCCAAACAGATATTCATCGGGAGGAGATACAAACCGTTGTGTTACCTTGAATACAGCGAGTTCGTCCAGACTGTCGCGCTCCATAAAGCGACCTCCATCCTGTTCACTCAGTATGATCTTTCCCTCGTGATCGAGAAAAGAGAGACTTTGGCTCTTCCTGTGATATACGGCCGTGATCTGCGCCACGATAAGTCTGATGGTCTCCTCATCTTCTTTAACCTCGTAGGAGGGTGAAACAACTTTCCCTGTATATACAATATCTTCGGGGTATAATTGCACTTCAGACTGTTGATATCTGACGCGAATGGCATTGTCATTCAGCGGCTCAAGTGAAAGGGTTCCACCCCCTGTGGGGATTATAATCCCCGCAGGATTCTCTTGCATGGTGGCAGCCTGTGGCCTGCCTGTGAGCAGCATGGTACAACCGACGAACAGTAGGATGGATTTATAGATGGACATTTCTGAGGTTGTTTACAATTGAATTTCTTATGGATTCAGTAGTGAAAGCATCTGATCGGCATATCGCTGACCCAGCATGCTGTACCCTTTGGCTGAGAAGTGCAGATGGTCGGGTCCCGCTTCACATCCGGCAGATGAGATAACATGAGCAGTGGAAATTGTAGCTGGCAGGGTCTGTATGATTTCGTTCATCGAAGCGCATACTCCCTTCTGGTCTGCATGTACCACCTCCCCTGCAAGCAACGGAACTGAATTGGGTGCAAGACCTATATCCTTCAGCAGATTATCGTATACTTTCTTCACCTTCACCGGCCACACTTTATCTCCGGTATTTGATTCTCCCTGGTGCAACAGAATCCCCTTGATGATTCCTCCGTTCTCCTGTGCAATCCGTGCCATATCTACCAGCCGCTGGTAAGGATTGTTGTCATACTCGGCTGCCATATTCTTCAACCAGTCGGGAGAGGTAGCTATATTCTCCTCAAAGTTCTCCTTGTCGAAGAGTTCAATTCTACATCCTCCCACGGCCACATTGATCACACCCACTTTTATATGAGCGGGCAGTGCAGCTGTCATGGCTCTGCCAAAATAATCAGCCGGCCCGAGTCCGGTATGGCATCGTACAAGTGGGGGGGTAGCCTTATACCAGGTCCCTGCTTCCCGTCCCAGGTCGGGACAATCGACAGCCTGCAGGACCATAAAACGAGGATCAATTCCCACTGTATCTTCGGCCTTAAAACGAACGTGTCCTTCCATATTGGACTGTCCCAGGCAGAGGTACACATGTGTTTCCTGTTTTGGTTGCATGGCAGTAGTATTTTTGTGACTGGTGCAGCCCATGCTCATCAAAAAGATGAAGAGGCCTGCACACAGAATCATTCTTTTTGGTTGCATTTTTTTGGTTTTATGTTTAAATTTAATCCGTTAGATGGTTATATCACTACAAGGGGATCCGCTCTTTTCAGGGGCCGGATCCCCTTTTGTATTATTTTGTTGCAAACACAACATTGTATGTTTTCACTACACCATTGAAATCACATGCAACAGTGGCAGTGCCGGTGGTTGAATTTGCCTGGGTCACATTCACTTTCACCTGTTTATGATCGGATGAGGCAGTGACAGTAGGCACGGTAGTTGCTCCTGAAGGAAGCGGGTATGTAGCTTCATAGAGATCGTAACTTACAATGCCATTGGCATTGGTCGATCTAACCGGTGTTTGTGGCAACACGATCTCTTTGCCGTTTACAGCAATGGAGATGGTTGGAACTACCGGTGCGGACAATTTCTTCTTTTTGGTGCTAAAACCAAGCCCCATCAAGTCGAAGAGCTCTGCAGAGCCGGCTCCTTCAGCCACCAGGAAAATGGCATGTTTCTGATCCAGATGATCCACAAACCGGGAGACATCAATCGTGTATTGGGTGGTCTCCCCACTGGCATTCGCTGGAACGATGATCTCACCAATCTTTGTTCCATTCCAGGTGTCGTTATCCCAGGGTCCGTCAAGCCATACATTGACTTTGAACGATTGGGTTGTCTTGGGAGCAAGGAACAGGTTGAAAGCAGTGCGGTTTCTCTTTTTGGTACCCTTGAAGGCTTTCAATCCTTTGGTGTCTTTTTTTAATCCGCCAAAACCAAAGTATTTATAGCCGATGATATGGCCATTCTTCACACCGCCCACAGTCATATGGTTATCCCAAATATCCCATGAATCTTGTTGGAGGCCGATCTCTGAGAGATAACAGGCATAACCTGCAGAGTAATACTGATAGGGATCGAGTCCATAGATATGAAATCCTTCAGAGGTGACTTCTGCACCATTGTATGCCTTGCCCTTACTATCGATGGCATTCCATTGCTGATCCTCTGCGTATGGGTTATAACCACGGATGGTTACCGTTCCTCCTTCGGAGACCGGCTTTTCGTCCCACCCCACCGAGATGGGTGCTACCATTGCCTGACGGGCAAAGCCAAAACCTCTCGGCGGTCTGTGATAAAATACATACCATTGGTCATTGATATATTCAATGCTGCCATGCGTGTTATGACCCGAGTAGCTTGTCTCAATGGCCGATCCATCTTCGTTAAGTACCGGTGCACGCGAATCAACCAACACACCGCCGCTCTTCCAGGGACCCAGGGGTGAGTCGCCCACGGCATAGCGTAATGTGGAGTTGGAGCTGCTAATGCCATATTCAGGACCGGAATAACCACTGAAAACAGTGATAAACTTGTTTCCCACCTTGCGGATGGACGATGCTTCAAAAAAGTTGAATGTCTTCAGATCCTGATCAGGATATATCTGTGGATATTGGGTGCCTTCGGGGTCGCGGATTACGCCATAACGGGCACTGGCAGGAATAAAGTAACTGACCACCTCTGTTCCCGGACGAAGCGAGTACATGGTGTGTTGGTCCAACTGTGCTGCCAGCGATCGCTGAAAACCCCAATATCCGTATGCCCTGAATCCTATTTCATAATCGGGATCGTTTGGATCGGTCACATACTCAATATAGACGGCAGGGTCAAATCCGAGGATGCTGCCCGGAATGGTGCTTGTGCCTTCTTCATTCAGGTTGATGGGCGTAAAGGGACCGTCGGGGCGACTCCCTTTGGCAACCATTGCTTCCCTGCGGGGTCCCCGGCTGTGGGGATAGAGATAATACTCCTTGGTGCCATCTTTCTTTTTCACTTCCACCAGGTCTGGGGCATACATCACATCCCACTGACCGTTTACCTCATAGGTGAAAACGGCTCCTTCGTCGCGCCACTGCGTGAGATCCTCCACGGGTGCCGACCATACTCTAATGTCAGGGCCACAATAACTGGTGACTCTCAAGTCGTGTGAACCGATGATGTAGGCCCTGAATTTTCCCGGGTTGTCCGGATCCTCAAATACGCGGGGCTCACCATCGGGAAGATGTTCCCAAAGTGGAAGATAAGGGTTCCCTGCTGCCTTGTGTACAAACTTCTGAGGCGACTTTTGTTGCACCCACGAATTGCTTTGTGCCGATCCTACCGCCGAGGCAAACAAAAACATAGCGATGCTCACTGCGATGAGCTTTCCTTTTCGCGCTAAAAACGATAATTTTTTCATCAATGTTCAATTATAAAATGGTACAATATATATGCAAATCTGTTTTCTCTTTGTGCATTGCTCTCGCAGTGCAGTCATTTTCTTTTGTTAGCGGCTCTCGCTGTCGGGAATATGGCGACTGCTTTCGGGTGGACCCAGGTAGCTGGGTTTCAGTCCACCCGTGTCGATTACAATTTTTTGCAGTACGATGCCCGGCTCCAGTACACGGTAGCGCAAGGTGTGCATGCCCGGCTCGGTGAGGGTATGTGTAGTTACCGACCGGATGAGATGCTCCGCCTGCCACTGCCCCAGCTCCCCGCGGTAATGACCGTTGAAGTTGACCTGCTGCGGCTTACTGTCATCGAAGGAGACCTCATAGCGTAGTCCTTTGTTGTCGTTAAAATTGAGGGTGGGAGCCAGCAACAACTGCAATTCAATTTCACCGTCCGTTTCAAAGAGGATGTCATACTCCAGAGTTATCTCTTCTGTCGGTGCAGGATATTTATTTTGTGGCATAGTGGTTACCCCCGACACCGTTTTGCCGAAGTGAGGGATCACCTCCCAGTGGATGAGTTCTCCATTTTGCTGGCGGGCATAATTCTCAGCCTCGATGGATACAAACCCATGCTGCTCCAGGAAGATGTTGTCGTTGTTGGCCTCCTCCTCCGTGACATAGGTGACCTTTGGCATGATGTTGTGTGGCGGCTGCTGCCAGGAGAAATAACCAATGCGTGTCTGGTCCATCATATGCGCCCATTTGCCGTTGGCGATGACCGTGTTGTACTCAACCTGCAGCAGTGAGTCCCGCAGAAAACTTTCCTTCACCTGATCGGCGTACTGGTTGGCCCGAATATCTTTTTTTACTACCAGCTGACGGTTCCTTGCAACCGCATAATACATCTCGTATAGATTGCTACAGGCATTCACGGGATAAAGTACCAGCTGATAATATGCATCCTTGTACGCAACCGGCAGCTGGTTGTATAACCTGAAGGCATCGAGTGCCAGCGAAAGGTACTCATTTACCACCCTTTCAAACTCACCATAGTTCTCCAGGCTGTAGGTACGCTCGTTGAGCAATTCCGGAGTTACTCTCCGGTTGTATTTTGCATAAAGGGTGAGAATGCGGGCAATCTCTTTTGAGTGGGACCTGCCAAACTGTTGAGCTGCCCACTCTTCGGTATGACTCAACAGGTTTTGCGGATTGAATTGTCTGGGATTCCATGCCATATCGAGAAAGAAACTGATGGGATACTCCATCGGTTTGAGGTCCCCCACATTCACAATCCATAGCTTCTCAACGCCATGTTCATAGGCGAGACTCATCTGTTCCCACACTCGTTGAATAGGGTTGATGTTGATCCACTTTGAGTTACGGGGAGCACCCACATAATCGAAATGGTAATAGATACCGTAACCCCCTTCTCTGGGTTTGGCATTCATGGCGGGCAGCTTACGGATGTTTCCCCAGTTGTCGTCACAATAAAGTAGTGTCACATCGTCGGGCACTCGCATGCCATGGTCGTAGTAATCCTGTACCTCTTTGTAGAGTGCCCACACCTGGGGTGTCTGATGGGCCTTCTTACCGGTCACCTTTTCGATGATCGCCCGTTGATCATCCACGATCTTTTCGAGCAGGGCTATATTGACACCCTCTTCCATCGCTTCGTCGCCATCACCCCGCATGCCCACGGTCACCACCTTCTCCCAGTCGCGACTCCGTTCGATGCCATACTTCCACGATTGCTGCAACGCTTTGGCGTTCTTGTTGTAGTCCCAGATGTTGGACAGGCTGTTTCGTTCCACATACCGATGCCAGTCGGTCTGTGCCATGGCCATCGGTTCATGGTGTGAGGTGCTCATGATGATTCCCATTTCATTTGCCAGCACCCCGTTTTGCGGGTCATCGTCATAAAAGGCACTGCCCCACATTGCCGGCCAGAGAAAGTTACCTTTCAGTCGCAGGATCAGTTCGAATACCTTCCCATAAAAAGCACTGTTGAACCCTCCGAAGGTAGCATCAGCCCAGCCGCTCAGCGCCGGAGCCTCATCGTTCAGAAAGATCCCCCTGTAAGTCACCGCTGGTTCTCCATCGCTATACACCCCTTTTTGAAAATAGAGCGATTCCTTGGGTGCTACCGGCACGTCGGCCCAGTAGTACCACGGTGAAACACCCATCTGCTTCGAGAGCTCATAAATGCCATAGATGGTGCCCCGCTTGTCGCTACCTGCTATCACGATGGCTTCCTTCACCCCCGGAAAGGGATTGGAAACCGACGTGATGAGATACATCTCATGCTTGCCCTTCAGTGCGTCGGCTGTCAGTATTTTACGTCCGATAAGTTCGTCTACTGCTGAGGCGGTGCCCAGCGTGCCAATAATGATCAGCGGCTTTTCAGTGGGAGTGAACCTCTCCAGTAGTCCGGGCTGCTGACCGGTAACCTTTGCATAGTCGTTTTGCAAGTCCGACACAGCTCTTTTGATTCCCTTATCCGCATTGTCATAAAGAAGGATGGAGGCAGGCTCGCCTGCTTCAAAGAGAACCACTGACTGGTTGTCATGCTGACTGGTGATGAATTGATCGGCGGCGGCCATGCGACCATGGCCACAGCTTATCAATGCAATCAGGATGAATAGTGTTTTTTTGTATGTCATCATTTTTTCTCCTTACAGAAGTCATTCTATTTCCCCGTTTGGGGCAGAATGACCTGATAGTTTCCGCTAAGGTGCATCCATGCAAACAGATGCAGTAATCCATCATAGTACGCATCAAAGTAACCGTCTTCATAGGGTTCATGGCGGGAATTCCAGAAATGATCCACAAAAGCACGACTCTTATCATGCGAACAAACCAGTGATATGGCGGCTGAGCTTGAAACAAGGCCCAGAGAATGACGCAACGCCGTATAACCGCCTGCATCCAGAATCTCGCTAACCATGCTGCCATCCACATTGTACTGATCCACAAACTCTTCTACGCCCCGGGCATGGAGGAAATTCTGGATCTTATGTCCATACTCCTGTTGCCAGGCCTTATCTTCCATGGACCATGAGTAATCGAGAGCAATGTTCATTGGTACCCGCCAGGAGTCAAACCTGAAAGCATCACCAATGATCCTGCCACTATTGAGCAACGATCCGTCATAATTGCTATAGTCGGGATTGAGACCAGTCTCCGGGTGGATGGCTTTGTGGAGGTATTCCCTGCTTTTGCGTGCACACTCCCGCCAGTAGTCTGCTCTGCCATCTTCTGCCCATCGGGCCCACACTTCGTAAAAAGCTGGAACGTGATAAGAGGGATCAGTAAAGCCGCTTCCAAAACCAAGGGGCACGAAGGTTATCAGTTGGTGTTCGGGATGAATCAATGGTGTCACTCCCTTTTCGCCGGTCTTGTCCATCGAGCTGTTGAGGATGAACTGTGCCTCTGAAAGATAATCGATGCCGGTGTCATTGCCCCATCGGTTGGAGGCAAAAATAAGAGAGGTCACAAAATACAATTCACCGTCCGAAGCCGGCCCGTGTGAATTGGGTGTGCCGTCGGTGCGGCAGCTCCAGCGAAAGTAACCTTTCATAGGTTCTTCCTGGTGTTGCATATAATGTTTCGACCAGCGCCAGAGACGATCGAACATCTCCTTTTTATCCATTTGTACCGCTATCATCATGCCATATGACATTCCTTCCGACCTGACATCGTTATTCTTGATATCGGAGATATATGCCATTGTATCGCCGGTTTCGAAATAGATCTTGCGGGGACCCTCGAACAGGTCGCTAAAGGCTCCTTCCAGTCGGACATCGATCTCCTTTTGTTCGTAACCCATCTCAGCGAGCAGATTGCGATACCTTCCGGTTTCGAAAGCTCCTTTATCCCAGGGTTTCAGTGCTGCGGAAGTGCAGTTGGTAAGCTTGATACAACTCAATAGCATGATGACCATAAAATGGAAAAAAAACTTCTTCATCCGTCTATTTATTTGGTTGTTATTTGATCTTCAATCCGATAGTAATCGAAATCGGTGTATCCGCCAGACTCTTTGGTGGCATAATGGATCAGACCAAACCTGTAACCCATGAAGTGGGGCAGGGTATAGGCCATTTGCAGGGTATTGCCTATGGGGGTCCAACTCACACCATCGAGGCTGTAATAACAGCGCGCCTTATCGGTCCGTTCTTTAAAATCACATTCTATTTTCAGATGCACTCCGTTCTGTTGTAACGGGATGGATGCCACTTCTACCGGTTCATCCTTTTCGCCGTTGATCATCACTATTGCATAGCGGTCATCTTCCTTTTTGACCCCCACAAAGGCATATTTTCTTTGCAACGCAATCATGCCTGCATAATCGCCATTCTTCATCCGGGTAATTTCCACAAATGTGGAGGCAGCACTCTCCGGACCGAAGGCCCTTTGAGTAAGGGTATTCCTGGCCTGTAGGGGAGAGAGGTCTGTTCTTCCGGTAGTCAGCCTGAGGTAACCGGGTGAATCGGAAAGCGACCAGTAGCGGTGATCGGGATTGTGATTCCACTGCCAGTAAAGAGGCAGTGGATCATCGCCTTCTATCCTGTTGAATTCATCAGAAGCGACGATTCCCCATACACCCGTCTGTTCAGCTGCCGGGATATCAAGCGTATCGGGAACAGTACCTTCAACACCCAGCAGTGGCCAGTCGTTCTCCCATTTCATGGGCATCAGATACGGAATCCGTCCTACTGCCCCATAATCACGGAACATATAGGCATACCAGTCTCCTTTCGAAGTATCAATGATGCTTCCCTGGGCTATGCCACGGTCTCTGAGCATGAGTTTGCCCTCATAGGGGCCTGTGATCTCTTTCGCACGATGTACAATCACCGTACGCATATCGTTGGGGGGCCAGGTGATGTTGAAGAGATAATAATAACCATTGTGTTTCACCATCTGCGATCCCTCGGCAGGAAGACCCACTCTATCTGAAGCCACTTTGCTGGCATTGGGAATGATCACCTCGTGTATTCCGTTTTCTTTGAGTCCCGATACCTCGGGTGTAAGCTCAGCAATTCGGATATCACCTGCACCGTAAATCATGTAAACCCTGCCGTCATCATCAAAGAAAAGGGTATGATCATGCAGCACCGGTTCAAAGGTAGTCTCCTTCCACGTTCCTTTTTCGATGTTGTCGGTGGTGAAGACATGGGTTTTACCTGAAGTGGCCGAAAAGGTGGATACATAGAACAATCCGTTGTGATAACGGATGCTGCTGGCCCAGGAGCCGGCACCATAGGCATTCTTCCCATTCTCCAGCCGCAGCTTCTCATTATCGGCAAGTGTATCGTAGGCATAGCTTACCAGCCTCCAGTTCACGAGGTCCTTCGATTTCATGATGGGCAGGCCGGGACTCATGTGCATGGTTGTACTGCTCATGTAGTAGGTATCCCCCACACGCACCATGGCTACGTCGGGCACGTCTGCCCAGATAATCGGGTTGGTTGCTTTTGCTCCCTGATCTTCCTGTGCAGAGATGCTTTTCGCTGCAAAGAGAAGGAGGACTAAAAGAGAGAATGTAAAATGTTGTTTCATCGTTCTTTCGTTTTAATTAGGTGAATCGGAGAGATAGACTTGCCGGATGATGATCGGCTTATTGCCAGTCGACCAGAATCCGATGATGAAGAGATGGGATGGGTCCAGGCTGACCTGTTGTTCGCCAACTTTCTTGTACATATTTTGTAGATCGACCACGACGCGTCGTTTGTCGCCAAAATCATAGATTGCGGCCTGAGACCAATAATTGTTTTCGTCGAAGAGGCGGAAGGAGACACCGGAATCGTTGTCGTTACCCAGTTCCGCGATCAGGTATTTTTCGCCTGAGAGATCAATGCCTTTGTTGTACCACCATCCACCAAAACCATACTGACCGGTAATCAAAGTCTGTGTATCTTCTTGAAATGAACCTTCCTCAAAGATAGAGGGATTGAACATGGCTGCGGTCAGCGGAAAACTGGTCGCATGCACAGAGACAGTCACAGATTTGGTCACATTGCCCGGAGAGGTATAGGATGCAGTGACCACCGTTGTTCCATCTTTCAATGCTCTCATGACACCATGCTCATCTATCTCAACGATAGAGGCATCGGAGATCTGAAAACGGGTTTCACCGGTCACAGGTCGGGAAGAACCATCGGCAAAGATAGCCATTGTGATCAGATAACGTTCTCCGCCAGTCAATATCTGCAGATTTTCATCGATATCAAATAATGCTAAGCCCTGCAATTCAGCCCCATCTCCACTCACTCCCGCAGCATATTCAGCAAACCAGTGATAGATGGGCCAGGGACAGGCTTCGGGATCGTTCAGGAACGTGTATTGACCCGGAATACCCGGTGTGTTCTTGAAAGCTGCCAGCCGGTTGCATTCGGTAAAAAGCAGCCAACTCACATTTCCGGTCATGTCAGCAATATATTTAAAGTTGGCCCCGAATCCGGGTCCACCCACTGTACCGGTGAAGCTTTTGCCCCAGGAGGCTTCATATTTGGCAGGTGCCCAATCCATTTCGGTGACCATCACAGGTGCGATGTCGGCGATCGGTTTTACCTGCGCATTCCAGCCACGTTGGAAACTTTCATAACCGCCTCCCATGGTGCCTCCCAGCTCCACACTTGCCTCCTCGGTATCACTGCCATACCAGCCGGGATAGGCGTGTACCGCGTAACCGATATTGGTTCCCTCTACCGGATTGTATGCAAATCCGCTGAAAGAGGATTGATAACCCAGTCCGGGCACCCATACGATGTTGGTGGCATTGGCCCGAATCTTATTGACAATGCGTTGACAGAAGGTTTTCATTTGGTCAAAATGTCCCTGTCCACTGCCGGCATAGGTACCATCGGGACCCAGTATGTCGACGGGTTCATTAGCCAGTTCAAACATGATGCCCGTGTTATTCTTTATTTTTGGATGGGCCGACACAATGCTCCATACTTCCTCAAGAAACATGTTGTAGTCGTCGCCCACTGCAATCTTATGGGGAGAAACACCCGGGGGACGAAAAACCACATAGAGTCCCTTTTCATTGGCGTATGCTGCAATCGGGATAAATACCTCATCCAGATATTTTTTAAATCGTGTCGAAGAGAAACGTTCATGACCCTCGTAGCGTACCGAAGGTTTGCTCGTATCGTCACTCCAGTAGGGGTCCATATGCATGCGGACGAAATTCATCTTCCAGCCGGCAGCCATGATCCCGTCGATCAACATTTTGTTATACCGCAGACATCCTGCGACATCGTAATTATTCCATGCGTCTTGGTTAAAGAAAGGGCTATAGGTCTGTGCAAACCCATGTAGATGGATGGTTTT
>LSQX01030844.1_pt1 | contig 12023 bp, 10 predicted proteins | sample 654561 | NCBI WGS metagenome assembly LSQX01 (sample SAMN04489861, study PRJNA283612) | anaerobic digester metagenome | isolation source: 4 biogas reactors fed with cattle manure at either 37C or 55C with and... | place: Denmark: Kongens Lyngby | collected 2014 | reverse complement strand
AGATGTGTATAAGAGACAGGATGAGGGTGACGCCGGCGAGCATCAGGGCCTCGCGCACGCGGTCGCGGGCGATGGCCTCGGCCTGAGCGAGATGAACGCGGTTGTTGATGCCCATGACTTCCACGGGATCGGGGGCGGAGAGTGCCGCGACGGGCTCATTGTGGGCGACGAAATCGGCGATGACGTCGGTAAGGTAGTACTCGCCCTGCGCGTTGTCCGGACGCAGGCGACCCAAGGCGGCGAAGAGTTTACGGCAGTTGAAGACGTAAATCCCAGCGTTAATCTCGCGGATGGCAAGGACTTCGTCGGAGGCGTCCTTGTGTTCGACGATGGCGGTGACCAGGCCATTGGAGTCGCGGACGAGGCGGCCATAGCCGGTGGGGTCGTCGTACAGAGCGGTTAGGATGGTCCCGGCCGCGCCGCGCGCGTGGTGCTCGGCGAGGAGAGTCTGGAGCGTCTCCGGGCGCACGAGAGGGATGTCGGCGCAGGTGATGAGGAGGTCGCCCTCAAAGTCGGCGAGGACTTCGGCGGCGGCCATGACGGCGTGGCCGGTGCCCTTCTGCTCGTGCTGGAGAGCGAAGGTGAGGGATTCGCCGGAGAGGGCCTGCTCGATGGCCTCGCGACCGACGCCGAGGACTACACAGATGGCCTGCGGGGCGAGGGCGCGGACATGGCCGAGGACGTGATCAATCATCGTGCGGCCACAGACCCGGTGAAGGGGCTTGGCGAGAGATGATTTCATGCGTTTGCCCTCGCCGGCGGCGAGGATGAGGGCGGCGAGGTTCATCTGGTTTGCTTCTCCAAGTGCGGCATGAGGCGAATTTCGGGCAGGACGAGTGCAGACGACGACGATTCCGAGCAGAGGCTACTCGTCCGTCGCTATTGGCTCCTGCTTTTGATAGAGCTTCGTGGCCGGGAACCGGGTCTTCCACGTATACCAGAAGAGACGGACCTGCGGCAGCCAGTGGCCACCGGCGTCCTCTACGTAGTAGCGATCATTGGGGGGATCGGCGTAGACCGTCACCTCGCCAGCGGCGGTGTTGAGGGAGAACTGGCTGGCATCGCCGGAGAGGGCGTCCAGAGGGACTGCCCAGGGTTCCATCTGCCCGACAGGAGTGTCGGGCCCACCGGGAGCGGCGGCGTCCGGCGTACCAGCTAAGAAAGCCAGAACGAAGGACTTGTCCGGAAGCGTCTGCTGCTGGTCGCGGAGAGTTTCCGGGGCCAGGAGGGTGTTGCTGGTCCAGTAGTCCTCGACGGCACCGCCGGGGCCGAGGGCAGCGGCGGAGTAGGGGTCGAAGTTGTAGTCAAAGGCGTGGCCGGTAGCGCGGGAAAGGACGAGCGTGTTGCCGTGCAGCGTGCGCCATTGCTTCCACGTCATGCGCTCGAGGGGAAGCCACTCGAAGCCGCCACTGCCAAAGCCGGTGGCGAGACTGGGTGTGATGTTCAGCCACTGGCCGCCGAGCATGTCGTACAGCTTCCCGGTGGAGCGCTCGTAGGTGAGGCCGACGCCATCGTAGCCGTAGCCGGAGAGGGCCATGGGGCGGGATTTGCTTTGCGTGCGGCGGGCAATGGCGAGCCCGCTGGGGGGATCGAAAAAGACATAGAGGCCCTGTCCGCCGAGCGTGTCATGGACGAGGGAATGCCAGTTGAGGATCGCCAGCGGGTAGCAGCGAGACTCCGAGCCGATTTTGAGGCCGAGCACCGGGGCGCGATCGTCGAGCCACAGGGCCTCGGCGGCGGAGGTGAAAATGGGCGATTGCAGGGCGGGAATGGCATCTTTGGCCGGGTAGAGATTGTAAAGGCGGGCGAGTTGCGGACACTTGCGGACATCGAAGGCCGGGCGCGAACCGGGGCCGCCACTGAGGAGGCGCTTGTCGACCGGGGCGACCGGGCTGGCGAGAATGATCGCGGGCTGCGCAGACGGCTGAGCGGCGGGCGTGGGCACACGCGCCCCAGCAATCGCCAGCGCGAAGGCGACACAGAGCAGCGGGATGATGAAAAGCGAGATGAGACGGAAGGATCGCATGAGGTGGGCCGGGCGCTCCATAGAGAGGATGAGAGGAGGTTTCGGCGCGAGGGGTGTGAGGTCCTTCTTTCTTGCGGAGGGCGAGGGTGGCGAGGGGGCGCGTGGGGCGGGTTTGTAACTTGCCTGGGGTGGTGGGGGTGCGGATTCCGACGCAAGTTGAAAACTTGCGCCACGCGGAAACGGCGGGAGGCGAAGTTGGAAGTTCGCCTGACGCGGAGAGAGAGAGAGACGGCGGCAAGTTGAGAACTTGGCCCACGCGTTAGTAGGGTGAGGTCTGGACCTGAGCGCGGGGGCAGGTCAGGGCGAGGGCGATCGTGTCCTGCATCGGGCTGCGGGCGATTACTACGTCCCAGCCGCGGTCGCGCTCCACGGCGGCCATGCTGGCGTTTTGCAGGCCACCGAGGTAGACCATGCGGTTACCGGCGCGTACGGGGGCCAGGCGGCGGACATCGAGAGTGTTGGCAGGCAGGCGGAAGACTGACACGGCCAGGCCACCGACATTGTAGATCGTCTGCAGCACCATGACGCCATTCATGCTGATCATGTTGCTGGAGACTTCCCGCCAGCGGTTGTCGACCTCGTAGCCGACGGCCTGATGGAGGCCGGGGTCGCCGGGCATGAAGCTGGCCTGCAGGTGCAGGCGGGTGAGGGCGTCGGGCATGGGACGGTCAGGCAGCAGGACGGCCTTGAGGCCAAAAGCGCCAGCGAGCAGGGCCACGCAGGCGACAACGAGAGCCGGGGAGACGAGCGGGCGGCGGCGCTGCGGCGCGAGGCTGGTGGCGCGGACGAGGCCGTCGACACTGTCGAGGCGCTCGCGGACGCCCTTCCAGAAGGCGCGCGGAACGGCGATCTTGCAGGGGATCTGCACGGCCACGGCGGCGCGCATCGCGAAGAGCTGCCCCAAAGACTGGGCGCAACGCGGGCAGGTAGCCGCATGCAATGCGGCGTGCCGCTTCTCGACCGGATCGAGCTCATCATCGAGCAGGCCCGAGATCAGTTCCTCGGAGCACTCCATGGGTTCTTCCCTCATACCATTCTCCGTACCCTTGCATAGTCGGCAAGAGTTTCGCGCAACAGCTTTCGTCCACGGAAGATGCGGGAGCGAACCGTGCCGAGGGGAATGTCCAGCGTGGCGGCGATTTCCTTGTACGACAACTCATGGATGTCGGACAGGATGACAGCCTCGCGGAACTCCTCAGGCAGTTGGTGCAGGGCGGGACCGACGACCTCATCGGGCACGGTGGACAGGACTTCCTGCTCGGGCCGCGGGGGCGCCGGGCTCTCCACCTGATCCTGCCGCTCGCCCTGGAGGGTGAAATCCTCCCAGGCGATGGTGTCGGGAGTGCGCTTGCCGCGACGGTAGCGGTTGATGTGCGTATTGGTGAGGATGCGCAGCAGCCAGGCGCGGAAGTTCGTTCCGAGCTGGAACTGATCAAAGGCCATGTAGGCCTTGAGGAAGGCTTCCTGCGCCAGGTCCTCAGCGTCCGAATAATTGCCGGTCAGACGCAGAGCCGCGGAGAAAATGTCCCGCTGGTACCGCCGAGCCAGATGCTCGAACTCCTTGCGCCTCATAGCAGTGGTGGCCTCTTCGTGACTCACTCCGAAACCTCTATTCTGCCCGAGAGAGGTTTCGGTTTTGCTTTACACCGTGAACACTCTCCAAGGCCTCGAATGTTCCCGCTTTTCAGGCCTTACCACTGTCTTCCTCCACTCCGCCAGACCTTCGCCAATTCACCACAACGGCCTTCGCTTGCCCGCGCTGTGATCCGCCGGACCTCAAAGCACAAGCAACGAAAATTGGACTGATGTCGGGCTTTCCAGTCCGAGCCTGCCATATTGGCCAGGCTATCCACCAGTCCTGTTGATTTAGACGAATAATGTCCAACGAAGTTCGCGCCCAAACATGATTATTTACCATCATTTGCGGCGGCGAGCTTCTGCACGGGAGCCCGGAAATACTCACGAACGACGCGGAAGGCGCGCTCGACGGGTGAACGGGTGTTGAGGAACTCTTCCTCCTGTGGGGTCAGCAACTTGGGCACCCGGCGGAACTTGAGTTTGTAGACCGCCCGGATGTCGTCATCAATCAGATGGGGCATGACGAAGGCGGAGGCTGGATTGGAGCCGTTCCAGAAGGCGGCGGAAAAGTCGATCAGGTACGGCGTGCCATCGGCGCTGATGAGGATGTTGTCGAGACGCTTGAGGTCGCCGTGGACGACGCCGCGAGCGTGCATGGCGTCGATCAGAAGCCGCAGCCGCACGAAGAGGTCTTCGGTCAGCACTTCGACGGGCGCATCCGAAGACTGGCAGGCATCCACGTACTGGGTGACGAGAGTATACGGATCAAGACGCCCGTAGCAGTGGGGCACACCGGGAAGACCCTCAAGCCGCTCATAAGCAGCGCGTTCGCGCCACAGAAGCATCAGGCCGAGGGCCTTGAGGGTGGTGTTGCCCTGGGAATAGTCCTTGAGGACCATGCGCTGCGAGTTGTGCTCGATCAGCCGGACATCCGGGCGGGAACCGGCGCCGGGGCGGAGGATGCAGATCGTCTTGGCTTCGATGTCCTTGCGCTTGAGGTCAAACATGGCAAGGGTGATTGTATCAGGAAACGGCGGGAACTGAAAGGCGGGAAGCGGCAACGGCGTGAGCGGGGGCGGAACGTGGGAGACGGGTGGGTGGCAGACCGACCATGCCGCCCGTGGGATTGCAGGAAGGGCAGCGTCGTGGGATGGAGAATGCTCTTTGCGGCAACTACTGACGGGAGCGGAGAGAGCCAATGCATAAGCTAATCGCGCAACTGCCGGATCTTTTCACCTTTGCGGACGGGAGCCGTGTGGCTACTGCCAATGACTGGCGGCGGCGACGGGCCGAGCTTGAGGAACTCATTTTGGACCTGGAGTACGGGCATCTGCCACCGGCGCCGGAAGCGGTGCGGGCAGAGGACCTGCATCCAACGGCCATGAAGCGGGTGCAGGGGGCGAGGCGGAACATCTACCGGCTGAATATCGAGGGTGGGGCACACCCGTTCTGGTTCTATCTCGACTTGGTGATTCCGCAGGGCGATGGTCCGTTCCCGGTCGTGATCAACGGAGACAGGTGCTGGGGCTATCTGACTGAGGAGGTCATCTCCGAGGTGCTGGGGCGCGGATATGTGCTGGCCTCGTTCAACCGCACGGAGATCGTGCCTGACAACTACCGCAAGGACCGAGACAGCGCGCTGTATAACGTCTACCCGGATGGCGATTACTCGGCGCTCTCAGCGTGGGCCTGGGGATACCATCGTGCGGTGGACTTTTTGCTGACGCAGGAGTACGTGAATCCGGAGCAGATCTCGATTGTGGGACACTCACGCGGCGGGAAGTGTGTGCTGCTGGCGGGGGCGACAGACGAGCGGATCGCGCTGACGGCGCCCAATGATTCGGGCTGCGGCGGGGCCGGCTCGTATCTTTGGCAGGGCGAGGGGTGTGAGAAACTGGCCGACCTGGTGCGCGCGGTGCCGTACTGGCTGGGGCCCAAGGCGGCGCAGTACGTGGATCGAGAGGAAAATCTTCCCTTCGACCAGCACTTTCTCAAGGCCATGGTAGCCCCGCGGGCGCTGCTTTCCACGGAGGCGCTGGGGGACCTGTGGGCCGACCCATCAGGCACGTATCAGACGTTTGACGCCGCGCGGGAGGCGTACCGGTTCCTCGGGGAGGAGGAGAAGATCGGCATCTGGTTCCGCGAAGGCGAGCACAGCCACGGAATCGTGGACTGGAAGGCATTCCTGGACTTTGCGGACTGGCAATTCAAGGGTATTGAGCCGGAGACGCGATATGATGTGAACCCGTTCTCTGGGATGGAGCGGGCATTTTCGTGGACGGCGCCGGTGTAGGCAGAATGGCAGACGATGCTGGTGTCGGCTGGCAAATATACAGGAACAGGTGCAGCGCCATGTCCTTTACCCGCAACGACTTCTACGTCTCGCAGGGCGGCAACGACGGCTGGTCTGGAAGACTCGCAGAGACCAATGCTGAGAAGACCGATGGCCCGCTGGCTACCGTGAACAAGGCGCGGCAGAAGGTGGCGCAGTTGCGGCGGAGTGGGGAGTGCCTGGAGCCGCTGACGGTGTGGGTGCGCGGGGGGAGGTATCCGCTGACGACGCCGCTGCGCTTTGGACCGGAAGATAGCGGGCCCACGACCTACGCTGCATACCCCGGCGAGGAGCCGGTGTTCGATGGCGGGGTCGAGATCAGCGGGTGGGCCGAGGAGACGGTCAACGGCGTGACGGCGTGGGTCGCGGATGTTTCGGCGCTGCTGCAGGACGGGCAGCCGTTTCGGTCGCTATTTGTGAATGGCAGGCGGGCGGTGCGGCCGCGGCTGCCAAAGACGGACTTCTTCTGGATGGCGGAGGCGCCGCATGTGCCGGATGGGGCGCTTTTTGAGGGGGCGGATCACTTCACTGCCAAGCCGGGTGACATTCAGGAGTGGCGAAACCTGAATGAGGTTGATGTGATTGTGATGCATTTTTGGGTCGAGGAGCGGATGCCGATCGCTTCGTTTGATCCGCAGACGGGAGAGGTCAAGTCGTCGCGGCGCAGCGTGTTCGTGCTGAAGGACGATGTGCATAATTGTCCTGCGAAGTACTACGTTGAGAATGTCTTCGATGCGCTGACCGAGCCGGGCGAGTGGTATCTGGATACGGCGAACGCGAAGGTGTACTACCTCCCGCGCGAGGGCGAGACGCCGGAAAATTCGACGGTGGTCGCGCCGCAGATTGTGCAACTGCTGCGGGTGCAGGGCGATCTGGAGGGCGGGAAGGCGGTTAGCGGACTGACGTTTTCGGGGCTGGGTTTCTACCATGCTGACTGTAAGTAGGTCACGGGCTTTGGGAAATGGGTTGACCCGTATCTGCCGGAGGCCGAGTGGCGCAAGCGGGATTCCTATCGGCATTTTGTGGTGGCGAATGAAGCCGATCCGAACCAGAAGTATGCGGCGATGCCGCAGGCGGCGTTCCATATTCCGGGCGCGGTGCTGCTGCAGGGGGCCGAGCGGTGCACGGTGGAGGACTGCCGCATCGCGCATGTCGGCTGGTATGGGCTCGACCTGCAGGAGGGGTGCTTCGCGAACCGGGTGGTTGGCAACGAGATCGCGGACACGGGCGCGGGCGGGATCAAGCTCGATGGCGCGGACTTCGAGGGCAACCCGGCCTGGCGCAATGGCAACAACGTGCTGACCGACAACCACCTGTACGATGGCGGGCACGTGTACCTCAGCGCGTGCGGGATCGCGATGATCCACAGCTTCGGCAACAACGTGAGCCATAACCACATCCACGACTTCTTCTACACAGGGATCTCCTGTGGGTGGATCTGGGGCTTTGCCGATAATATCAGCAAGAACAACCGGATCGAGAAGAACCACATCCATGACTTAGGCAAGGGCATCTTGAGCGACATGGGCGGAATTTACACGCTGGGGGTGCAGCCGGGGACGGTGCTGCGCGGCAACCTGATCCACGATATCGAGAAGTCGAACTATGGCGGCTGGGCAATCTATCCCGACGAGGGCAGCAGCCATATTCTGATCGAGAACAACGTGTGCTACAACACGAGCAGCACGGTCTTCCACCAGCATTACGGGCGGGAGAATGTGGTGCGCAACAACATCTGGGCCTTCGGGCGCGAAGGGATGATTCAGCTCTCGCGGCGAGGTGAGGCGCACAACTCGCTGACCTTCGAGCGCAACATCATCCTCAGCGACGGACAGGCGATCCACGTCGGCGGCTATGGGCACAAGATCAATGAGCCGAACCTGATCAGCGGCCTGAACCTGATCTGGGATGTGGCGGGCGAGCCGTTTGCGACGCAGGCGGGGGAGAAGCTGACGGTGGCGCAATTGCAGGAGGCGGGATTAGAGAGGCACTCGGTGGTGGCTGATCCGGGGTTTGCGGAGGCGAAGGCAGCGGATTTCACGCTGGCGGAGGATTCGCCAGCGTTTGGGCTGGGGTTTGAGGCGATTGATCTGTCGGATGTGGGGCCGAGGGTGAAAGGCGAGCGATAACGGGACCCATCTACTGGAGGGGCCGGCAACCTGCCGGCCCGCCGTTGGCTGCGTGTTGGCTTCCACGTGGGGAAGCGATGCGAGCGGCGGACGGCGGGCCGGGTAATACCCGGCCACTCCATTGTTTTGTCAGTGGTTAGCGGTATCCCCTGAGGCTATGGCAGTTCGTCAAACTCCAGCTTCACCACCATTGCGGTATCGGGGTGCTGGTTAACTGGGAGGTTGTACAAGCGCAGGCATGGGGCCTCCTCCTGATAGCGCTCCGGGAGGCGTTCGAGGCGCGTTTCCACTGGCTCGCCGGTGTTGAGCAGGATCGCCGAGCGCGGCTGGACTGAGATCGGGGCGAGGATTACCGCCGTGCCGCGAGGCGGGGTGTGGCAGTGGACGTAGAGGGTGCTGCCACGGCGGGTCAGCAATACTTCGCGGTTGGTTGTGAGATCAGAGGCGGAGACGACATCGGTGAACGCCTCCTGCACGCGGTTGTACCACTGGCCGATAACGCTGAGGATGCGGACGGCTTCCGCCGGAAGAGCGCCGTCGGCTTGCGGGCCGATGTTGAGGAGATAGTTCGCGCCCCTCGCCATCATCTTGTCGATGCTGCGGATCAGATAGGCGTCGGTGTAGTAGTCCTCAAAGACGCGGTAGCCCCAGCTTTCGATCCCCACTGACTGGCAGGCTTCGGTTGGTTTGGTGAAGGCCAGCACCTCGTTCCCGGTATTGTCGTAGTCTCGCTCGGGGGTGCTGAAGTCGCCGGGATCGTCACCGGGCCACTTGCCATCGAAGCCGCGCCCGTTGATCAGCGCGCCGGGCTGGAGGGAGCGGATCAAGTCGCGGAAGCGCGGGTCCTTGTGGCCGAGCACATTCGCATCCCACCAGAAGGCGCCGATGTCGCCATAGTTGGCGCAGAGTTCGCGCACCTGGGCCTCGACGTACGCGAGGTACTGGTCAAGGTCGGGGGCATCGCCGGGGGCGGCGTCCTTGCGCTCATAGCTACGACCGGCGCTGGGGTAGTTCGGGTGGTGCATGTCCGCGACGGAGTAGTAGAGGCAGAGGGTGATATCCCGCCGGTGACAGGCCTCCGCGAGCATCGCGAGCGTGTCGCGACCGTAGGGCGTGTTGGTCACCTTGTAGTCGGTGTGGGCGCTGTCGAACATGCAGAAGCCGTCAATGTGCTTGGTGGTGAAGGTGACATAGCGCATCCCGGCGGCCTCGGCGAGATCGAGCCAGTGATCGGGAGAGAAGCGCACCGGGTTGAAGCGCTCCATCTGGGAGGCGTACTGGTCGAGAGGGACGGGCATGCGGAATTGCTCCTGCTCATGCCACTCGCCAAGGGCGTACAGGCCCCAGTGGAGGAAGAGGCCGAAGCGGCGGTCGAAGAACCAGTCGCGGGAGTCGTTAAAGCGGGGAATTGGCATGTTGGCGATCTCCATTTCAGCAGGCAATCATCCCGCATCCGGTTCCGAAACTGGGTGCCACGGCCAGGCTTCCTGGCCGTGCAACGTGGCTCAACCCACTTCCTACCCCTTCACCTCACCCTAACATCCACCTTCCCCTCCGCCTCCACCACCTCGCCCTCCCCCAGCCCCTCCTCAAACTCCACCTTCACCACCAGCACCTCATTACAAAGCTCATTCACCGGCAGCTTCTTGAGCCTCAGCACTGGCTGGAAGTCCACATGCTCGCTCGGCAGCATACCCACCGCGAACTCGACCTCCCGCCCATCATTGAGCAGCGTCGCCCGCTTCGGCACCGTCTGCAACGGCCCTAACTTCACTGCGTCCGCCGTCGGCTCGCGATATAGATGCACGTACAGGTCATTGCCCCGCCGCGTTAGCAGCACGTCGCGATTTTTCGTCAGTTGCGTCGCCGGCTCCACGTCCAGCAGCGACTCGCTCACCCGATTGTACCACTTGCCGATCCGCTCCAAAATCCCCGTCGCCTCAGCCGGGATCACACCCTCCCCCGTCGGCCCCACGTTGAGCAGATAGTTCGCCCCGCGCGCCATGAACTTGTCGATACTCCGCATGAGGTGCCGGTCAGTATAGTAATCCTCGTCCTTCCGGTACCCCCACGCCTCCAGCCCCACCGACTGGCACGCTTCCACCGGGCGCTCGTGCCCCACGCCCTCATCCGCATGCGCATCAAAATCCCGCTCGGGCGTGCCAAAGTCCCCTTCATCATAGCCGCGGTCATTGATGACGGCCTTCGGCTGCAACTCCCGGATCATCGCGTTGATCGACTCGTCCCGGTGCTGGGGCACGTTCATGTCCCACCAAAACCCGTGGATCTCACCATAGTTCGTGCAAAGCTCCCGCACCTGTCCCTTTAGAAACTCCAGGTACTTGTGAAGGTCCGGTTCATCCCCCGCCTGCGGCGGCAATTCATGGTGCCGCCCCTCATTGGGGTAGTTCGGATGGTGCCAGTCCGCGCACGAGTAGTACAGGCACAACGGGAAGTTCCGCCGGTGACAGGCCTCCGCGAGCATCCCCACGATGTCCTTGCCGTACGGCGTGTTCATCGTGTTGAAGTCAGTCAGCCCGGTGTCCCACAGGCAGAACCCGTCATGGTGCTTCGTCGTGATCGTCAGGTAGCGCATTCCGACGCTCTCGGCGAGGTCGAGCCACGCGTCCGGATCGAACTTCACCGGGTTCCAATGCTCGGCGAGCCTCACATACTCGCTCCGCGGCACGCGCCCGCGCCACTGGTGCTGCTCATGCCAGCCGGGGATCGCGTAGATCCCCCAGTGGACAAACATCCCAAATCGCTTCTCGAAGAACCAGTCTCGACCGTCGCCGAAATGTCCCATGAGCTTGACCTCTCCAAAGTGACGCAAGTTGCATGCCTGTTCCCGCATACTCGCCCCCAGACCTGCCGCCCACTCTCCGCGTCCCGGCTTGTACGCCGTCTCTCCGCGTCCCGGAGGGACGCTCTCTCCCAGAGCGGCATTTCAATGCCGGGCCTCCCCCACCGTTGCTCAAGAACGCAAACAGGGCGCGCCGTGTGAGGCGCGCCCTGTATCCGTCACCTTCCCGAGTTTATCAGCCTTTTTGGCTGGCCATGTTGATGATCGTCATGATGACGTTGATCACCAGGCTCACCAGAAAAGCTATCAGACCCCACATGTTCCAGACCTTCATGGTCTCCTTGTACTGCTCAAAGCTCTCGAAGTGCCGATTCTGCCACGCCATCTTGTGCCCGGATATCCCCAGCCAGATCGCCACGAAGATATTCACGCACGGGATCAGCGCCAGCAGAGCGATGAAAGTCTTGTTACCGATGCCCCAGATCCAGTTCAGCCCGAACGCGCCCCAACTCCAGCCCATCGCCTCGACTTCCGGCGGCACCGGAGCCTGCGGGTTGCCAGACGTGTTGCCAGTTCCATACCCGTAGGCCACTGGTGCGCCATAGGCTGGCTGTGCAGGCGGCGGATAGGCGGGAGGCCCTGCGGCCGGCGGCATCACCGGCGGCGCGTATGCGGGTGGCTCTTCCTTGGCAGCCGGAGTAATCGGCTCCACAACCGGCGGGCGATATACCTGCGTTTCTGCCGGCGCCACCGCAGGCGGTTCGCTGGGCATCGCGGCCGGAGCGCTAGCCGGCGGAGTCGCAGGCATGGCGGCGGGTGGCGTCGCGGGCATGACCGCCGGTGGCTTCGCAGGCGGCACTGCCGCAGCCGCCTCAACCTGCTGCCACGCCGTCGGCAGATACTCGTTCACATCCGCATCTGACCAGCCCCCCGCCAGCAACTGCTGCCGGATCACGTCGTACGACTCTCCCTGCTTCCGAGCCTCAACGATGAAGTCGCGCAGTTGGCCCAGGCGCGTTTCGTCCATCTTGCACCTCCAGATGAGGATGATACCCCCCGCCATGTTCGCCACGCCAAAGACGATACCTGCCCAAACTGCCTCGGCAGGCGGGCCGTCACGACCCTAATCGGTCCCTGATGAACCTGGTTATCCTC
>LSQX01312601.1_pt1 | contig 12027 bp, 5 predicted proteins | sample 654561 | NCBI WGS metagenome assembly LSQX01 (sample SAMN04489861, study PRJNA283612) | anaerobic digester metagenome | isolation source: 4 biogas reactors fed with cattle manure at either 37C or 55C with and... | place: Denmark: Kongens Lyngby | collected 2014 | reverse complement strand
AGATGTGTATAAGAGACAGGTTGTTGGCCGATCACCTGTACGACCAGGCACTGCAGGCCGGATCCGGTTTCCAGTGGAATTGGTGGTATGGCGGAGAGTGGGCCGATTCGGTGTTCCTCATGCGTGATTTGCTCGCTCAGGAGGGGCGACTGCAGGGGCATGTTGACTATCAGATGTATACGTGGGGGACAGGTGCTCTTGTTGGAGATGAAAATCCGCCATCCCACATGGATTTCTACAACCTGACCGTGCCCCGCATGTTAAAGCAATGTTTGATGCAGGTGGAGCCAGCCGAACAGGTGCGATGGTTGGACGCATTCAAGAGCATGCTACAACGCTCCATCATGCAGCCAATAAGTGCTTTCAAGATTGATGGTTCGACATTCCATCATAAAGCCCACTATCCTGCATATGCTACAGGTGCGTTTGCGAGTCTGTCAAAGCTTTTGGTGGACCTCAGAGACACGCCGTGGGCTATTGACGCTGAGACACATGAGCGAGTACGCAGAGCTGCACTGGCGCAACGGTTATATTGTAATCTCCTGGATGTGCCTGATTCACTCCACGGCCGCCACCCCATGAGATCTACGGGCCGGGTAAATGCTGCGGCGTTAAATGCGCTAGTACAGGCCGGCACGCCGACCGATCCGAACGCGACCGATGCAGAGTTGGTTGCGGCTTACCTGCGCCTGGTGCCAAATGCTGCCAATAATGAACCGTATCGTAATCTGGGCATCGTCCCAGAGCCACATCCGCAAGGCACTTACGTCATGCCGTATGCGGGTTTACTATCCCATCGCCGTGACAACTGGCTTGTTAGCCTAAGAGGACAGAGTAAATATGTCTGGGCTAGTGAGCGGCAAGATCACCACAACCGATTTGGAGTCTTCCACAGTCTCGGACAGTTGGAAGTGCTCAGCAGTGGCGAGCCCGTAACCGCAAAAGACAGCGGCTGGCAGGACGTAGGTTGGGATTGGGCGCGATTTGCCGGCACTACCGTACCGCAGTTGCCAATGCAGCGATTGGCACAGGCTTGGCCGGCGGATCACACCTATTCCCCGGAGACATTCATGGGAGGCCTGTCGCATCGAGGCAGCCAGGGCGTTTTCGGGATGATACTGAACCAGACGGTCCGACCAGATACTAATTTCTCAGGCAGGAAGAGCTGGTTCTTCATAGAAGATCAAATCATAGCTCTGGGCTCAGACATTTCCTGTGATGAACCGGAGTACCCAACTCAGACCACTCTATGCCAGAAAGGCCTTGCGCCAAATGATGAAGGTGAGCATGCGCCCATCATCGTAGACGGTGAAGAGGTCATCACATTCCCCGACCAGCGTGAACTCGATCCGGCCCAGCCACACTGGTTCATCGACCCTTATCAGGTTGGCTACCACTTACCTGCGGGGCAGGCAGTGACGGTGGTTAGGCGACATCAGAATAGCCGTAACACCTGGGATGAAACGGACACCGAAGGAGATATGCTGGCTGCCTGGATTGATCATGGTATAGCCCCAGCCGATGATGATTACGAATATATGCTGGTTGTTAGGGCAACACCTGAGATGATGGTGAATCTTAGCGCTCAACTACCTTACCAGGTCATCCAGCGCGACCAGAATGCTCACATCATCTGGCACCCGGCGACAGCTCTGTGGGGCTGTGTGCTGTTCGTCGAGCAAGATATTGCCCCATATGCTGTCGATGGAAAAGCACTGCCAATACAAGCGGTTGACCGTCCTTGCTTGGTAATGGGCGAAACAAGTGATGACGGACAGTTGCACTTGAGCTTGGCCGATCCGGATCTGAATCTGGTAAATGGTGTGAATGAGGCGCAAGCACTTCAGGTTACGCTTAGAGGCTTTTGGCGTCTGTTAGGTGCCAAAGGGACGGTGTGTGCATGGGAATTGGAAAGCGCCTCTGACAAAGTGCGAGTTCTTTCCGCGGATGCGGACAAGACAGTGTTGGAGATTCTATGTGAGCACGGAGCAAGCTACGACCTGAGCCTGGCTCGCGAATAGCAGAATCTACCATCTGCAAAATCAGCAGAAAGCGTGTAGTACAAAGCGCGCAGTACGTAGAGTTTTGAGCAGAATACTTTCGGGGCGTCCAGACCGATTGTTCGCATGACCGATACTGCTTATTTAATGACGTGGTTTGATCGATACGCCTCGCTTTGCAGGCGTGATTATGCGCGAGACGATGATGCTGTAATTGTGCGGCGCCAGTCGAGGCTGGCTGCTGGAAACGCGATGCGCTTTACCTCGGGCGTACAGGACACTCCGCGTGAGGTGGAGAACATACTATGGCCGAGATAAGTCGAAGATGTTTTCGGCGCTTGATTGATGTGTCATCTGGTTGGCACTTGTGGTATAATGCATGCAGAATGCTGACCGGAGGGCGGCACAAGTACATAATCCACATAAACCAGATTAGATGCCTACTATGATGCACCCGTTGTACAAAACTTGCGTATAGGGCAAAGAGGGTGACATGATGACACACTTTCGGAGTGTTTGCCTCCTACTGTCAATCTTATTCGTCAGTCTTGTGGTAGGAGTTGCCGCTCAGACTGATCGCGAGGCAGTAGTATTCAGTGGTGAGCTTACGAATATCGAACCGTCCGCTTGGGGTAGTGGAAACGCGAGTCTAAGCGATGAAGAGGAGTATTTGGATCGCGACGTATTGGAAATTGATACAAAAGGTTTCCACGAGGGTGGCAGACTCACTCTGAAACAGCCTCTGGCATTATCGCCATACCTAACTGCCCCAGAAAAGGGCTTCCTGGTCCTGACTGTCAGAGTACACCAGCCAGCCCCTGACATGCATATGCAGATGGGCCCTGAGTGGGGAGACGGTATGATGGGGCCCGACGAGTTGCACATGGATCCTGGCGCCTTTCCACCTGGTGCGGGACCGATGCCCGGTGGCCCCCCCGGATGGGACCCAGCTATGGGACCACATCATCCAGGACCGTGGGACCCAGCTATGGGACCCCCAATGGAAGACATGCCGGGAATGGAAATGATGCCCGGCATGGAGGATATGCCCGGTATGATGGGGCAACAGGGGCCGCCCCCACCCATGGTTACGCAGTTGCGTGCCCTGTTGGTCACTGACAAAGGACAAATCGATTCGGGCGCTGTGGAAATCATCGATACTGAGGATGCCGTAGAGAACTGGCAGACAATGGTCATCCCATTAGCTGGCTTTGCAGGTGACGGCATGGATCCCACGGGGCGATTGCAGCACATCGCACTGTTCGGCAACGCCGACGAGAAGTTCTGGGTGGCCACCGTCAAACTGGTGTCTGAGAGTCAGCCACTAGTGGCCGATGCCGGACAGCTTCAACGGACCGTGAAGGTCAATCGTGAGGTTGAGTTTGAAGCGGCAGAGCAAGCTGGCGGCGTATCTGCCCAGTATGTCTGGGACTTTGACGATTGGGATGGCATAGGTGAAGATTCACGCGGCCGGACAACGACATGGTGTTTCCCAGAGCCTGGCTACTACGTGGTCACCTTGACTGTTAGCGACCGTGGTGCTCGCAAGCTCTCGCAGACGACACGAGTACATGTCAAAGTAGAAGACTGAGGTCCGGTGGCTTAGTCAACGAATAGGACCCTCCACCGAGTCGGAGGGTCCGTTTCGTGTGTTAGGGTAGATAATTGTCAACACGGCCTTTTACCTTAATCGGAGCTGTTGTGTTAGATCCTGTTTCCCACTTTGTGGGGACAGCCGATGTCTTTGTTGATCGAGGGCTGATTCAGCGTATTTGCCCATCAGGAAGCGTAACGCCGGTCGGTGAGGCTATCCCACTTGACGGAAAATTGGTGGCGCCGGGATTGGTGGATGTGCATGTTCACTTGCGCGAGCCGGGGCAAACGCACAAGGAGAGCATAGCGTCTGGGACACGTGCAGCCGTAGCAGGTGGGTTTACGAGTGTATGTTGCATGTCCAACACCATCCCTCCTGTGGACAGGCCAAGTCGAGTCGAGAAATTGCTGCAGCGAATTCGTAAGACTGCTGTGTGCAAGGTCTATCCCATTGGTGCAGCTACGATGGAGCACGGGCAGGATGAGTTGACTGATTTCGCGGCTTTGCATGCTGCCGGTTGCGTAGCGATTACTGATGATGCCTTCCCACTGCACTCACGACAATTGAAAGCTCAGGCTTTGGCACGCGCAGCACAGACTGACTGTCTCTTTATCGCCCATGCTGAGGACAAGGCACTCAGCGATGAAGGTGCAATTCATGAAGGGGACATCAGTGCGTTGCTTGGTCTACGCGGGATTCCTGCTGCTGCAGTGCAGGAGGCGACCGCCGAGTGGCTGGAATTGTACGATTTGTCAGCGCGGCTGCACCTGGCGCACGTGTCGACGAGACAGGAAGTGGATCTGATAGAACAGTGCTGCGCCCGATGGGGTGGGCGTCTCAGCATGGAAACCGCTCCCCACTACCTCCAGCTCACACATGATGCTGTTCTGTCCTTCGGGGCTAATGCGAAAGTGAATCCGCCCTTGCGATCAGACGAAGACGCTGCAGCCGTTGTCGATGCAGTTAGACGCGACCTGATCGGAATTATTGCCACAGACCATGCGCCACATTCGTCGGCGGAGAAGGCGGCGGGGATCGATGCTGCACCGTTCGGGCTCATAGGTTTGGAGACGGCTTTAGCGGCGACGGCCACAGCCTTGCAGCCTCGAAACGAAGAAGACTGGTTGAAACTGTTGGGCAAGCTTACGTCATCACCCGCACGCTTGCTGGGTCTTCGTGCAGGGCAGCTCGCAGTCGGTGAACCGGCAGACATAGCTATTGTCGACCCCGAAGTCGAGTGGGTCGTCCAACCTAATCGCTTCCAGTCTAAGGGACGGGCCACGCCGTATGCAGGCAAAACACTGCAATCAACGGTCTGGGGAACGGTTGTAAGCGGAGAGTTTGTCTTCCGCGAAGGCCGGTCACTTGTATGATGCAATTGCATGATTGCCTGTGCATTGCCCGTATCCAGTCAGGGAAGCCGGACAGCGTAATTCGTTCGGAGACTGACTAGTCCGGTCTACCGGTCGTACATTTTGAGTTTTGACGACCCATATGTGAGGTTACACGCCTGATGAAGAAGTCACTGCTGGCTCTGGCTGACGGAACAGTTTTCGAAGGCTACAGCTTCGGGGCTGACCATGATGCTTCGGGCGAGGTCGTGTTCCACACTGGCATGACCGGTTACCAGGAGATGCTAACGGACCCTTCCAATTGCGGTCAGATTGTCGTGATGACCTGTAGCCAGATTGGTAACTATGGGATCAATCTCGAAGATATGGAATCGTGGCGCCCCTGGGCTGCAGGTTTAGTAGTGCGGGAATGTTGTGCCAAGCCCAGCAATTGGCGTGCTACGACAAGCCTGCCCGAATATCTGCAAGAAAACAGCGTCCCTGCTATTCAGGGTGTCGACACCCGAATGCTCACCAGGCATTTGCGTCGCCACGGTGCGCAAATGGGAGTGATCACCACTCAGACTGTTACTCCGGCCGAGGCAGTGCGCATGGCCCGCGAACTCCAGAACACAGCCTCCGCCGACTGTGTGATGGATGTCACTGTCAGCGCACCTCGGCGCTGGCTCGGCGAGCGATTTGAAGACACGACACCATTGCCCGAAAGACAGTTGCTGTTACACGATCTGAACGATAGCGCAGTCTCATCGCGTGCTGCGGCTTTCGACGGGCGAGAGTATGAGCCCCATCGACACTATCGCGTTCTGTGTATTGATTGTGGAGTGAAGTACAACATATTGCGGCATCTGCATCGTCGTGGCTGTGAAGTTATCGCAGTACCGGCGGACTATACCGCAGAACAGGTGATGGCTTGGAGCCCCGATGGGGTGTTGCTGTCCAATGGTCCCGGCGATCCGGACACGCTTGACTACGTGGCCGATACGGTGCAGGGATTGCTGGGCCAAGTGCCTATCTTTGGTATCTGCCTGGGCCATCAGATCCTGGCCCGTGTCTTCGGTGGGCAGATATTTCGTCTCGTTTCGGGGCATCGCAGCTGCAACCATCCGGTGAAGAACGTGTGCACCGGGCAGGTGGAAATTACGACGCAGAACCACGGCTACTGTGTCGATCTAAAGAGCCTGTCGCAGAGAGACGTTGAGGTGACGCACCTGAGTCTAAATGATGGTACTTGTGAAGGGCTGCGGCATCGTCACCTTCCTGCATTCAGTGTGCAATACCACCCCGAAGCAGGCCCTGGTCCTCATGACAGCAACTATCTGTTCGACGAGTTTTTGGCTCTCATGGCTGTACAATAGCCAGTTGTGGCTATGATAGCGGCATGCACTTGCCGGCCAGCACCGAAATGTGCCCCCCCCGGCGATCAGCAAGGCTTAGTGTCAAGTAACAGCCAGCCACGCTTTCGGTCCAGGTGTAAGTTGTGCATACCTGCTCTACAGGTGTTGTCATCGGAGCGCCAGGTTAAAATTCGCACAGTCTCAACGCTGCGCAACTAGGTAATTGAGAGTGCCTGAGCAAGCGCGCACTGGATGCACAGCATTTGTATTTGGATTTCAGAAGAGCAAAGCAGGTGTCGATGTATCGCACAGTCACGCGAAAACTGTCGCGTGGATATGGACTATCCGTTTAGGTCAAGCCTCGACAAGCACACTTCTATTCATTCTTCACCCCCCTCTGTACACTATCATAACCCTGCCATCGACCTCCTATGCACCACGTATCGGTGCTTCACGCAAGACTATTGTGGGCAATCATCCCCCTGGCCGCCTGTTTTACTCAATCATAGTCACACTGTGAAGACTGTATTTCGCATTCGGCATTCAGTGAAGTGTAGAGTTGCTGAGGACATGCCGGACTCGTATATGGGAGGTTTGTATCCATGCAATTGAGCGGGTCACTTGGATGAATTGGTCGCAGACAGTCGTGCCACGCAGAACTGACCAACAATAAGCAGGTTTGCTGCATGTCGATATCGAAAGTGCATTCTCGAGTAAGCATCATTGGACTGGTGCCGCCAACAATGCTTCGAGCGGATGCCAGTTACACCAGTGGAGGCATATCAGATGGGACAACTAGGTTATGACGATACACCGATTATTCCAGGCACGCAATGGCGTGTCCACGACAGTACGCGACCTCAACCGCCGATTGTCACCCCGGGCGTCATATCCTGTGGGGATGTTTTGATTGCTCCACCTTCGGATGCGGTCGTACTGTTTGATGGTGCAGATCTCTCCGGCTGGGTCAGCAAAGCAGACGGTTCTCCGGCGGCCTGGAAGGTCGAAAATGGGTACATGGAAGTAGTGCCTGGGACTGGATACATCCAAACAGAGGTACAGTTTGGCGATTGTCAGCTTCATCTGGAGTATGCCGCACCTATTGAGATCAAGGGCGAAAGCCAGGGGCGCGGCAACTCGGGCGTGTTTTTGATGGGGCGGTACGAAGTCCAGGTGCTGGACTGCTACGAAAATCCCACCTATGCCGACGGCACAACTGGTGCCATGTACGGACAATACCCGCCTTTGGTGAATGCCTGCCGTAAACCAGGTGAGTGGCAGAGTTTTGACATCATCTGGGAAGGCCCACGTTTCGCCGACGGTGGCGTTGTCAAGCCGGCACGCATCACGGTCATGTTGAACGGCATATTACTGCATCACGCTACTGAGCTGCGTGGTCCCACTGCACATAAGGTGGTCACGGAATATGAAACACACCCCGATGTTGGCCCACTGGAACTGCAGGACCATGGTGATCTGGTGCGATTTCGGAACATCTGGTATCGTCCTTTGAAGGCTTATGATGAGGCCTAGAGCTGTAGTCGGGGCAGGCAGAGGATGCTGAATCCATGTCTCAAGCAATCGTCTAACCGTGTAGTTGGGCACCTGAATTTATCGTCTGGAGAGTGTGGGCGCATACATATCGGCTGAATGCTCAGAATGTGTTGCGTGGGATAGGCATGATTGTGCGCATGGACAGCCTTCGTCTTTCGCTTTGAGAGCGCACACCAAATTAGGGTTGAGTATCCGGTTAGGCAATCGCTGGCGTGCTTTAATAACAAGTGGAAATGTGCTCCTCAAGTGTGTTTCTGGAATATGCTGTGTCTTTGATGTTTTGTCCAAGATGAAATGGCAACGTTGCAGCATCCTAATGTCGTAGCGCCTCCATCACGATAATTTGGCGGAGGCGAGTGTGCAGAATCTATGTCTGGTGAGAGCAAAGGATGATTTTCGTGAGATTTGTGATCTTCTCCCTGATGCTTTTGCAGTTTTGTTACATTGCGCATGCTCAGAATGGCTTCAGAGATCTCGGCATTGGTGCACCTGTCATAGAAAGCCGAGGGGTGGTTGCCACAGTGGATGATCTGGGTAATTCAGTGGTGATCGCTCAGGCCAATGGGTTCGCCCTGGTGACAGATGTTGACACGGGTGAGACGGTCCAGGTGCCCACCCCACCGGGGATGCCGCCAGCAAGCACATATGGATCGGTACTGGCAGCCAATCGCAAACACTATCTGGGCCACGGCAACCATATTGTTGAGTTTGATCCCACCAGCCGCACATGGACTTACGACGAGGTTGGTTCGACTGAAGAAGAGGCATATATCGGCGTCACTGAGGGGCCCGAAGGTATCATCTGGGCTGGTGGGTACCCACACGCTCATTTGGTCTCGTTCAACTACGTCACCCGCGAAATCAGAGACCATGGACAAATGGACCCGACAGAGCAGTACATCCGCCATCTGGCGATCGATGACACTGGATGGGTGTACCTGGGTATCGGTACGGCCCGTTCGAACATAGTCGCCTATAACCCGGCTACTGGTGAAAGAAGACAGCTTATTTCGGATGCAGACCGAATAACCGGCACAGCCTTTGTGCGTCCGAGCGAAGATGGCAGGGTTTATGGTGCGAACGCCGGACAATGGTACCGACTTTACGAGGGCCGGGCTGAAGCCATAGGTGAGCATGATGCAGGCAGGCCAAAAGACGTCGGTAGCATCTACTGGTCCAGTACAACCTGTGAGTTGCCTGATGGGCGCCGCATCATCGAGTATCAAATGCCGGAACGCTATTTGAAGCTTTCCGACCCACGTAGTGGTGAGATCAGGACTATCACATTTGACTATACCACTTCTGGAGCCGCCATCTCTAGCACCGGCCTGGGGCCAGATGGCAATATTTACGCATCTTCAGGCCATCCGATGCATCTGATTCGTTACAATCCACGCCTGGATGAATTGGTTGACATGGGGCCGATTCCCGACATCGGCGGTGGGCATCTAGATATGATCACTCACACCGAAAACTTTATGTTAGGCGGATCATACAGCGGCGGCCAGTTGTGGGCATATGATGTGACGGCCCCCTGGAATCCGCGCGGAGACTGCCCGTCGCTAGCCATTGATGGTGAACAGCTGGCACGAAGTGGTTCCATGCCCGAAGGTGAGATGAAATACTTGCCTGAGTACGGCATCGTATTTTTTAAGGCAGATGACTATGGCGCTGAGGCAGAGTTCACTCTGACCGTCGAAAAAAGTGGGCGGTACTATCTGCATGTTGTGCCTTATCTTGGCAGCGGCTACTGCAGTCTACAATTTCGCTTCGCCGGACAAGATATAGGGGAACCATACGTATGCACAAACCACCATCTGGTAGCCGGTGCGGCGTCTATCGCCGGTCCTATGGAGCTAGATGCAGGCGAATACGTACTGAGTGCACGACTGGTAGACCAAGACTCTCCGAATCCGTGGGGTGCCCTGTGCGGGGTCGAATTGAGCACAACTCCACGTGATGATCTTGCAGAAGGTATATCGCTCAACCCCCAGATGCTAGCACAATGGCAAAATCATATTGGTCGTCCTCGCTATGTTTTGGCGCATCCCGATGGACACACTCTGTTCATGACTGGCTATCCAGGCTATGGCCGTTGTGGCGGCGGCGTCGGCATCTACGATCTTGAGACTGGACAAAGTGAGCTGTTAACTGCGGACGAAGATCTAATAACCGGCCAGACTACTATGGAGTTGAAGGCGTTATCGCCCTCGTTGCTTCTCGGAGTGTGCTCTTCGTTAGCACTTACTGGTGGACACCGAATTGCACAAGAAGCCGAACTGTATATGATGAGCTGGCCCGACAAGCAGATCGTCTTCCATACGGTACCAGTGGCCGGTGCCGCTGAGATCCGCAGCTGCACTGTAGGCGCAGATGGACGTGTCTATGGCATAACTGACACAAGAGTGTTCTTTGTATTTGATCCACAGGCGCGTCAGGTAGTGCATCAGGAGGACTTTTCTGCATACGGATGGGGAGCGCGCTTGGGTGTGCATGCTGGACCCGACGACAACATATATGTGCTAATGTCTGGCGCTGTTGTGCGGATCCGTCCCGACACTCTCGAGCATGAAAGTCTGGGAAAGCCTCCTGCTGGTGTCGGCGGCGGTGGTGTGTTGGCTAATGGGACTCTATATTACAGCGTGGGCTCACATCTGTGGGCGTTTGACGTCCCCGACCTCTGATCTTGGCGGAGCAGCCGCAAAGCGGGCAGATGTAAAGTGGACAGATGCAACATGGACAGCATCGAGCAATGATTAGGCTTATGGAGAAAACTTTGTCACCAATAAGTCGCCAGTCTGCGTTGAGAGACGAGTGTTGACTGCAGCTTAAGCATATCTCGGAGGAATTTGATGACAGCCGACAACTGTGACAACCGTCAGTACCACCCGCGTCCCGATTTCCACCGTGGTTCGGTTGAGGGGCGTGATTGGTTGGATCTGGACGGCATTTGGGAGTTCCGTTTCGACGTAGATGATGTGGGTAGGAAGCAGCAGTGGCACCGGCCAGAGATCGAATTTGATCGGCATATCCGGGTACCGTTCCCATGGGAGTCGCATGCGGCGTGGGGTACAGAGGCTGCTGCCGGAGTTGATGATTACGCATCAACGCAGGTTTTACTGGAGCCCCGTGGCTCACAGGGAGCAGGGGCGGTGCAGCCTCGCCGCCACACTATCGGTTGGTATAGACGTAGCTTCACCGTACCAGACGACTGGCGAGCTGGGCGAGTGGTATTGCATGTCGGCGCTGCTGACTGGGAGATTGAGGTGTGGGTCAACGGCCAGGCGCTGGGCCAGATGGAAAGTGGCTACCTGCCAGTGGAGTTCGATCTAACGGATGCTTTGTGTGATGGCGAGAATCTGCTGGTGTGTCGTGTTCATGATCCGCAGTACGTCGAGGATCGACCTCTGGGCAAACAGCACCGATGGTATACCACATGCTCAGGCATTTGGCAGCCCGTTTGGCTTGAGCCGCTCCCCGAGACCCACGTCCAGAACATACGCCTCACGCCCGATCTGGGTAACAAGAGCGTAGGTGTGGAAGCAACGTGCAAGATGAGTGCTGATACCACCCAGATGGTGGTCGGAATCAGTGATGAGCAGGGCCGGCAGGTGGGCCAGCAGGTGCTGGAGCTACAGGAAGAAGGTCGGTTCAGCGGTTGGGTGCAGTTGGGCGATGATGCTGTCACTTGGTCGCCGGCTTGTCCACATCTGTATGATGTCACGGTTACGCTGCGTAACGGTGACGTGGATATAGACACTGTCTATAGCTACTTCGGCCTGCGAGAGATTGGCGTCGCACCGATAGTGGCTGACGGGCCGCACTACGTAACAGTCAACGGTCGATCGGTGTATCTGAAGGGCACGCTTGATCAGTCGTTTAACCCGTGGGGAGTATATACTTATCCGTCCGACGAAGCATTACGCAGGCATCTTGAGCAAGCGATAGAGGCGGGGTTCAATTTCTTGCGTGTACATGTGAAACTGGAGACCCCCCGTTATCTTTATTGGGCAGATCGCCTCGGGCTATTGTTGCAGTGTGATTTGCCGAATTTTGGCTACGATGGCTGGTCGGAAGCAGCGCTGGATCGGCATGAGAGGCTTTTGCACGGTGCACTCGCCCGCGATTACAATCATCCCAGTATCATCTCATGGTGTCTGTTCAACGAGACATGGGGCTTAGGGGGAGATGAC
>LSQX01224264.1_pt1 | contig 12027 bp, 11 predicted proteins | sample 654561 | NCBI WGS metagenome assembly LSQX01 (sample SAMN04489861, study PRJNA283612) | anaerobic digester metagenome | isolation source: 4 biogas reactors fed with cattle manure at either 37C or 55C with and... | place: Denmark: Kongens Lyngby | collected 2014 | reverse complement strand
AAGGAAACTGTGGATAATATTATTTACAACATTACCACCTCTATTGGCAGATACATTGAGGACGAGGCCAAATTCACAGAAATCAAGATTGCTGTCGGCAATCTGATTGAGAAAACAATAAAAGAAGGGGTAATCAAACCGTAATAAAAATGGGGCAGACTAAAAAGTCTGTCCCATTATTGTTTTAATTAGATCCTGCATTTGATCATTGTCTGGGTGTTGTGGGATTCGAAGATGGCATCTATAACCTTCATAACCCTTAATGCCTGCTCTGGCTTTACAATCAAATCCGCTTTTCCGTTAATATGGTCGACTACGTTTCTGTAATAATCGGACCAATCGGTTGTTGCTTCAGGCAGTGGCAGTTCTTCCGTGGTTTCCCTTGGACGTGGAGCCATGGTTCTTGTAGGACCTGCTTCTGTATATACAATTACGTCGGACCAGGCAAGTTCGCTCTCGTCTTTCAGTTTGATAATTGTACCGTTGCAGCTCCAGTCGTGGATGATGGCGGTTCCATCTTCGCAGGACATGTGCCATCTGGCTTGAGGTATGAAGCAGTTGGTTGCAACTTCAACCATGGCAGACAGTCCGTTTTCAAACTTGAACAGCGCTTTAAAGTTGTCATCCACTTCCTTGGAGAAGATGGAGAACAAGTGACCGTAAATTTCTACAACAGGAGAGTCAACAAGGTAAAGGAGCTGATCGATTAGGTGAACTCCCCAGTCCAAAATCATTCCTCCGCCGTTTTCTTTTGCGCCTCTCCAGCCGTTAAGAACCCTCTTGGAACCTAAAACCCTGCTTTCAATCATATAGGGTTTTCCTATCATGTTGCTCTCGACGATGTTTTTGATAATGACAAAGTCGCGGTCCCAGCGTCTGTTCTGATGGACTGTAAACACTTTGTTGCACTTCTTTGCAACTTCGATGATTTCCTCCAGTTCATCAGCGTTCATGGTAACGGGTTTTTCACATATTACATGCTTTCCACTCTCAAGGCACATGATTGCCTGCTTTTTGTGGAAGTTGTTTGGTGTTGCGATGGTGACGATGTCGATTGAGTCATCCTTTACGAGCTCATCAAGAGAATTGTATGCGCGCAAACCTTGTTTTTTGGCTTCCTCCTGCCTTTCCTCTCTTATATCAAATGCGCCTACAACCTCAATTTCCGGAATACGCGCCTTTATGTTTTCGTGATGCCAGGCTCCCATTCCTCCATATCCAATTATAGCAAGTTTCATAAAATCCCTCCAAAATCTTTTGTTTCATGGTATTCTACACATTAAATCTAAATAGTGTTACATCTCCATCTTGCATAATATACTCTTTTCCTTCGGATTTGACAAGTCCTTTTTCTTTTGCAGCAGCCATGCTTCCTGCGGCCACCAGTTCTTCATAGGGAATAATCTCTGCTCTGATAAAGCCTCTTTCAATGTCGCTGTGTATCTTTCCTGCGGCTTTTTGAGCTTTTGTTCCTTTTTTAATTGTCCAGGCCCTGACTTCTTTTGGTCCTGCTGTAAGGAAGCTTATGAGTCCAAGAAGCCTGTAACTTGACGTTATGAGCTTGTCAAGACCTGATTTTTCTATCCCCAGTTCTTTAAGGAATTCTTCCTTTTCTTCTTTGGAAAGGGCGGCAATCTCTTCTTCCAGCTTGCTGCACACAACAATCAGTTCTGCATTTTCCTCATCAGCAATTTTCTTTAGTTCATTAACATGGTCGTTGTACTCCGGATTCATTATGTCATCTTCGGATATGTTGGCCATGTAGATGACAGGCTTGTCTGAAAGGAGATAAATAGTGGATATTATTTCATCCTCTTCCTCCGTTCTGGCAAAGGTCCTTGCACTTTTTCCGCTTTCCAGATGATCCTTCAGCCGGTTTAACAGCTCAAGTTCTGCAAGCAGGGCCTTGTCTCCACTTTTTGCTGCTTTTTGGGTTCTGTCAATTCTTTTTTCAATCATTTCAATATCTGAAAAAATTAGTTCAAAATTTATGGTTTCCGTATCGGTTTTAGGGTTTGCCGAACCTTCAACCCTGATAATATTTTCGTCATCAAAGCATCTTACCACATGGATAATTGCATCCACTTCCCTTATATGGGACAAAAACTTGTTGCCAAGACCTTCACCCTTGCTGGCTCCCTTTACAAGCCCTGCAATATCCACAAACTCAATGTGTGCCGGCGTTACTTTTTCTGCGTTGAACATTTTTTGAAGAACGTCCAGTCTGGGGTCGGGAACAGCAACGACACCCACATTTGGGTCTATGGTACAAAAGGGATAGTTGGCGCTTTCAGCTCCTTGTCCTGTTATTGCATTAAAAAGTGTGCTTTTTCCTACGTTGGGCAAACCTATAATTCCTAATTTCATGGTAAAATTCCTTCTTTCATGGTATAATGTTGTATAGTATTATTTAATTAATATAGTATAATATGTTAATACTATATTTTTAAATAATCACTAATAAATTAAGAATTTTTAAAGGAGGCTTTTACATGGCACAATACAGCAAAGTTAAAATTTTGGTAGTTGATGACGACGAGAATATCTGCGAACTGGTCCGTTTATACCTAGACAAAGAAGGGTTCGAAGTAAGTACAGCTAACGACGGTATCGAAGCAATTGAAGAATTCAAAAGGACCACTCCTGACATGGTAATACTGGACATCATGCTTCCAGGTGCGGATGGCTGGCAGGTATGCAGGGAAATTAGAAAAGTAAGCCAGATACCCATAATCATGTTGTCAGCAAAAGGCGATACCTTTGACAAGGTTCTTGGGCTTGAATTGGGAGCGGACGATTACCTTGTGAAACCTTTTGAGCCAAAGGAACTCATAGCTAGAGTAAAGGCGGTAATGAGGCGTTCAGGTGGTTCCGAGAAGGATACCCAGGAAGAGGTTGTATATCCAAACCTGTTGGTAAACAAGACCACATACACTGTAAAAGTAGACGGAAAAGAAGTACAGATGCCTCCTAAGGAACTCGAGTTGCTATACTTTTTGTCCTCAAATCCAAACAAGGTGTTTACAAGAGATCAGCTTCTTGAATACATCTGGGGATATGATTTCTTTGGGGATTCCAGAACGGTGGATGTACACATAAAGAGATTGCGTGAGAAAATCGAACACCCATCTCATCCATGGTCAATCAAGACAGTGTGGGGAATTGGTTATAAATTTGAGGTGAAATAAATTTGGAACCTGCGTCAAAGGATAAGAAACTCAGGATCCACTCGATCTATATAAAGTTTCTTGCCATTTTCACAATTACGATTGTATTGTCATCGGTTCTATCGGGAACAATAATGTACAAGCTCGTAGAGAGTTACCTAATAGCAAGCAGGATGGACGACTTGAAAAGTTCTGCGGATACCATATCGGATTACGTTACCCAGTATCTGACCAGTGACGAGTATGCAGGAGAGTTTGTTCCCGTAGAACACGATAAAAATGAATACTTCTACAACCTGTATAGCCTGATGAAAATAAGCAACCAGACAATGGGGGCAAATATTTTCATAACCGACGACATGGGCTATATTGGTTTTTCGTACCCTCTTTTGCCTGACATGGCAGACAAGAGGATTGAACATGGCAGCAGATTTCTAAATGACAGCATAGTGGCAAATCTTATCCTTGACAACGGGAGATATCGTTTTCCAACCAAAGATCAGTACGTACCCAGCTTAAGAACCGATGGTTACGTAGTTGACAAGAACCATTACCATGGTCTATTCAGGGATGAAAAGGTCCCATATCTAACTATCAGCAGAAGACTTGTATACATTGAGCCGGAAACCAGAATCAAGCAGGTATATGGCACGGTTTGCATATCCGTATCCACTCCTGAGATTCTGGAGGCACGGCAAAAAGTCATACTGTATTTCATGCTGTCTACATGCATAGCTGTATTTATTCAGGTTATCGTTCTTTCCATATCCACCAAGAGGATAACAGAACCTGTCAGGGCGCTGCAGGAAGCTTCCAGACGGCTTGCAGCAGGTTCCTTTGAGAGGAATGTTATTAGGACAACGAAGGACGAAATAGGTGATCTTGTAGACAGTTTCAACAACATGACAGTGGCTCTGGAGAATCTTGACCGGGTCAGGAACGACTTCATAGCAAATGTATCCCATGAATTGCGCACCCCCATGACTTCAATCGGTGGGTTTATAGACGGCATACTGGACGGCGTAATACCTCCTGAAAAGCATGAGTATTATTTGAAGATTGTAAGAAGCGAGATATCAAGACTAAGTACTCTTGTAAATGAGCTGCTTGATATTGCGAGAATGCAGTCTGGAAACATGGATTTCCATTTTACGGTGTTTGATATTAATGTAGATATCAGGAATTGTATTATAAAGCTTGAACCACTCATAAACGACAAGGAATTGCAGGTTGAACTGGATTTTGACAATGAGCAGGAGAGTGTATACGGAGACAGGAACTCCTTGCAGAGAGTACTTATAAACCTTGTTCAAAATGCCATAAAGTTCACACCAAAGGGCGGAAGGATAAAAGTATATACAAAGAGATTGAAAGACAAAGTAGAGATAACTGTGGAGGATAACGGAATAGGTATCTCAAAAGAAGATCAGGCGATGATTTTTGAAAGATTTTTCAAATCCGACAAATCCAGAAGCGAGGACAAGAAAGGCACAGGTCTTGGCTTGTCCATAGTAAAGAAAATCCTGATTGCACACAATCAGGATATAAAGGTTGAAAGCAGTCTTGGAAAAGGTTCCAAGTTTACATTTACAGTGGCAAGGCCGCCAAAAGAACACTCTTAAGACACAATTTTTCATTGTTGGTTCACTATATGGTAAAATGGAATTACTACAATGAAAAAAATGAAAAAGGAGGAAACAATATGAACATGTTTGAGGACGACAACATGAAGGAAGAAATAACTGATGATGTGGTTATTGAAAATGGCGATAGCGAGAATGTGGTTGAAATAGAGAAGCAGGAAGAACAGACACAACCCGACCTGGAATACTATATCGAGAACATAAGGAAGCTAAAGCAGGAGCTCAAGGAAGCCAAAAGAAGGGAAAAGGAAGAAAGAAGAAGACAAAAGGTACAGATTGCCCGTACTTATGACTCGTCCCAAAAAGGAGTTTCCATTGCAACCGTTGTTGTCATAGCGTTCATATTTGCGTTGATAGGTTTCATGGCCTCTGTCGTTTTCAGTATTTTTGGCAATACACTGATTGAATCTCTGGCAGGCAGAACCAACAACAAAAAGAATGGCGATACAATAATAATTGACAACGGACCACCTATTAACATTGAAGCAGGCAATGTGGATTCCATTTCAACTGCAGTTTATGCCAAAGCTGCCAGGTCGGTGGTTGGCATACAGGTGGTAAAGACCTCGGGTGTTTTCTGGGATATACAGGTCCAGGTTATTGGTGAAGGTTCGGGAGTAATATATTCCGAAGATGGCTATATCATAACCAACGCCCACGTTATTGAGAAAGCACTCAGTCCGGAAACGAGAGACGTAATGCCAAATTACGAAGTAAGGGTGTACCTGAAGACTGATTTGTCCGAGTTCTTTGTTGCAAGCATTGTAGGTTACGACACTGTTACGGATCTGGCAGTTCTGAAAATTGATGTTACAGGTCTTGCTCCCGTAGAGTTTGCAGATTCCGACGAGGTCATGGTAGGGGATATTGCAATAGCAATAGGAAGCCCGGGCGGACTTGAATTCATGAACTCGGTGAGTAAAGGCATAATCAGTGGTGTTAACAGGAATATAGTAATGGGCAGCGGTTCCTCCGCGTACGATTTGATTCAAACCGATGCTGCTATAAACCCTGGAAACAGCGGTGGCGCGCTGCTTAACAGTGAAGGAAAACTGATAGGCATATCAGCAATTAAGATTGTATCTACCGACTATGAAGGCATGGGCTTTGCAATTGCATCTAACACGATAGCGGATATTGTTGAAAAACTCATAAGAGACAGGATTGTCATAAGGCCTGCTCTTGGTGTAACTGTAAACACCAACTACAACAATACAATAGCAAGACAGTATGGATATCCGGTGGGAGCCCTTGTGTACCAGGTTATGAGGGGCTCTGCTGCTGACAAGGCAGGCATGAGGGAGAATGACATAATTGTCGAGTTTGCAGGAAACAGAGTCAACAATTTCTATGAGCTCAGGAAGGAACTTTTGAAGTTTGCTCCTGGCGATGAGGTAACCATAAAAGTGTTCAGACCAAGCTCTGAGAAGGAAATAGAATTAAAAGTAGTATTGGATGAGGCACAGTGAAAGATATAAATAAGATAATGGAACTTCTTGAAGAAGCCTATCCTGAAGCGGGCTGTACCCTTAGGCACAGCGACCCGCTTCAGCTTTTGATAGCGACGATTCTTGCAGCACAGTGCACGGATGCAAGGGTGAATCTGGTGACACCTGCCCTTTTTAAAAGGTACCCTGACTGTAATGCCTTTGCAGAAGCGGATGTTCTTGAGCTGGAAGAGTACATACGTTCCACGGGTTTTTTCAGGAACAAGGCAAGAAACATCATTGAATGCTGCAAGAGATTGCGGGATGTATACAATTGCGTTGTCCCCGACAACGTGGAGGATTTGCTGACCCTTGCCGGGGTAGGGAGGAAGACTGCAAATATTATTCTGGGCGATGTGTACAACAAGCCTGCGGTGGTTGTAGATACGCACGCAAAAAGGCTGTCCAACAGAATAGGTCTTTCAGAACACAAGGACCCTCAAAAAATCGAGATGGACCTTGCCAGAATACTCCCGCCTGATAGAAGTGCAAGATTCTGCCATCAGCTTGTCTACCATGGACGGGCGGTATGCAGTGCCAGAAATCCCAAATGTGAAATCTGCGTCATAAAAGAGCACTGCGATTATTATCGTAATCTTACCGAGTAGAGGATATCATCATAGAGTTTTTCAAAGTCATCTGAGTACATGCTTTTTTGAGTATAAAGTGTAATAACATACATTTTGGAAGAGCCGGGTTTGGAGATGAAAGCTTGCCGAGCAACTATGTCTCCATCCTGGCTTTTTACTGAATAACACCATTTGTATCCTTTGATATTGTTGCCAAGCTGGATTTCTTTCTGTTCAAAATCATAAACCGATTGGGACTTGTACTTTCTTGCATTGTTAAGAAAATCCTGCATGGTTGTGTCAAGCTGCCATGTTTGAACATAACCGCGAATTCCATCACTCCCTTGTATATTAAGGTGATACGTTATATCCCTGCCTTCAAACAATTCCTCCCTTAGTTGAAATGCTTGCGGAAATCTGGCCCAGAATTCATTGTTGCTGCTTTTGTATTCTTTATATATTATGGCAGCTGCAATGCTGCCCGGTTCGGTAACATGGATTTTTGCCGGAAAGGAGACGGAAAGGTCGTCTACCGAAACTACATACGCTTGATGATTTTCAATGTAAATGAAGAATGCAATCAACAACAGCCATATGGCTACTACCAGACTGAAGGTTACAATTATTCTTTTTAAAGGCTTTTTTGATAAAAAGGCCTTTACCGTCAAGCTTCGAAACATATATATCACCTCGGTAATGTATATGCTCCAAAGCTAGAAGATTTCACACTTTTTTTCTGTTGTGAATATATTAATACCAAGAGAACAGAGAAGAAGGGATCTCTATGAAGATACTGGTTGTTAAAGCTCCAAAAGTAGTTGCACCATTCCTAAGGTTTCTTTTCAGGATGAAGAGGACACCTGAATAGAAGGCAATAAAAAAATCCCTCTCCAAACAGAGGGAAATTTTTTTACCACGCTTCTATTGACAACAGGTAGATTAAACGGCTCTTGTTACTCTGCCCGATTTCAAGCAAGATGCGCAAACATGGGCATATCTTGTTGTACCATTATCAACAATCTTTACTCTTCTAATATTTGGTTTCCATTTTCTTTTCGCACGTCTGCTGACCTGTGAACGTGTTATGCTGATTCGACGACCGAACGTAACGCCTTTATCGCAGATACTGCATTTTGCCATTTAAATCCACCTCCTTGTTTGCTTTTTAAACAGCAACAGTCATTATATCATACCATGTATTAAAAAATCAATACCAAATTTAAAAATCCATAATTTATTCATAAATTATAAATGGAACATACCTTCCGCCTTCTTGATTACTGATTTTACATACATTGCAGTCTGTTCGTCGTGCCTGTTCTTCATGATGGCAAAGGCTGCATCCTGGGCAAGTTTCAATATGTCCAAATCTTCATACAAATTTGCTACTGCAAATTCCGGTATTCCATGCTGCTGGGTACCGAAAAGATCGCCCGGGCCTCTCAATTCCAGATCCTTTTCCGATATTTTAAACCCATCATTTGTTTTAACCATAATTGTCATTCTTTCTTTTACCAGATCCGTCTTGCTGTCGGTTATCATCACACAGTAGGACTGCATGTTGTTTCTGCCAACCCTTCCTCTCAGCTGGTGGAGCTGTGAAAGACCAAATCTTTCTGCATTCTCTATTATCATTAGGGTTGCATTTGGCACATCCACTCCAACTTCAATTACCGTTGTTGAAAACAAGATCTTGATTTTGCCTGCAACAAAATCCCTCATGACTTCTTCCTTTGCCTTGGCAGACATTTTTCCGTGTACAAGTCCTGTTGGTATGTCCTTGAAGACGGTGGTGGATAGCTTTTTGTAGTTCTCCGTTGCAGAAAGAAGATTCATGTTTTCAGATTCTTCAACGGCTGGGTGTACAATATATATCTGCTGGTTTTGCTTTACCAGCTTTTTAGTCCATGCAAGTATTCTATCCCGCATAGTGGAATCTACAGCATATGTTTTTATGGGTATTCTGCCTGCAGGAAGCTCATCTATTGTGGACAGGTCCATATCTCCATAGAGAATTAAAGCAAGGGTTCTGGGTATTGGAGTTGCGGTCATGACAAGAACATCGGGAGTTTTTCCTTTTGAGGCAAGCTGGGCCCTCTGCCTTACTCCAAACCGGTGCTGTTCGTCCGTAATCACAATTCCAACATTATCGTAAGTAACATTTCTTTGTATCAGGGCATGGGTACCTACAACACAATGTATTTGACCCGATGCTATTTCCTCAAGCAGCTGTCTTTTTTTTGCTACAGGCAGCGAGCCTGTGAGCAGTCCTGTTTTGATGCCCAAGGGATTAAGAAAAGAAGACACTGTTTTCATATGCTGTTCAGCAAGAATCTCGGTAGGCGCCATGTAGAGTGCCTGGTATCCGTTTACGATTGCGTTAAGCATGGCAAGAACAGCAACGATTGTCTTACCAGAGCCCACGTCTCCAATAACCAGCCTGTTCATTATTCTATCCGAAGCCATGTCCTCTTCAATTTCGGACCAGACTCTAAGCTGGGCATTTGTCAATTTAAAAGGCAGATTCTCAATGAATTTTTTTGTTGCATTGTTCTTTTTAAACTGTATGCCTGTGGCATTGCTTATTGTATCTTCCTTTATGGAGTGAAGAATAAGCTGCAGCTCAAGAAGTTCTTCAAAGGCAAGCCTGAATCTTGCCTTGCTTCTAAACTCCTCGTTCTTTGGAAAATGTATGTTTCTTATGGCCTCGTCCTTGGACATGAGGTGGTACTTGTCCACAATGTATGGGGGCATTGTGTCTTTAAAATGTTTTACCACATTAAGAACGTCCTTGACAAGCTTCTGAATCATGTACTGGGAGACGCCTTTTGTCAGACTGTATATGGGATGTATTATGGCAAACTCGTCCTTGTTTTCAAGACGTGAAAATGCAGGCATTTCCATTACAGGACCTTCATATGCTGCCTGAACCGTTCCGTAGAACAGATAAGTCCTGCCTTTAACAAGCACCTTTTCAAGATAGTTCTGGTTGTAGAATTTTACAAAAAGACTTGATGTGCCGTCCTGTATTAGAACGGAGGTAATGGTAAGGTTTTTGCGGATAAAGACATGGTCAAAAGATACGACCTTTCCAATTACGGTTGCTGTATCGCCTACAATGACATCAGCAATCTTTTTAATGTTTCTCCTGTCCTCATAGGAGCGGGGAACATTCATGATTATGTCGCCAATAGTATTGATGCCCAGTTTCCTTAGGCTTGCTGCCTTCTTGACGCTTATCCCCTTTAAATCCATAACACTTTTGTTTAGAATTATCTCCAAAGGAGTGTCTGCCATTCCATTCATCCCCACATTTTTCTATACTGACTTTTTCTAGTATATTATATATACCATCATTTTTCAAATAAATATGGTTATTGTAATGAGGGTGCAGGTGTGTTAGTATTTTGTCAGGTTATAGATTGCTGATTAAAAAGTTTGGGAGGATTGCAATGACGATTAGAAAAGCAAAAGAAACGATGACGTCAAGAGAAAGGGTGTTGAGGACATTTGCGTACGAGAAGCCTGACAGAGTCCCCATTTCCTACTTTACCAACCCATTGATACATGAAAAGGTATCAAGGCTTATTGGTGTTTTGCCAACGGATTTTGAAGCTTTCTATCAAGCAATAGGAGCGGATGAGAGAAGTATTGACGCACCGTTCAAGGGTGAGAACAAGTTCAAGCAGCTTGAGGGCAGGATAGTTAATCCGGTATACGGATTCTATGTAAAATGGGTGGAAAATGAGGCGGGCGGATACTATGACTTTTGTGATTTTCCCTTGAAAGACGCTGATCCTGAAACAATTGCATCCTTCCATGTTCCAAGTCCTGATGAGTTTGACTATGACAAGGCGCTGGAGAACCTAAGATATTTCAAGAGCAAGAATCTTGCCTTGTATGTAGGCAATGCAGGTTTTTGTGATATTATAAATTCGACGGGAAGAGTCATGGGTATGGAAGATACACTTGTCAATATTTATACGGAAGACGAGGCAACCATGACGTACATACGCAGGAGATGCGACATGGAGCTGGGTATTCTTGAGAGACTCCTGGAACTGGGCGGGGATGATATAGATTTTGTATGGATAGGAGAAGACCTCGGAACACAAAGAGGCCCGATGATATCACTGGAAACTTACAGAAGGGTTTTGAAACCTTTGCATAAGGAATATATTGACCTGGCAAAATCCTATGGAAAGTATGTTAGGGTACATAGCTGCGGTTCCTCCAGCTGGGTCTATGAGGATTTTATTGAAATGGGTGTGGATTGCGTGGACACGCTTCAGCCTGAAGCCGTTAACATGTCTCCTGAGTATCTCATAAATAATTTTGGCAAAAGACTTTCGTATCATGGTTGCATGTCAACTGCAGGTCCTCTTGCATATGGTACTGTTGAGGATGTCAGAAAGAATGTTAAGGAAATTTTGGATATTATGATGCCGCATGGCGGATATTTCTTCTCTCCAACCCACGCAATACAGGATAATACGCCGCCTGAGAATGTAGTTGCCATGTATCAGGCGGTGCATGACATGGGTGTATACAAATAATTGACAAAAGACAATATTGTGTTGTATTATTCATAAGGGCCTCAGGTCCTTAATGAATAATTGTCATGGAGGAATTTATGGTAAGAGTTATTGCCGGCACTGCCAAAGGTCGCAAGTTGAAAACGATTGATTCAAATAATACACGACCTACCCTGGACAGAGTGAAGGAGGCAATGTTTTCCATACTTTTGCCATGGATACATGATGCGACAGTAGTTGATGTTTTTGCAGGAAACGGCAGCCTTGGCATTGAAGCTTTGAGCAGGGGTGCAAAGTACGCATATTTCAACGACATGTCAAGGCAATGCTGCAGGGTTGTCGAGGAAAACCTTAGGAATACAGATTTTAATGACAGAGCATCTGTCCACAATCTCGATTATTCGAAGTTCATCCAGCTTTTACACAGGATGGAGGTAAAGGCTGACATTATACTTTTGGATCCTCCTTATGGGAAGGAAATGATTGAAGGGTGCCTTGAAGCCATGACGGAACATGACATATGCAATGATGAATGCATTGTATTGGCGGAACATTCAAAACAGGATGAATTGGTCGATTGTATAGGTTGTTTTAAAAAAAGCAAGACAAAACATTATGGAAAAACA
>LSQX01361768.1_pt2 | contig 12029 bp, 11 predicted proteins | sample 654561 | NCBI WGS metagenome assembly LSQX01 (sample SAMN04489861, study PRJNA283612) | anaerobic digester metagenome | isolation source: 4 biogas reactors fed with cattle manure at either 37C or 55C with and... | place: Denmark: Kongens Lyngby | collected 2014 | reverse complement strand
GTCCTTTAGGTAGAATACCGGGAGACCGTCATCGGTTACTTCATCGACAGGGTTCATCACGGCGCCATAGCCATGGGAGTAGATCAGATGCTGGTTCACCCATGTCTGAGCTTCTGGTTGAAGACCCTCGATGTTCATTTCACGGGCCGAGACGAGAACCTCCTCGTAGTTGCCGTTGAAGTGGTAGCGGTCTACGTCCACACTATTGAAGTTATCAGATGTGCGGAAGAGCTGGAGCAGTTCATAGGTAGTCTTGAGCGGACGCCAGTCCCAGATACGAATATTTTTGATGGTTGCATCGTTGTCCCGTATATCTGCTGCCGTAAGATTATACGAGACGGGGAAAGCCACCTCTTCGATGGTATCAAGGGCGTAGCTTGCAAGCGTGAACCGGATGTTGTAGTCCAGATACTGCTCCTCCATATTCAGCTCATTTGGCTCGACGACAAGACTCTGCACGGCCGCACCGCCGATAATACCAAGGAACGCAATCACCGCAAAGGCAGCAATACCGTAGGTGATCACCTCAACGCGTTTGAACTTCTGATTGATTAAAAATCCGATGCCGATGACAAATGCCACAGCGGCAAGGATGGTGAGCACCGGCAGGATGACATGAACCGCAGTGTACCCGGCCCCGACCACCGCACCGGTTTGGGAGGAAAGCAGGTCAAACCTGGCAAACCAGATGCGGGCGGCAAGCACTGCAAAGGTAAGAAAGAGCAGTGCATTTACCTGCGGAAGAAATGTTTGAATCGTCTGCTTCATTGAGGGACCGCGTTCATATACCGGTCCACCCTCATATTCAGTCCCCGAGGGATAAATAAACGGGTTACTGAAGAGATTTCCCGGACGACCTGCAAGATAGGGAAGGCTTGACAAGAGAATCGTCAAAACAAAGAGGACGATACAGAAGTTCAGGACAATATGGTAGAACGGGAGAGAGAATACATAAAATCCGACATCAAGACCAAATATAGGATCAATTATCCCGAACGGCGCCTGACTGAGATATTTATACACCATTTCCCACGAATTTGACACACCCAGTCCGGTAAGGAACGCCAAAATGCCTGCAAATAATATTGCAATCGTAAATCCTTCCGATGAATCTCTGTGGAGGCGGGACGCTTTTTTTGCCGCATGTCGGATATTCAGATAGGCAAATCCAAAGAATACCGCTGTAGCGACAACAAACAGCGCGACGCGGATACCCAGAATGGTGAGGAAAATATCCTCATAGCCAATGGCGACAAACCAGTACCAGTCGCCGAGAAAGCCAAACATAGCCATTATTAATACAAGGATGGCGATGCCGGCAATAATTAGTCGTTGCTGGTTCATGGAATCACTCTGGGAGTAATAGCGGTTATAATAGTAAAAAGGTTGGGAATAAAATTACACAATGTATGTGGGTGATTTCTCAAATTGCGCCGGAATGAGAGTAAAAGGTCACAGACACGATGCCGAAAGCGTTGTTGCCACAGATAAGATGATTCAAATTATCCTCTGAACATCCCGGGGAGTGGTTCTCATTTTGTGGAGAGATTGTCTCTTTGAGCAAGCATTTGCAAACAGGGAAAAGACCTTACCCATAAACTGCCAATCTGCCTTCAGAGTTCTCAAGGTTCAGGAGAACATATTACGGTGGTGAATAAAAATAAAGAAAACTGGTTCAGAATTTCTGAAAAATACCCAATACTCGTATCTTACCCCATCTGATCAGATGCTGGGCAAGCCTCAGCCTCCGCTGGAGATTGCCTGTCCTGAAAACAAAGAGAGAATCCGTCTGCCCGCACCCGACTCAGTCGCTGTATTCCCTATAAATCTCCGGGATGCCATCATGCACCGCGAGAGCAGGCGATTATACCAGAAGGAACCGATCACGCTTGCTGAGTTATCGTTTCTCTTATGGTGCACGCAGGGAGTAAAACGAAACGTTCACGGGGAATATACGCTCCGGACCGTGCCGTCTGCCGGTGCACGTCATGCACTGGAGGCGTATGTGCTCGTCAATAATGTGGAGGGCGTGCCACCGGGACTGTACCGCTACCTTGCCATTGAACATCTGCTTGCAGAAGTCAACACCGAGCCGTATATTGCGGAAAAACTATTTCAGGCATGCCTCTCCCAGCAGTTTGTAAAAAAGAACGCGGTCACCGTCATCTGGACAGCAGTGCCTTACCGCATGTCATGGCGGTATAGTGAACGGGGATACCGCTATCTCTTCATCGATGCGGGCCATGCCTGTCAGAATCTCTATCTCGGTGCTGAAGCCATCGAATGCGGCGTCTGTGCTATCGCGGCGTTTGATGACGGAGCCATGAACCAACTCCTTGGTCTTGACGGCGAAAACCAGTTTGTCATCTATCTGGCAACCGTGGGGAAAGTAACCAGTAGCATACCCTGATATTCGAAGGGTATGCTACCCGTCCCCGGCACTCTATTCCAGAGATCAGAATCCAAGTTCCCTGAAAACCCTGTCCTCACCCATCCGATCCATCATCTGCCCAAACCGTTCCCCATCGCAGGCATTTTCGGCGAAATATGCAATGATTCGTTGGGTAAGGGCCGGCACATCATTTTCTGCAATACTGCCCGGCACCTCGGTGCCCAGACGAATCGCTCTCCCTGCACGGCCGCCGAGATAGAGAGTCAGTCCTTCTTCAGCAATGCTGATTGCATCCAGCGGACAAACGGCGATGCAGTCGCCGCAGCCGATGCAACGGTCTGAAACGAATATGATTCCCTCATCATCGACCGCAATGGCATCTTCTTTGCAGACCAATTGACAGGCACCACATCGGCTACATTCATCCTCATCAAACCGCGGATAACGGTGACCCATGAATCCTATATCATTGAACTGCACCCGGGAGCAGTTGTTCGGACACCCTGCAATAGCAATCTTGAGCTTCCGTGGCAGAGGGCGTCCGCCTTCCTGTTCTTCAAGTAAACAGGCCATCGCAAAGGTATCATAGCAGCCATGCCGGCAGACTGTCCCTTTGCAGGCAACAACGGAACGGACAGATGAACCCGTGCTGCCCAACACGAGCCCTGCCTCAGACAGCACCGCTGTGGCGTCAGGCACATCCGCTTGTTGTATGCCGGGCACCTCAATATTCAACCGGGCAGTCGTGCAGACGTCGCCCTGCCCAAATTCCCGTGCCGTTTTTGCCAGTGCCTCAAGCTGGTCAGCAGAAATAATCCCTGCAACAGCCTTCACCCTCAGGGAGATTACGCCTTTTTCACGGAGGGCAACAACACCCGGTTGCTTGCTTTTCTTGCCGAACTTCATGATATACCCAAAGGATGGGTATGCACNNATGCACAGATAATCAATGATCGCCCAGGGGCATCTCTGATAAGAGCCATGCATATCCTTATCCCCATTCAGAGGTGATATCCGCACCATATATATGACAGATATTTCCCATGGCGGAGGCCAACAGCGGCGTCGCAACCCGCCGACACAATGCGTTTGCCCTCAGTGCGGCTACGCCGTCGAAAAGACTGCCGGCGTTCCCTGCCGGAGTATTAAATGCCCAAAGTGCGACGTGCCTTTGATGGGTAAATGAAACGACAACAGTAATACAAGCACCCCTATTTTAAAGTAAAAGAGTTGCGACACTCCAATAAAAGCAGGGGACACATCAGAATTCCTTAAATAGAGAGCTGGATGATAAACTCTCTAAACCGGAGTTTGGCGGCGGTATATATGACTATGAATAATTCGGAAACAACACCTAAGCGCTCTGGAGATAGACCGGGACGATGCATCTGCCCCCGATGCGGGTATACCGCAGAGCGATCCCCCACTGTTCCATGCTGGAGTATGACCTGCCCCAAATGTGAGACACGTCTTACCCGGGGAGGGCCAGAATAACACAAGAAATATCGCTGTTCTGGAATGCCCAGAGGTGGTCGGCACGATCAGTGTATGGAATATCTTTATGGGTGGGTATCCGACGGCCAGTTAGTATCTGACAAATACCAATATGAACCCACACATTACATTTATTCTTTAAATTCAGTCTTAAATACAATTTCAGAATATATTTCAATCTTTTTGTTGATCCGGGCAGTTGTTAAAATCCATCTATGTGTCAGAGAATCCGGCCAGTGCGAGGCAAACCTTAAATATTTTCAGAGTCTGAAGAACTTCCTTAATGGCGGCAGAACATGGGGAACCAGGAAAAATCAAACCGGCCGAAGAGATAGAACAGTTAGAAAAAAAACTTTCTGAACAAACTGCTCTCGCGGAAGAGCGATTAGACCGGCTGAAATATCTCCAGGCAGAGTTTGAAAATTTCCGGAAATGGTCTGAGAAAGAGAAAAAATCAGTCATTACCCGTGCAAACGAAAACCTGATAAAAGACCTCCTCGTCATCCTTGACGATTTTGAACAGTCGCTGCCAGCGCTTGAGAATGAAAAAAATCAGGAGGGAGTCAGGATGGTATACCAGAAAATGATGAAGATCCTGTCAGATTATGGATTGGAACCCATTGAGTGTATGGGAAAAAAGTCCGATCCGCTTCTCCATGATGTGATCTGCAGGATGCAATGCACCGATGAGTCCGGCACCATTGTTGAAGAGATTGGGAAAGGGTACTCCCTGAAATCAAAGGTTATCCGGCCATCGAAGGTAATGGTTGCAGAAAAGATTTCGAAAGATGAAGGTGAGATAAATGGGTAAAGAAAAAATTATCGGGATAGACCTGGGAACATCCAACAGTGCGGCGGCAGTGATGATGGGCGGCAAACCAACCATCATTCCCTCAGCAGAGGGAGCGACCGTCTCCGGAAAAATGTTCCCTTCATATGTAGCATTCACCGCGGATGGCCAATTGCTTGTCGGAGAACCAGCACGCAGACAGATGGTAAGTAACCCCGAGAGGACGCTCACCGCCTTCAAGCGAGAGATGGGTACAGATCACATTTACCATATCAATAAAAAGGATTACACACCTCAGCAGATCTCCGGATTCCTGTTAAAAAAGATAAAACGGGATGCAGAAGAATTCCTCGGAGAAACGGTAACAAAAGCGGTGATCACGGTCCCCGCATACTTTAACGATAATCAGAGGACTGCCACAAAGGATGCAGGGAAGATTGCCGGTCTCGACGTGGTCAGACTGGTGAACGAACCAACAGCGGCTTCGATGGCGTACGGGCTTGACCGGGGCGGCGAGTATAAGATCCTCGTCTTTGATTTAGGCGGCGGAACGCTTGATGTAACCATCATGGAGTTTGGCGGTGGAACGTTCACTGTTCTTGCCACCTCCGGCGACACAAAACTCGGCGGGAGAGATATGGACGATGCCGTGTATGAGTGGATTGCCTCTGAATTTAAGAGACTGGAAGGGGTTGACATCAGAAATGATAAAATGGCAGTCAACCGGGTGAGAGAAGCAGCTGAGAAGGCAAAAATAGAGCTTTCAAACGTGCTTGAAACCGAAATTAATCTTCCCTATGTCTCTGCAACCCAGGAAGGGCCAAAACATCTTTCGATGAAACTGACCCGTTCAAAACTCGAACAGCTGGTTGAACCAACCATCAAACGCTGCCTCGCGCCATTCGAACAGGCATTAAAGGACGCCAAACTGAAAAAAGACGATATACAAAAGGTGATCCTGGTCGGCGGGCCAACGAGAATGCCAGCTGTCGGGAAATTTATTGAGGATCAAATTGGGCGAAAGCCGGAACGCGGTATTGATCCCATGGAATGTGTTTCGATAGGTGCTGCTATTCAGGGAGCGATTCTCGGCGGCGAAATAACCGACATGGTGCTTCTGGATGTGACCCCTCTGACGCTGGGTATCGAGACCCTCGGAGGTGTCCGCACCAAACTGATTGACAGAAATACCACCATCCCCACCAAAAAAAGTGAGATATTTACGACCGCAGCAGACGTCCAGACATCGGTCACGGTGCATGTGCTTCAGGGTGAACGGCCCATGGCAGCGGATAATGTGAGTCTCGGGCAGTTCAACCTCGTCGGTATCGCCCCCGCACCACGGGGGATTCCACAGATTGAGGTCACTTTTGATATCGATTCTTCCGGCATCCTGAATGTGTCTGCAAAGGATAAGGGCACAGGGAAGGAGCAGAAGATGACGATCACCGCCTCAACAAAACTCTCGGAGACGGATGTCAACAAGATGGTAAATGAAGCCGAAAAGTTTGAAGATGAGGATCGGAAACGGAAAGAAGAAGTCGAGATAAGAAACTCGGCAGACTCCCTCATCTACACCTCAGAACAGACCCTTGCCGATCTCTCAGACAAATTATCCACGGAGATGGTTGATAAAGTGAAGGAAGCGGTCACGAATCTCAAGGTTGCGATGGAAGGCAAGGATACCAGTGCAATCAAATCCGGAACCGACCGTCTCCGCAAAGCCCTGAGTGATGCAGGCTCCGCGGTATACCAGCAGCAGGAACAACAGCAGCAGGCACAAGGACCACAGGGAGGTCATGCAGGTAGCGGAGAACAGGCACGAGGGGCACAGCCGAAAGGCGATGAAGATGTCGTTGATGCCGATTTCGAAGTCCATGACGAGAAATAACCATGAGTCGTTGATGAATGGCTAAAAAGGATTACTATGAAACGCTGGGTGTTGGTAAGGACGCAGCGCCGGACGATATAAAAAAATCGTTCCGCCAGCTCGCCCGGAAATATCACCCGGATCTCAACCAGGGCAGTAAAGAGGCAGAGGAGAAGTTCAAGGAGATCAACGAAGCCTATCAGGTGCTCAGTGATCCACAGAAGAAAGCCGAGTATGATCAGGTGGGATCTGAAGCATTTACGCCCGGGGACTTTAGTGGGTATCAGACGCCAAGTTATGACGATCTCTTCCGGGACTTTGGTCTGGGGGATATCTTTGACGCCTTCTCCGGAAGGTCAGGGCGGACCGGAAGACCGCGAAGCCGGGCAGGGGCGGATCTCCGGTATGATATCACGATATCCCTGACAGACGCATTTTATGGCACGAAAAATATCGTGGAGGTACCGCATGATTACGAATGTACGACCTGTCATGGGACAGGTGCACAGCCCGGATTTATGCGGGACTGTCCCACCTGCCGGGGAACCGGCGAAATCCGGAGGGTGCAGCAGAGCGGACAGCAACAGGTGATGGCCATCGCTCCGTGCCCGGACTGTGGCGGTCGGGGAAAACTTATCGGAAAAGCCTGTGAAACATGCCAGGGGAGCGGAACAGTCCGAAAAACGAGACGGCTTGAGGTCTCCATCCCGCGGGGTGTCCGGGACGGCCAGTCTCTTAGGATTGCAGGTGAAGGAGAGCCCGGCATGCAGCAGGGCCCGCCGGGTGATCTGTACGCGGTGGTTCATGTGCGGCCTCATCCGTCATTTGAACGGCGTGGGCCGGATCTTTACAGCAAGACCAGCATCGGACTGAAAATAGCGCTTCTTGGGGGAGAAATTACGGTGCAGACACTGACAGGCACTGCCCGTCTGACCATACCTCCGGGAACACAGAGCCACACGAACTTCCGGCTGAGGGGTCAGGGAATGCCCATATTAGGATCGAACCGGCGGGGAGATTTGATGGTGAAGGTCATAGTGACAATTCCCAAAAATCTGACCGCGAAACAGAAAGAGCAGGTTGGTGAGGCTTTTTCAGGCCTCACCTGAATATCACGTTTTTGGGAGGGTTGAACCAGAAATGGGAGAGAGCGATATCCAAACCAAAAGGAAAGAAACGGTGTCTGGATTAACTAAATTCACATATTGAATTCCCATCCATCAGCAGAATAAAAAATATGGGATTGATGGATAATACAAAATGATTAGCTGATCGGAGTGATACCCAAATCATTCATAATGGATGACATCGGAGAAAACACAGAATTTCCTCTCCCAGACCCCCAGTGGGCACCGGTCACATGTACCCGGTGTTCTACATCTTTATAGTAAACAGGGGCTCCGCTATCACCTGATGCGGCCTGATAATTTGCCAACCACTGATTGGGAATATTAAATCCGTAATATGAATTATAAATATCACCCTCTCTGATCACGCGGCCGCTCGCTATCCCGCTTGTAATACCCGACATTGTCACTCTCATATTTTCCCATGGAAAACTGTAGCTGTACACATCAGGCTTGCGCCCATGAAAACTCAAAGATATTGTCGTCAACATTGGAATACGATATCCAGGCTGAATCCGAACTGGTGCCGTATGATGATATTGTTATTGTCCCGATAGAGCTCGATGAAGAATGCTATATACTGCATCTGCAATATCACCGAGGCGCCCGCTGATAATGATTCCATTCTGTCCATTTCTTGTTGCTGCAAAGGCGGTGGCATCTACATGCCCATTCGCAACACATTGTATTCCTCCTATTACCGGTCTCCATCTGTCATCCCGATCCGATGACAACTCGAAAATCGCTTCAGACGTAAAAATAACCGGGACATTCGCAATGCCTGCTTTCACTGCAGCTGAATCAATAAGAGAATACATTTCATCAAGCGTTTCTTGAGGTACATCATCAGATTTCTCATAAATGGCAACAACGATTGTTCCGAGGAGATCGTGCCAATAGCCGATGATCGGTCCATCGGGATAATAATATTTCTTCATGAGGGGGCGTGTATCGTTCACAATCCTGTTGAGTTTACTGTACCATTCCGACATCGCCTTCTCATCCGGGATGGTCTTCATAATTCCCGTACTGATGACATCCCCGTTTTGATTGTACACCGGTACATTACCATATGCGACATTGAGACAATCCGTGTAATCGGCGGATACTGCCTCATACGCTTCATCATTCATTTGGTAACCGGAAACTGCACCAGACAAACCAAAGAATAATAAAACAACAACAAATACGGTCACATTTTTAGTTATTCCGTTCATAATTTACTCCTGCCAAAATCTGATTTAGATGAATATATACATCAAATAATTTTGACAATGGTAAATAGGAGAGGGTGAGTTAAAAATCAGTCAAAAACGTTAGATCTAAATTGAACATAATAGTATGGTATAAATACTCGCATTACTTTTTGAGGTACCATGCTACAATGATTACCGTCTGTAACAATACTGCTATTAGAGCCACTAAAAAGAGCAGGGAAAAAGGATCATCTATTACGTGGGGAGAGAGGGGTTTTACATGAAGCCGCGGAATAGTGTAATAGGTATATAGGGCTGCAAAAGCTGTTGTGTATGTTAGCAGAGATGAGATGATAATAGTAAATTTCGTGTTTTTAGCAGGATTCAGGAGTGCATTCCCTTTTGGAGTCAGTTCATAATATATCCACTTATGATTTGAATCAATGGATTTAATGAGTCCTGTATCGTCCAGCCGTTCAAGATGATGATGAATTGTCGAGGCTTTCAATGAAAGTTCTTTTGCAAGTTCAGAGTTCGTTTTCCGCCTTGTATTCAGTGATTTTAATATATCGATTCTTGTATCAGAGGACAAAACTTCAAATAATTCTTTATTGAGTATTACTCCTTTCTCGTCCATCACTATTCGTAGTGTATAGCAGGGATATATTAAATCTCCGATGTAATAACGTTCTAGTTCCTCACTGATGATGGAGGACTTGCCTATGGGTTAATTACAACTATTTCATTACGTATTTTCCAGATAGGATTGAATTGGTTCGCAGAAGTTACTCCTGCATTTTTTCAAAAAAAGGTATGTGACTTGAATCTGTGCTTCATGAAAAAGCACGTATCACGCCGTCGGGTCTGCTATCCGTCCCATAAAGAGCAGCATCCCGGTTTCATCATCGGTTATTTGGAAGACAAACGGGTGATCTGCCCGGAAGACCGGAACTATTTCTCCCACCGGCATCGAGGTTACCCCCATCTCAACCGAAGTTGCCGCAGCGGCCTCTGTTCCCTCCTCGTTTACATCCACAAAGGCCTTGTGATTAACGCCGCTGATGGAGAGATTTCGGGTTCCGTCCATGCCGGAGAAGTCAGCGTCCGAACCAAACGCTGTCGGCATCCCCATCGTTTTCAGGGTATTGGACAGGGAATAGGTGGTCTCAAGGGTGAACTTCGGGAATAAGACCTCTACCTGCCTTGTTTCCATCGAGAAAACAGCATCTTCAAGCCCTTTTGTGCCAAGAGCGGTCTCTGCGGTGGTGATCTTACCGTCTTTCGGGAGGAGAACAAGCATGGAGAGTGCCTTCCCGCTTTCGTGTTCATACGGCATTCTGAGGAGTTGCAGATCATCTGTTTCTGCATACGCATAGCGGGCCTTCTTATCATTTCTGTACATCATATCAGCGGTGACATATTCGCCACTCTCGCTGCGAAACTCTGCAGGCTGGGTCTCATTTTTATCAAACTGGAGCACCCAGGTTCCCTTAAAGTAGATTGCGTTTGTTATCACCAGACGGGTAAGAGGCGTGATGGCCCCTTCAGGAAGGAGGTTTTGGATTCGGTCTTCCGTCTGGCTTTCCACCCACTGATTGATTGTCTCGCGGGACGCATCAGGTGCAAAGATGAAGTCCATATTCCTGACTTCCGCTCTGTAGGACTGTTCTGCGGTTTTGGTATATGCCGAAAGGAACGGATAGGCCTTTTCCGCCCAGAGTGCATTTGCCGTTTTGAGCGTGTACGCAGCATCAGGATTGTTCAGACCTGAAATGATGTCTCGGTAACCCTCCTGCCGGACGGCATCATTTTCCGGGAAATGAAACACCGAGCGGATTTCATCCGCGGTCGTTCCCTTCGCCCCTTCATAGGTCAGCGCAAGGGCGGTTGATATGCTATAAGGCGAGAAGAAGATGTTTTGATCCATATTTTCTTTGTCGCTTTTTAGCGTTTGGTAGAGAACATAAGCAAATTTGGTATTAGCTTCGGCAACGGCGTCTATGCTCTCTGCTGGCGCTGGTGTCACCACGGGGGTTACGACCGGGGTTGGGGTAGGGGTTGTAACAGGATCATCGACGGATGCAATACACCCGGCAAAAAAGGTGCAGGCAAGGACGAGAGATAGTACCATCCCCATCAGGAATGTCCGTTTATTCATGATCTACCATGGTTTTGAAATTTATATAACTATAATGATGACTACGAATTCACTCGCACCTATCATACAAAAAAAGGAAATGGGGAATTTAATGGTGAGATTTGGTGGTGAGGAGTGCCCATCGTTTTCACCCCATTTCTCACTTACTCACGGGGAAATATCTTATCTGCGCCTCATAACGGAGCACGTATCATGCTGTCGGGTCTGCCATTCGTCCCATGAAGAGCACCATTCCGGTTTCATCATCGGTGATCATAAAGATGAACGGGTGGTCTGCCCGGAAGATCGGCACAGGATTTTCTACCGTCATCCCACGGCCTATAATCACCCCGGTCGCAGCGGCGGCCTCGGTTCCTTCTTCACTGACTTCCATAAATGCCTTGTGAATAACATCAGAGATGGAGAGGTCGCGGGTGCCATCCATACCGGAGAAGTCTGCCTCAGGTCCGAATGCAGTCGGCATCCCCATCGTTGTAAGGGTTTTGGGCAGAAGGTATGTTGTTTCAAGCTTAAATTTCGGGAAGAATACTTTCACCTGTGTTGGCTTCATCTCCGTGATAGCCTCTGCAAGTTCTTTTGTAGGGAGGGCGGTTTCTGCGAGAGCGATATCATCATTTTTCGGAAGAATGACCAGCATTGAAAGTGCCTTTCCGCTTTCATGTTCATACGGCATCCTGAGGATCTGCAGGTCTTCTGTTTCTGCATACGCATAGTGGGCATCAACATCTGTTCTCTGCATCATGTCAACCGCAACAGATGTGTCCTGTCCAGTACGGAATGTCGCAGATTTGGTATTATTTTCACTAAACTGAAGCACCCATTTCCCCTTGAAATAGACCGCGTTTGTTATGACAAGAGTCGTATCCGGGGTGATGGCCTGTTCAGGAATGAGATTCTGAATGCGGTCTTCGGTCTGGTCTTCCACCCAGTGGTTAATGATCTGCCGCGACTCTTCAGGCAGAGTGATAAAGTCCATATTCCTGACTTCCGCTCTGTAGGACT
>LSQX01135859.1_pt1 | contig 12029 bp, 14 predicted proteins | sample 654561 | NCBI WGS metagenome assembly LSQX01 (sample SAMN04489861, study PRJNA283612) | anaerobic digester metagenome | isolation source: 4 biogas reactors fed with cattle manure at either 37C or 55C with and... | place: Denmark: Kongens Lyngby | collected 2014 | reverse complement strand
AGGCCGGGACCAAAACAGAGGCTGGCGAGCTGTGCTCGACCGTGCGGGGGTCGGGCAGAAGTAAGCACAACTGCTGCGGCACCGTCCGCGAAAACGGCCGAGGCAACGATCTGCTCCGGGTCATTCGATGATCTGAGGTGAATCGAACACAGTTCGGCGCAGACCACCAACGCGACCGCATTTGGATCCGCGTCACAGGCGCGAGCCGCGATGCGGAGTGCAGGAAACGCCGCAGAGCATCCCATGAACCCGACATGGGTGCGCTCCGCAGTGGTGCGAATGCCGAGTTGCTTCGCCAACAAGAAATCAGGACCCGGAGCGAAGAAGCCGGTGCACGAGGCCGTCACCACATGGGTCACTTCTGAAGCGACGACCCCCGCACGATCGAGCGCATCGTTCGCCGCCGCAAGAAACAGTGCCGGCGCTTCCCGACGATAGACCGCGTTGCGAGCTCCGGTGCTGGCAGGGCGCAGCCGGTCATCGTGGTCGGTAAAGAGTGGATCGCGGGCGCCCTTTGCCCCGATGACACAGTGCCTTGTATCAATCGCTGACTGGTCAAACGCGATACCGATGAGCCGAGCGCTCAGACGGTCGACCCCCGGTTGAGAGGCAAAAAAGTCGCGAGTTTCACCCTGGGTGAGTCGGGCTTCGGGCACTGCAGTGCCGATCGCAAGAACGTGGGCCATGCCGATAGTCAACGACGCGTGCGCGCGTGCGGCTACGCCCTTGACAGGGGCATTCACTGCCCACTAAGCACATTCGCGGCGGCGCGCGCAACCCCTGGGCAAGTGTGTGAAAGCTCGACTAGAAATGAGTCAGCGCAGCGAAACCACATCGACCGAAGGCCACATATGTCCCCGCTTTCATCAGCACCATGGGTGATGCTCGCCAGCGTGTGCTATCTCGGCACCGTGACGCTCGGCACCCTGAGTGCCGCGGGGAGGCGTGTCGGAAGGGCGTGGCACACTCGCTTGTTCGTCGTGACCGTAGTGCTGACGCTGATTGCCGCGGTGCTGTCTTTCTCCGTGCAGTGGATGCGCGCCGCGGTCTTGCTTCTTGCGCTCGTGCCGCTTGCCGTGCTGCCGTTAGTCACCGCGCCGGTCCGCGTGCACCTCAGGCGTCACATGCTACTCGGTCTCAGTGCGGCCCCCTGCTACGCGACGGCACTCGTGATGCTCATCCTCGGGCCACGGTAACCGGCCACACCACACTCACCGCACATCATCATTCGAGAGGGGCACCCCATGGAATTTATCGACGTCCTGTTCGGCCGGCGCACCACGAACGGACCGTTTCTGCCCGACCCCGTGAGTGACTCGCATCAGCAACTGCTCATCAAGGCTGCGGCATCCGCGCCGTCGCAGTTCAACAGTCAGCCATGGAGGTTTGTCGTCATAGAGCACCGCGAGACGATCGAAGGAATCGCTCGCATCAGCGGGGTGTCGATGACCCAGGTGATTTCAGAGGGATCATTCTTCGAACGGTACAAACGTCACTTCCGGTTTAGCGCCGAGGAAATGGCAGAGCATCGGTCGGGCATGTATTTCGATAAACTCCCGAAGGCGTTGCGCCCATTTACCAAGGCGGTGTTCACTCCGGCGGGGGTGCAGGCGATGCGAATGCTGAGAGTGCCGCACACGCTCGGTGAAGAGAACAGAAAGCTGGTACAGGGGTCGCCGATTGTCCTCGGTGTGATGCTTGACCGCCGCGACCGTGAGGCGCATGAGCTCGCCGACTTCTATTGCCAGTTCAGTCTCGGCGCGGCCATGGAGAATGTGTGGCTCACGACCTGCGAACTCGGCATGGGGATCCAATTCATTTCATTTCCGATGGAAGCGCCTGGCCGGTGGCAGAAACTCATCGAGCTGCTTGAGGTGCCGGATGACCTCGAACTCATGGCGCTCTACCGCCTCGGCTACGTTCCCGAACAGTCGGATCGACCGGCTATTGACTGGTCGAGTCGTGAGCGTCGCCCGCCGTCACAGTTCGTGTTTCGTGAGACATGTCGCAGTCCACAACAGGGGTGGGATCAGGCGTAGCGCGCGCTCAGGTGCGCTCACTGGGACACGAATGCCTGTAGCCAAAGACACTGCCGGGGTCAAGGGGGTATTGGGGTGCAATGAGAGCGGACAAGATGTGGCTCATCGGCCAACGATGAAAGGTAGACCGATGCACTCACTCACAAGCTCACGAGCCGACGCGCCATTCGTAGCGAGCGCACCTTCTCGCGCGGACGATGCTGCGCCCGCTCCTCGTCCAAACAGCGGCAGCCACCTAGCGCCGGTCGACGGCACCTCTCTAGAGCGGTTTGTGCGCGGGCCCCTGAGCGAAGCGGTTCTGCAGGTGCTCCAGCACGACGATCAGGCCGGGATGACCACGGCAGCGCCACCCACTCGAGAGATGTTGCTTGCGCTCACCGATGAGGCAACTGCGGCCGCTCCCTCAATCACATATGACGACGACATCCAGGCCGCGCTCTTTCTGCTGTACGCATCGCACTACGGGTCTCTCCCATGGCTTGACCCAGAGCACGAATGGGTCCCATCTCTGCTCGAGGTTCGCGTGCGTCTCGAACGTGACTTTGAACGTGAGCTGCGTGCGGCTATTCCAATGCCGCTCTTGCCAGCCCCAGACCCCGGTGAGGTGTCTCGAGCGCTCTTTGAGTTAGCGAGTGACGACAGCGGGCCGAGCCTGTCGAAGTTTATTGCCCGCAAGGCAACCAAGGATCAGGTCGTTGAAGCACTCAAACAACGATCCATTTATACGCTGCGTGAAGCCGATCCGCACTCGTGGGCGATCCCGCGACTCACTGGGCGGCCAAAGGCAGCGCTCGTCGAGATTCAGAGTGACGAGTACGGTGGTGGCAGGCCAGAGCGGGTACATCAGCAGCTGTACGCTGCTGCACTGCGCCAGGCCGACCTGAGCGATACCTACGGCGCATATGCGCACGAGGTGCCCGCGATCACTCTGGCCTCGTTCAACATGATGTCGATGTTTGGGATCAACAGGCGACTGATTGGGGCAATCGTCGGTCATTTGGCTGCGTTTGAAATGACCTCGTCCATTCCGTGCAAACTCACTGCTGATGGGTTGCGCAGACTGGGGTTCGGCGATGACGTGATCGAATATTTCGATGAGCATGTCGAAGCTGATGCTGTGCACGAACAGATTGCTGCGCGGGATCTCGCAGGCACACTCGCTGAGGACAGGCCAGACCTGCTTCCAGACATCATGTTTGGCGCTGCGGCCTGCTTGACAGTTGATGGCTGGATGGCTCAGCACATGCTTGAGGCGTGGCAGCGCGGCGAAAGTTCATTGCGGCCACGGGAAATCACGCGTGGGGCAGGGCAGAAGACGGGTCTACCATCGCGCGGTCATGGGGGGAGCCACACGAATCAGTCGCGTCTGCTCGACAGGTCAATTCAGCCGATCCGGTCGAGTCGGCGGAGTCAGGAGACAACGCAATGAGCGCGGCCAAGCGACGCGTCACTCTCACGCCGTACCCCGACGGTCCGATTCTGATGCGAGGCGATGTTGACCTGCGCACCGCCGAGGGTGATCTCATTGAGGTGAACCGACGCACGGTCGCTCTGTGCCGCTGTGGACTGTCGAGCATCAAGCCCTTCTGCGACGGCACCCACAAGGCAGCTGGATTTCGCACTGACGACGAGAATGAAACGGAGTCACCTTGATTGCTCATCCCAAGCGCCCCTTCGGCGTCGAAGAAGAATACTTGCTGCTCGACGGTGTCACCGGCGTGCCGATCAATCGCGCCGCTGAGCTGCTCGCGGTGACGGCAGATGTTGACGAGCAAATGGATCGCGAGTTCTTTTCGAGCCAGCTCGAAACGGCCACCCCTGTCTGCCATGACACAGACGACGCGGAGCAGGCGCTGAGTGAGGTGCGCCGCGCCTTCTCGGAGGCGGCGATCGCCCGAGGAATCGTGCTGGCTGGCACCGGGCTGCCGCCGTTGGGTGGCGACACGGCTGGCTCAGTCACGCCGAAAGACCGATATCGACTGATCGAATCGCAGTATCGGGCCGCGGCGAAGCACCAGTACGCGACCGGCACGCACGTTCATGTCGAGGTGCCGTCACCTGATGCAGGTATTGAGGTGCTGTGCCGACTGGCGCGCTGGGCACCCACGCTGCTGGCTCTGACGGCAAATTCGCCCCTTTGGTGCGGGGAACCGACGGGGTTTGCGAGCTGGCGTCATGTGAGCGGCATGACCTGGCCGGTGGCAGGGTATCCGCTTGGCTTCGAGAACGAAGCGGACTACCGTCGGTCAGTGACCCAGCTGATCGATACCGGAGTCGTGCCTGACAGCGGCCTGCTGACGTGGGTGGCGAGGCTGTCTGATAATTACCCCACGGTCGAACTGAGAATCGCCGATGCGCAACTCGAAGCGTCTGATGCGGTCGCGTTTGCCGCGATCGTCCGCGCGCTCGTTGACCAAGCGATCGCCGAAGCCGAGGCTGGGCACGAACGGCCCAATTACGCGACCGCGATGGTGAACGGTGCGACGTGGCTGGCTGCTCGCGACGGACTGAGCAACCAGCTGATAGATCCGTTGACCGCAGAATCGATGCCCGCGTTTGACCTGATTTCGCGCATGCTCGGCACGGTCGAAGAGCAACTTGATCGTTTCGGGGATCGAGCTCGAGTCGACGCGTACTTGGCGCAGCTGCTGGCCAAGGGTGACCCGGCAACGCGTCAATTGCAGGTGTACGGGGCGGAAGGAGTGAGCGGTCTGCTCAACCTCTATGGGGCGGCGGGCACTGCTGCGGCTGCAGCATGACCATGCATAGTCGTTCGGAGCGCCCCGTGATGACACGGGTCTCCGACTGCTGACATATGGGAACACGAAGGCGGTTCGCCATCACGAGGGAGACAACGAACGCGGGCTGATGGTCTCGTCAGGCACCACGACAGAGCCGCGCCGCGCACATGGTTCATCGCCGGTATAGATGAATCCACCGGTGAAGACCGTGTCAAGGTTGCTGTTGTTCACGCGCCGCGTGGCCTTTGCTACCGCAGCGGTGTGTTCGCCGGATCGATGCGCTCGCTCTCGCGCACGGGCCCCGGCGGTGTGCCATCTCCGAATGGTTCACCGCCAAGACGCTCGCGATCGTGTGGGTCAAGCCAGTTCGCGAGGTCAGGGCCGGCTGGCATGATCCGTGTTGGATTGATGTCCTCGTGCGTCAGGTAGTAGTGCTGCTTGATCTGCGTGAAATCGATCGTGTCGCCAAACCCTGGGGTCTGAAACAGGTCACGCGCGTAGCCCCACAGATTTGGCATCTCGGTCAACCGGTTGCGGTTGGTCTTGAAATGGCCGTGATAGACCGGGTCGAAGCGAGCCAGCGTGGTGAAGAGACGCACGTCGGCCTCGGTGATGGTGCCACCCATGAGAAAGCGCCTGGTGGCGAGGCGATCCTCGAGCCAGTCGAGCGCGCTCCACAATCGATCGTAGGCCGCGTCGTAGGCCGCTTGCGACCCGGCGAAGCCGCAGCGGTAGACACCATTATTGACCTCAGTGAACACCCGCTCGATGACGGGCCACATTTCGTCGCGCAGCGCCTCGGGCAACAAATCTGGCGCGCCGTCGCGGTGAAACTCTCGCCACTCGGTGGAGAAGTCGAGTGTGATCTGGGGGTAGTCGTTCGTCACGACCGCGCCTGAAGCGATTTCGACAATCGCCGGCACGGTGATGCCGCGAGGATAGTTCGGAAACCGCTTGAAGTAGTTCTCTTGCAGCCGCTCGGCGCCAAGTACGGGGTCGCGGTGCCCTGGGTCGAGATCGAAGGTCCAGGACCGCACGTCGTGCACTGGACCTGGCCGGCCGAGTGAGATCACATCCTCGAGCCCGAGCAGTCGCCGAACGATGACGGTGCGGTTTGCCCACGGGCAGGCATTTGCGGCGATGAGTCGGTAGCGACCTGGCTCGACCGGCCACGCCTCGGAACCTTCGCTCATGCCGAACCCAACAGAGCCGATCTTGCTTGGTGGCGGCGCGGGCAGCGAGGAGATGGCAGAGGGGTCGCGCACGATGCGATCCTCGATGTAGTTGGTGTCGCGGTCGAACTCCGCCCCGCTCGTCACATAGGCGCCTCGCGTTGAGTGCGGGTCTGCCTCTGCGCTCGAGGTATTTGCTGAGGGAACTTCCGTGTGCTCGGGGGCCGTTTCAGACATTGTTCCTCCTCAGTTCTGTGCAACAAGCCGAACATGTTCGAGTGTAGAGCTATTGCGTGGACGGATGGGGTGGCAAGATACAGGAATGACTGAGAGCCCTACTTTGACAACTGCCCCTCACGCTGTGAGCACACACGGGACATCACCAAAGAGCGTGATGTCCCGTCAAACGATACTCATCACCGGCATCGCACTCATTGTGCTGCCGCTTGTGGCGCTCGGGCTCAAGCTGTTCTCGTTCGGCTGGCTGATGGTGATGCTCATGTTCGGCCCGGTGTTTGTGATGATCATTGGCTACGTGTTGCAAATCGTCATCGCGACTCAGGGATTTCTGGTGCGACGAGACCTCTTTGGCAGCGCCCTGCGTCGTGCGACATTGGCATCGTGGATCAGCCTCATAGGCATCGTATTGCTCGGCATTTTTGTGCCCGATGGCGGTGATAGCGGCTATGGTTCGACGTTTCAGGTGTGGCTTGGGGCATACGGAGAGAACGGTGATGCAGTGCATGCCTCGACCGATGCATTGGGTGATGTGGTGACCTTCATCGCGATGGCAGCATGGATTGTTGGCTTCGTGTGGCTCGTGGCCGAGTGGATTGCGGCGCTCGTGCGCCGAAACCGGGCGCGTAAGGCGGGCGTTACCGCCGGCTAGTGACGCGGAGAACGCGCGTGCGACACGCCGATAGCCGAGAGTCAGGGGTCTGCCCCTGAGCTCGGGCTACCATCATGCACTGGGGATCATGCTTGTATATATCGAGCGTTAGGGGCTCATGATGACACGCGATCAGCACTTGCCTGCGACACCGCAGGCCTCATTGCAGCCATCAGCAGACCCTGCGAAGCCACGTTCTCGCAACCAGGTGCGTCATTTGCTCAGCGCCACAGCACGATGGGTGAACGGCTGGTTCTACTCGGACGAGATGAAGCAACGCCCTCTTGGTGAGGCACCACGCCACGAACTGGCCCAAACGCCGAGCACGCACCGTGTTGTCACGGGTGACGCAGGGTCAGGTGCTCCAGACGCGCGTGCTGCTGACACTGCGTCGGCCACGACGCAACCGCCGAGCGACGATGCTCAGGAGCCTTTGTCGTACCGTGCGAGAGCTGAAGACTCAGAGCGTCCTGACCGCCAACGCTCTGACGGCCTAGTTCTTGATCACGAGTTTTCTGAGGACCAGGTTGCATTCGTTGCGAAGTCGCTCTCGGTATCTGAGGGCTCGTATGTCAGAAGGATGTCGGCGTAGCAACAACTCAACGCACCGAATACTCAGCTCAACGAATGAGAGGAAGTCGTGCGGTGAGACGGCTCCCCGCGGGTAGCGCCTCAATCGTCCACGACAGTGTCAGTTCGTCGAAGAGGCGCGAGCCAAGGCCCGGGTCTCGGTGCTCGGGCACCGGCGCACCACGGTTTTCTACCAGCAACGTCAATTCGTCATCAATGACGGATGCCGAAATGGATATGTGGCTTGCTTCGCCGTGACGAACCGCGTTCGAACACGTCTCGCGGACCAACTCGTTGAAACTCGCACGTGTGACGGTGTGCTCATCGAGTGCGGCTGCTGCATCATGGCTGAGCTGCCAAGTGATTTCGGTGACGCCCTGCCACAGGTCAGCAAGCTGGCGGAGCACCTCGTCGGTATCGGCTGCAGAGCGGTCGGCATCAGACATGTCATCCATCGCGATGACGATTGATTTGCGAAGCTCTGTCACGAGTTCGTACGGCGCATGGTCATCATCGATTGCTGCACGAATACGAAACGCCGCCACGCTCAGCGCATCTTGCACCGGTCCGTGCAGGAAACGTGCGAGTGCGCGCATTTCTACATGCAAATGTGCATTCAATAACACCTGTTCCCGACGCAGCGCTGTCTCAACCTCATCGAGCTGCGTCGTGAGCTCATTGAGGTTCCGAATCAGTGATGAGAGTGATGTGAACAGCCAACCAGCAACGAGCGCTGCCGCAATCAAGGCAATCGTGTGCAACCAAATACGATCACGGAACAGCGGATTCAAAGCGGCGCTCCCAAAACCGTAGAGTCCACCGACCACCACACAGAACACGGAAAACACGGTCGCTCGAATTCGCCAATTGCGGGAGGCGAAGAACCGGTCCCAGACGAGTCGTATCAACAACGTGCTGATCCCGGTCACGATCGTGATGTGCAAGACGAACATCAGCCCCACCTGCAGCCCCCACAGCTGCGGTGCATACAACAGCCCGGTGACCGCAGACCAGAGCGTGAACCAGAGCGGATGGATGGACTTTTCCCCGAAGAAGTCCTTCACCACGACGCGCCAACCGACGGGTTCATCGATTGCTTCAGGGAGCTGAATGTTGCGCGCGAGCGGATCGTTCAACTGATGGCTGAGTGGACGGACGACATCCTCGATCGCCTTTCGCACCCGCTCGAGTGATTCGGTACTTGCCTCGCCACTGAGCTCTCTTAGCCGCTCATCGAGGCTCGTACGTGCGAGCGCGATAACCTGCTTGCGCTCCTCTTCAACGATCACCTCATGTTGGGTCGTGAGCAATTCGAATGACCGTTTCGCCCGATCTAATCGGGAGAGGGAGCGGCTGTACTCGCGTGACAGCGAGACGACCACAGCAATAATCACGATCATGCCACCTGTGCTCGGAAGCGAGGCAAAGAATCGAAACCAAAACCGTGATTGCTCATGCAGACCGAGCCACATCACCAGTTGGTCGATGACCGCGGCGCGAACAACCAGACCGCCAAGAATGGCAGCGAGCATCCACCATGGGTGGGGAGCGTTCCGTGATCCTTGCGACAGCAGCAATCGTTGCGCGAAAAAGATGAAGAGGAGCATGCAGGTGTTTGACACGATGCTTGCAACGGTGAGCCGCAGGAGGGCATCGCCCTGCAGTTCGATGCCAGAGCCGAAGAGCGTAAACAGCAGTGCCGTCGGGTAGACGACAACCGCAGTAATCCATGACAGAGCATCCGGGCCGCCCAGGCCCTGGAATGCCCTACGAAGCATCTGATCGCCTCGGCAAGCCGCGAGCCTCAATGTAGATGCGCACTGCTTCGACCCGTGGCATGAGCTCATCGATGTGTTGTAAACCGAGCCCGCGAAAGACGGCGCTCACTGCCTGTTCAGCACCAGATTGGGTGATGCCGCGGCGCTTCGCGATCTCGAGGTTTGAGAGTCCCAGCGCGATGAGTCGCAACACTTCGCGCTGAGAGGCTGAGAGGGTTGCGAGCGGGGTTGGTGAGTCGTCATCGTAGTGAATGGTGTCGCCGCCGTTGCGCAGAGCCGTGTCGAGCACATCAAAGAGTGCGCCAGGCTCGCTGATGAGGCTCTTGCGAATAAAACCGACGTTTGGTGGAAGCTGCCCGGAGACGACCGATGATGGACGTGCCGTGAGCATCACTGCCACCAACTCGGGTCTCGTTCGCTCGAAAACTCGGGCGAGATCGATGCCGTTGGGCCCGTCGCCCAGATCAACGTCGATGAGTGCTGCGTCTGGGTCGAATTTTTCTGCCGCGCGCCGTGCTTCGGCGGCATTGACCGCGTGACAGGTGTCGAACCCAGCCTGAGCGAGTGACTCGCAGAGCAGGCCCCCAACAAAGACGTCATCTTCTACGACCAGGATGCGGCGGTTCATTGCGTCCTTTCGTGGGGGGGGGTGGGTGTTCGTGGGGTGTTTCGGAAGTGCGCAATCAGAGTCACGGTGGGTGGGAACTGTCTCAAGCTTGACGAAGGCAAAGGGGCGAAGAAGGTGTCGGGACAAAGGCTTTTCTTGTTTGGAGCATACTCCCGGCAGCGCTTCTCGGGGAGAGTGAATAGGGGTCTGCCCCAGTTTTCAGCACGACAGTGCCCAGACCATGTGTGGCACCTGGGCGAGGCGAACTCACGCGTAGATCGAGATCCCGCGGGGCAACTCTGTACACGCGTTTGTGCACACCCATCTCCATGAAGTGGCGACTCCTGAGACCCGCGCATGCGCTCCGACACGAGCAAACGGGCGCCGCTCTAGCTCATGAGTGACGCTGCGACGGTGGCACCGAGCTCACAGGCTTCTTCGAGGTGCGTTTCGGTGACTTCTCCGGTGAACACAAGCGGAGGAGCCGTCAGCGACCACCGATATCCAGTGGTGATAGAGGTCATTGCGAGTTCGGCACCGGTCGTGTCGTAGCCGCCGTGGATCCAGTAGGAGAATGGCCGCTTTGCTGTGACCTCGTGCGTCGCTTGAAACGTGGTGTCAAAAAAGTGTTTGAGTGCTCCAGAAATGTACCCAAAATTTGCGGTGGTGCCGAGCAGATACCCGTCTGCCTCAAGCACATCGGTGACGGTCGCTTCGAGTGCTGGCCGCACGACCACCTCGACGCCCTCTATATCTTCGTGTTGCGCGCCGCTGATGGCCGCGTTCGCGAGACGTTCAACGGCGGGTGACGGAGAATGGTGGACAATGAGCAGTCGGGCCATGTGTTCAGTGTATGTCTCGGAGAGAGTGTGAGTCACGGGGTGAACATGACGTCGCTGTTCAGTCGAATCATTGAAGAGCTCAGCTCGTGCATGATTGACCTCACCGTCCACGCGACCCGTTCTCGCGCGAGTACCCGGTTCAGTGCCCTTGGTCAACCCCGCTGACGGCCGGCCCGCCTTTTTCTAGGCTCGAACCGCACCTCAAAACCTGCAGTGCGCTCTCGCACATGATCACGCCCGATGGGGCGACCGTGGCGAGAACCACAGCGATTTCTCGACCAGCATCCCGGTCGAAATTGATCACCATGATCACGGTACTGAGGGCAAGGGCGATCGCACGATCGCTCTCCACGAGAGAAAGGAACACTCATGCACACCGTCAATAGCGAGATCGATATCGATCTGCCGGTACGCACCGTCTATAACCAGTGGACTCAGTTCGAGTCATTTCCAGCATTTATGACCGGCGTCGAGGAGGTTCGGCAAATCGATGACACCACAAACTTCTGGCGGGTGACCGTTGGTGGTGTTGAGAGAGAGTTCAATACACAGATCACCGAGCAAGAGCCTGACATGCGGGTGGCCTGGAAGAGTACTGCCGGGCCACAGCATGCGGGTGTGGTGACGTTTCACCGTCTCAATGGTGATCAGACCCGGGTGAAGGTGCAGCTCGATTGGGACCCTGAGGGATTTCTTGAGAACGTCGGCGCCGCGTTTCAGGTCGATGATATGCGAGTGCAGGGTGACCTCAAAGAGTTCAAACGACTGATTGAGAGCAATGGATTTGAGACGGGGGCTTGGCGAGGGTCAGTGGATCAGCCGAACCAGTCGGCCATGTGAGAAGCGACCACCGCACGAGTGCGAAGGAACGATGATGGCTGAGATATGGAAGCAAAATGAAGAGAAATCTGAGGATGAGGAACTCGTGGTGACCTCTCATCGTGATGTCCCTACGGATGCCCACAGGCGAGAAGCGAATGAGGAGTCGCAAGTGCTGAACCACATCGACGCGCACACTCAGGTTCCCCCAGAGCAGCAGCAGTCAGTCGAGATTATGGAAGACGACCCCCGCAGCGCACTTGATGCTCTCGGTGAGGACGTGAGTTCATCTGCCGCAAGACGCGGGCACGGTGAAGCGTTTACGGGCGAGGAATAGAGGTCGCTCCCTGCCATTCGTGAAGAGGTCCATCACGGGTTTCCGTAGTCGATGTATGTACGTCGCAGCGGCGAGCCGGGAGGAGTCGGGTCTCGTGGAGTGGTGGGCGGCGTAGCTTCGGCGAAGGTTTCCCCCGGCTCGGCTCCCTTCCCAACCTCGTCCACGTTTTCGGTTCCAGGCACGGGGTCGTCGGGACTCGACTCGGAGAGATGCTCCGCCTCAGTCAGAGCATGAG
>LSQX01262921.1_pt1 | contig 12030 bp, 8 predicted proteins | sample 654561 | NCBI WGS metagenome assembly LSQX01 (sample SAMN04489861, study PRJNA283612) | anaerobic digester metagenome | isolation source: 4 biogas reactors fed with cattle manure at either 37C or 55C with and... | place: Denmark: Kongens Lyngby | collected 2014 | reverse complement strand
AAGATCACCGGCGCATCGCGCACCAGCCCCATCAAGAGCGCCGGCGGCATGGTGCCGCTGCTATCGGGGCTGGCGACACGCGTCCAGACACGCGCATTGGTCCGCCACCTGCTGAACCCGGCGGAGTTCTGGTCGGCCTATCCCGTCCCCACCCTCAGCATGGACGATCCCGGCTTCACCTGCGCCGACGGCTACCAATCCTACTGGAACGGCCGGGCCTGGCCCAACGTGACCTGGCTGATCCTGGAGGGGTTGTTCCGCTCCGGCGAAATCGCGGCGGCCGGGCGGCTGCTGGAGCGGTTTGTCGCCGCCGCCGTCACCCGGGGTGAACCGTTCCTCACCGAGAACCACCATCCCCGGCAGCCCCATGTCTACGACATCAACCAGAACACCTTCTGCTACGGCTGGGGCGGGTTGGTGGTCGACACCCTGATCCGCCGTGCGATCGGCATCCAGCCCAACCTGCCGCGGGGCGAGGTGATCCTCAACCCGGTGCCGCCGCCGCACTGGACACACGCCGCGCTGAATGGCCTGCGTCTGGGACGACACCGTCTCGACGTCGAGCTAGCGTGTGGACGCAACGGCCGCCAACGGGTGCGGATGCGGCACCGGGGACCGGAGAAGCTGCGGGTGGTCGTGGGCCCGCGCACCCACTACGACCTGCAGAACGGGACGCTGGAGGCGACGGTCACGAGCTGGCCATCGCCCCACTGGCTCGATTTGTGAGGCGGGCCGGGGCAAACGCAACGCATCGATGGTTTCTCAATACTTGACGCTGCAGCCGTAGGGATCGGTGGCCGGCACCGAGACTGGCTTGCCCGCCCGGGCTTCCGCCAGCGCCTGGGCCACGTAGTTGACGGCCTGGTCCATGATGCTGCGGTCGACGCCCGGCTGGTTGTCGATCGCACCGGCATAGATGACGACGCCCTGCGGATCAATGACGAACAGGTGCGGCGTGGTCTTGGCGCCATAGAGGCGTCCCACCTTGCCGTCGGCATCGAGCAGTACCGCCTTGGGCGCGGCCTCGACTTTCGCCATCCGCTCCTTCCAGACCTCGGGGGTGAAATGCCCCTGCTTGCCGGCCGCCGAGGAGCCGATCGAGAGCCAGACGACGCCTTCGCCGGCGAGCTGGCGTTGCAGGGCGCCCATCCGCCCCGTCTCGTAATGCTTGCGGACGAAGGGGCAGTCGTGGTTGACCCATTCCAGCACGACGTACGCCCCTTTGAAGTTCTCGAGCGACTGACTGGCGCCGTCGAGGTCGGTCAGCGTGAAGGCCGGGGCCGGGCTGCCCGGCTTGGCGATAGCCGCGGTCTCGGGGGCCGCCGCCCGGGCGATCCCGATGCAGGCCGATAGGGCGCAGACTGTCATGGTTCGGGCGAGTGTCGTCTTCATCATGGTCTTATCTCCTGCGGGCCAGTCTGGAGTTGGGGTGCCCGCCGCCTGGCCCCGGGCGGCGGAGACCCTTGTCAGGGAGAGTCGGGCAAGACGGCCTGGATTTTCCAGGCCGGTAGCGGAAGATCGGGGAACACGAGCAGCGCCTCGAACGGCTCGCCCGCCGCGGGCGCGCCGAGGCCCGCCGCCAGCGTCGCCGTCCAGGTCGGATGGGTGTCGCCCGACCAGACGGGCGGCGTGTGCAAGGCGACGGCGCCGCGCCGGAGCGGCAACAGCCACGCCTGCGGCCAGGCCTCTGCCGGGATCGACACGCCGGGGCCGGGCGCGAGCCGCACCCGCAGGGAATCGGATGACCGGCTGACGGCGATCGTCCAGCCCTCGGCCGGGCGTGGCAGACGGCGCCGCGCCTCGGCCACATCGGGGCGGATGGCGGGCGGTTCAGCCGGTCCCCCCCGGGGCAGGGTTACCTGCGCCGTCGACTCGACCGGCAGGCACAGTTCGCGGCAGATCATCCAGGTCGCCTTCAGGGACAAGGTGAAGGTGTCCCCGGCCAGCGTCGGGTCCGCCTGGAACTCGGCCAGCAGCCGTACCCGCTTCTCATAGCCAAGCGTGACGCTGATGCCATCGTCGAACCGCTGCGGCGCGGGATAGTGGATCGCCGAAAGCGTGATGCCCGGGGGCAGCGTCCAGCGGAAATCGGGCGCCATGCCCGATTCGCCCGGATTGACCCAGTAGGTATGCCAGCCATCGGGCACGGTGAGGTCGATGGCGAGGGTCAGCGACTGCCCCGGGCGGACTTCTTCGGAGGCCGCGGACAGGTTGAGCGTGGCCGGCGCGGCGTCGGCGCGCGCGCCGGGCGCCAGGGTGAGGAGGAGCGCGGCGGCGAGGGGCAGGGCTTGGAGCGGGAAGCGGCGTGGCGTGGCGGTGGTCATGGCGCGCGGGCTCCTGATGGGGTGGGGGGGCTGGCCGCCGGCCCGGTGGATGGGGCGAAGCCGCGAACGGGCACGCCGGCCGCGGCCAGGGCCTGCTTGAGCGCCGGGAGGGTGGTGTCGCCCGTGTGGAGCATGCCGGCGATGATGGCGGCGTCGGCCTGCGCCTCGACATAGACCTGGCGCAGGTGTTCGGCATGCCCCGCGCCGCCGGAGGCCACGACCGGCACCTGGACGGCGGTGGCGATCCGCCGCGTCAGGTCGAGGTTGAAGCCGGAGCGGGTGCCGTCGGCGTCGACCGAATTGACGACGATCTCGCCCGCGCCGAGCTCGACGGCGCGCCGCGCCCAGGCGACGGCGTCGAGTCCCGTGTGATGGCGGAATCCCCGCGTCGTGATCTCGTAGCCCGAGGGAAAGCGGGTCCGGTCGGGGTTGGCCACGGGATCCATCCCCAGCACGATGCACTGCGAGCCGAAGGCGCGCGCCCCCTCGGCGATGATCGCGGGGCGCGCGACCGCCAGGGAGTTGACCGAGACCTTCTCGGCGCCGGCATCGAGCACGGCATACATGTCGCGGATCGAATGGAGCCCGCCGCCCACGGCAAACGGGATGTGGATGACTTTGCCGATCTCGCGGACCATGTCGATGTCGATAGGACGCTCCTCGGCGGACGCGGTGATGTCGTAAAACACCAGTTCGTCGGCGCCGCCTTCACTGTACGCGACCGCCAGTTCGACGGGATCGCCCAGATCGACGTTGTTCTGAAACCTGACGCCCTTGGTGACCTTGCGGTTGCGGATGTCGAGACACGGGATGATGCGTTTTGTCAGCATGAGCCGTCCCACTTACTGAAGTTTTCCAGAAGCCGAAGTCCGAGCCGGCCGGAGCGTTCGGGATGAAACTGCGTGGCCGCGAGATTGCCCTTTGCGATCACGCTGGCGAACCGGGCCCCCGCATATTCGGTCTCCGCGAAAATGTAGGAGAGATCCGAGGGTACCGGGTAGTAGCTGTGCACGAAATAGAACTCGCTTTCGTTCTCGATGCCCTCGAAAAGCGGGTGCGTCCCGCGCAGATCGATGGTGTTCCAGCCCATCTGGGGGATTTTGCAGAGCGGGTCCGATGGCGTGAATTTGCGGACCCTGCCCGGGACGATCGAAAGGCAGTCCACGCCCCCGTCTTCCTCGGAATGCTCGAAAATGACCTGGGTGCCGAGACAAATACCCAGAAACGGCGTGCCGCGCTCGACGACGCCGCGGAGAACTTCGCTCAGGCCGAGTTCGGCCAGGTTTTTCATCGCGGACCCGGCCGCCCCCACGCCGGGGAATATTACCCGCTCGGCGGCAGCGATTTCCCGCGGCTCCCGCGTGACGTGTGCTGGCAACCCCAGGTGCTCCAGTGCCAGCCGGACGCTGGTCAGATTGCCTGCCCTGTAATCGACGATGGCTATCACAACGTGCTCCCGCAAAGTGTTCAATCAGGGTAATTTCTCGAATTCGGGCATCCGAACTCGAAACGGAACGCGCAACTATACTTGCTTGTGCCGAATCAACGCAAATTCTCTGAAACAGACCTCCCCTGCGGCGCAAAGAGGGCCTCCACCGATGCACGCCGATATGCGCAGATGAAAACCGCCGGAATGCCCCCCAGGGACAGGAGCGCCGTTCAAGAAACGGGGAAGCGGGTCAAGAGCCAACCGGCTCGCCCGAGAGCCATCAGAATGGGATGCAGGGGCCTCGCAGGCATTCCCGGGTAGTGCAATGCCGATCTGGCGCCCGGCGATCGCAAGCCATCCGTACACGATGAAAACGAGCACGGCCAGCGACGAACGAAGAAAGGCCTGAAGCCACGCCGGTGACGCGGCCCTGGGTCTCCATTCGCCCGTAGTTCCTGGGAAACGGGCATGTTTCAACTGCGTTTCACGCGGATTAGCCGAAGCCTGTAGAAGCGCTCCAATCTGCCTGTATCTCATTCAGAATTATCGATTTACATCGGACCACACTCAAAGGTGCCATGACGCTCCTCGTAAGCCAATGAAATTAAAGGGATTGAAATAAGAGCCGCACAGCAAACGGCATCATGCCAATCGACGGAGGACCTCTCGCAACGCAATGTATAGCAAGGTGTTGTGGTGCTCTTGCGAAGGTTTTCCTCTCCCCGGACCCTCCGGCGCCGACTCACGAGTCGCGAGCCCTCGTATCTCACGCGCGATCAGTCGTTTGCGCATTCTAAACCCACTTCCGGCAGGAGTCGTCGGCCTGCATCTCGTAGCGATTGACACGGCTCACGGAAAACGGGCGGGCGACTTCCGCCGCGAGGTATTTGACCCAGAACAGGGCCCCCCATCCCTGGTATTGCGCGACATGGGCCCATTCGTGTTCCCGGAGCCCGACACAGCCCTGCCTGTCGTAGCGCGGCACCCGCATCGCAGGGTCAGCGACCGAATACAGCACCACGTTGCCAAACACGATCCCGCTGAGACCCATCCGCGCCAGGATGGGATTGCTCCGGTACTCCGTGATGCGCTCGTACCGGTCGGGCGGAGGCGCGCCCAGCCACTGCCCCGCCTTGCCGAGCAGATGCCCCAGCCAGGATGCCGTCGCTGTGCCCAGATCCATCAGCATGGTGTTCTCCCGCAGGAGCGACGGCCGCCCGGCCGCGCCGCCCCGGGAGATTCTCCGATGATAACCGCGGTTCCGTCAAGCGGCCCGCGGCTGTCGAGCGCGTTCTGGGGCGTCATTCCGCGGGGAGATAGACAAACGTGTAGCGGTTTTGGATTTCGGGGGCGGCGGGCTGCAGCAGCGTGATGCGGGTGAGCACGCCGCTCTTGTGGTTGGCCTTGCAGGCTTCTTCGAGGCGTTCGGCCGCGAATTCGCCCGCGGCGGCGCGGATCTCGAGCACCCCGCTGCCGGAACGCAGGCGGGCGGTCGCGCCGTCGGTCTCGACGTCCAGCCAGGTGACGAAGGCTTCTTCGACGTCCAGCCCCGCGCCTTCAAACGCGTAGCGGGTGTCCATGGCCAGCGCGCCGTCTTCCTGAACCGTGAATACGCGGACGGCTTCGTTGAGGCCTTGGGCCTGGTACGCGCCGGTGAGCTCGATGCGCGCCTGTTTCGGCGCGGGAACGCTCACGAGACCGCGAAATTCCGCGCCCGTGGACTGCAATGCACCGCTGATGCGCGGGACGCTGTGACCGTAGGAATTCGCAAAGATGTTCTCGTAGCGTTTTGAACTGAAGTATTCTCGGCTGTACAGTCCCGCGCCGGGATCGCACAGGTAGGTGGCCTCGCCGATACGCAGCACGAAGCTGCCCACGTCGTTGTTGTTGTGCGGTTCGCCGTTGTGGCCGCCCTTGGCCGCCAGTACCGCGCGTTGTCCGCCCGTTTGCCACACAAACTTCACCACGCCCGCGGAAGGCAGGAACGCGTCCTCGAACACCGGCTCGCCGGCCTCGGGGACATGCCACCAGAGGAGGTTGCGCAGGACGGAAGTCAACCGCCAGTCAGACATCCCGCCGGCCTGGGTCAGGAGGGACTCGACGCCGGTGCGCCGCGCGAGGCAGGCGGCGATAAACGGGGCGATGCTGGAGTGCTCATGGCTGTCCGCAAACGATGCGAACACGTGCCGGTCGATGGCCACGGTAGCGGGATAGGCGGCGATGGCCTTGAGCTTGGGATGCGCCAGCAGATCCACCGCGCCGTTCGTTTTCGCGTGCAGCATTTCGCCGAACGACACGCAATGAAGCAACCCGTAATTCCAGTAGCCAATGCCTTCAAGGCACGCGCCGTCCTCCTCGAACGCCTTCGCCAGAAACCGGTCCATCTGGTCGAGCACGAGGCTGACCGCTTGGGCCTGGCGCCCGGCATCGGGTTCCAGAAGCAGAAACGTCTGCCCCACGGCCCCGGCGCAGACGCCGGTCCAGTTGTTGCGCCCGCTGTCCCACCAGTATTCGCGGGCGTGTTCCAGATACGGGTCCATCACGCGGGTACGGATCTCGGCGCGGATGCGCCCGGCAAGCGCCGCCGGCAGCCGGTCTTCGACAAGCAGCAGCACGTGAGCGAGGTCGCAGGCGGTTTCCGCGGAGAAGAGATCGACATTCCACGGCACGGGGCGTTCGTGGGCCGGCAGGACCCAAGTGGGTTCGGCGAGCACACTCTCCAGCAGCGCGCACACGTGGCCGGGATCGCCGCCTTCCGGGGCAAGCCAGAGCGCCAGCACGTGCCGCGTCAGCAGTTCCCGCTTGGCAAAGTACGGTCTCTCATAGGGAAACCGCTCGCCGGCCTCCCGGTACCGGTCGTAGAGCGCCTGCGTGGTCTCGGGAATCTCGCGGTCCGCGCTCCGCGCCCAGTCCAGGATCTCGCGGCCGCGCGGACGTTCCAGGAGCGAGCCCGGCGCTTGTGCTGCAAGCTCGGGAAGGGCGGGGCGTTCCGCCGAACGCTCCAGATGCCCGCGCAAGGTGTCCAGGTCCACAGGCATCGCCGATGCCTCCCCGGCCGCCCCGGCGGCCCAACAGCCCGCCAGAAGCAGAATCGTGACTGCTGTCCTGTTTCTCATCATGGAGCAGAGCATAACGAATCCTGCCCATGGTGTCCAGCGCGCGAACTACGCCTGTCCGCGCGCTCCGGCGGGGGGTCTTGCCGCGCTGAGGCCTCACCGGTTGGGGATTGTGGATGACCACAATCCGTGGGCGTTTTCACAGTTGAGCGAGGGCCCGAAAGCCGTGCAAGCTCAAAGTGTTGTGGCGTTCCTTTTTCCTTGCATACATATGGTGTTCGTGATAGTATCTGGACGATATATTGTGTAGTGTCCCGCGAAGGGGAGGGATTTTCGCAAGATGTTGTGGTATCCCGCGGGCGCTGCACGGAGGAACGGCACGAAGGAGAGGGTATGAAATCGCACAGCATCCTGGTCCGCTTTCCCGGGTATCCATTTACATTTGAAGCGCTTATGCCCGACCACGAACTGGCGTCGACGGCCGGATGCCTGTTGGCGGAGGGGCATGAGACGGTGATCCGCGATTTCGGGACGGTCGGGCTGGTGGACCGGCTGTTTCCGGAAGAGGTACGCGGCGCCACGAATGAGATGGCGGAACGTTTTCTGGAGGGGGTACAGCTCAACGCCTTGCGCGCACTGCACGTGCTGTGGCAGCTGCGCACCATCGACCGCGCGTTTCAAACACGCCAAGTGGCCTGTTGCGAAGAACTTGCGGAGAAACTCGGCCATACGCCCGGAATCGATTTCATCGCACTGAAGATCGACCATCCGGACGACCTCCACAGCGCGATCCTGCTGGCGAAGCGCATTCGGCATCACGCGGCGGACGTGTGTCTCGTGGCCTTCGGCCGCATCGCGGATCTGTACGGCCGCCAGCTGGTCAACACCACGACCGCATTTGACTGCGTCTGCGCGGGCGACCCGGAGATCGGGATGACCGCGCTGGCGGAAAACATCCACAACCGGGAAGCGTGGCCGACCCTCCCGAACCTCATTCTCCCGGGCACGGACCGGCCCTGCCACACGCAACAGGAATACGTCCGGGATCTCAATGCCCTGCCGGAACCCGTGTATGACGCGGAGGTCTACCGGGCGCTGCGCAACAACCGCAAACTGAAACTCTTTCCCATCGAAGAGAGCCGCGGCTGCGACAAGACCTGCAACCACTGTCCGAAACCGGGCCAGGAAGGCGGGTTGCGTCTTCGCTCCGCGCACCGGGTGACCGCCCAGATGCGGCGCATCGCGGCGTTGTACGGCGTGGGGACGTTTCGCCTGGCCGGCGAGGGAGCGCCCACGGGGCATGCGCTTGAAGTGGCCCGCGCCATCCACGAGAGCGGGCAGCAGGCGGTCTATTCGCGCGAAGGCAACCTGCTCACGGCCGATGCGGCGCTGCTTCCCATCCTCAAAGGCTCGGGATGCGTCTCGCTCGCGTACCGGATCGGGAGCGGCAGCCAACGGCTGTTGCGGGACTATTTCGGCCTGAATACAGGGGTCACCCGGATTGAGGGCCTGCTTCGCGGATGCCGGGAGACGGGCCTGGTGACGGTGGCGCGGTTCATCTACCCGACGCCGGCGGACGACCTTCACACGCGCGCCGAGACCCTGCGCCTGATTGACCGGGTGCGGCCCGACGCGGGGCTGATCGAGCTGCCGGAGGTGTTGCCGCGCACCGCGTGGTATCAGCAGCCCTGGCGTTTCGGGTTCGGCATGTCTTTCGGGACGCGGCTGGACAAGCTGCTGCGGACCCGCTCGCGGTTTGGCGTGCCTCCGGGCCGGTGGGGCTCTTTTCCCTACCGCATGGGCACGCTGACTTCGACTCAAGTACTACAATGCCACGAAAGCATGATCCATGAGGTAGAATTACTGGGAGTGGCGGCCTACATGCTCCACGAGACGCCACTTGTGGCGCACGTGCTGGGATGGCAGAATACGCTGATGGAGTTCAGGAACGAGGTGATGCGACGGTTCCTGACGGGGGACGTACACGGCATCGCGCGCATGGTGAAGGATTTTAATGTGCGCGCCGGCGCGGGCGTGAGTCTCGCGCAGGGCGCGGGGTTGCGAGCTGCCGTGGGCAATTGAGGAGAACATGCGGACGGACATTGTCATTACGGGAATCGGCGTATTGGCGTGCAACGGGCTCGGGCGCCAGGCGTTCTGGGACGCCATCGCCAACGGACGTTCCGGCATCCGCCCGATCGACCGGTTCGACGCGTCTGAAATGTCCTGCCAGATTGGCGGACAGCTCTGGGACTTCAATCCCGACGATTTCATGAAGAAGAACATTGTGCGCACGTGGTGCCGGCACGTGCACCAGGCGATTGCGAGCGCGCGTCTGGCGGCGGACGACGCGAACCTGGCCGGGGCGGGGTACGCGCCCGACCGGATCGCGACGGGCATCGGCACCAGCGTCGGCGATCCGGTGGAGGGGTATCACGAGGCCATGCAGGCCTACGAAAGCGGTGGTTTCAAGAAGGTGCCCCGCTTGTCGTCGTCCCGGTTCTCGGGCCACTCCGCGACGGTCAACGTGACCATTGATCTCGGGTTCACGGGGCCTGCCATCACCATATCGAGCGGGTGCGCGACCGGGCTCGACTCGCTCGAATGGGGCGCGGAACAAATCCGCCGCCAGCGGGCCGACGCGGCCCTTGTCGGGGCGACCGAATGCCCGATCTTCCCGTTGTCGTTTGCTTCGGGATGTTCTCTGGGCATCCTGTCAAAACGCAACAACGAACCCGAGAAAGCCATGCGCCCGTTTGACCGCAACCGGGACGGAATTGTGCTCAGCGAGGCGGCGGTGTGCGTGGTGATAGAACGCGAGGACCATGCGCGAGCCCGCGGCGCGCGCGTGCTGGCGAAACTCCTGGGCTTTGGTTCGGCCGCGGAGGCCTTCAGCGCGCTGGCCCTGGATCCGGAAGGCAAGGGCCTGGCGGAAGCCATTCGGCTGGCGCTGAAAGATGCCGGCGCCACCCCGGCCGACGTGGACCACGTGCAGGCGCACGGCGTGTCCCTGGAAATGTACGACCGCAGCGAGACCAATTCGTACAAGCGCGCGCTGGGCGAACGGGCGTACCGCGTCCCGATTTCCGCGGTGAAATCGATGGCGGGCCAGCCGTATGCCGCGGGCGGCCTGCTCGGTCTGGCGGCGGGCACGCTTGCGCTGGACAACGGATGCATCTGCCCCACGCTGAATCTCGAGGATCCGGATCCGGAATGTGATCTGGATTTCGTGCCGCAACGTTCCCGTCTGAACGATGTGGCCACTGTGCTGGTTAGTGCCATGAGCTTCGGAGGTACCCACAGCGCCCTGTTGATGGGGCGCCCGGAGCAATGAGTGTATTTCAAACCACAATCCTGCACATAGTCTCAGCCGTTGCCTGCCTGGGACTGGGGGTGCTCGTCCTGGGGCGAAACCCCTACAAGCGGGCTCACCGCGCGTTTGCGGCCCTGGCGTTGAATCTCGGATTGTGGACCCTCGGGGTCGTCTTCATCATTCATGCGCACGAACCGGGCTGGGCCATGTTCTGGCTGCGCGCCACGTTCGTGATTTCGAGTTTCATACCCGTCACCTACCATATCTTCCTGTGCGTATTTCCGGGCCACCGATTTGAAGGCTCGCGCACCGTACTGGCCATTCTGCTGCTTCTGGCCGTCGCGTCGTCGATCGGGGCGTTTACGCCCTACTACGTCGATCCGTCGCAGTTGCGATTAGGGCCGGACGCGCCGCCGGGCGTTACGTACGGCCCGGTATTCCTGATCATGGCCGGTTCCATCGGGATTACGATGCTCTATGGATTCCCGTTGCTGTTTCGGAAGCTGCTGCGCAGCACCGGAATCGAGCGGCGCCAGATCCAGCACGTGCTTCTCGGGACCGCCGCCTTCACAACCCTGGCGACCCTGACCAATGTGGTCGGCCCCGCCCTGGGCCTGGAAGATACGGAGGCGTACGGCCCCGTGTTTCTGGTTCTGATGATGGGCACGTTTGCCTACGCTATGGTGCGGTACCATCTGCTCGATATCTGGTTCATTCTCTCGCGCACCACGGTCTACGCCACATCGACGGCGGTCGTTGCGCTGATCTTCATCGGCACGATTTCCCTGGTTCACTGGATGTTCAGCAGCGGATCCGGGAATTTGTACGTGGGCCCGACCCTGCTCGCCGCACTCGTGATCGCCCTGGTCCTGGAACCCATCAAGGAACACGTGCAACTGTTCCTCGAACGCGTCATGCTGAAGCGCCGGTATGACGTGCACGCGTTGATTCGCCGGGTCAGCCGGTCCGCCAGCCACATGGTGCAACTGGATGAGCTCCTCGAACAGGTGGGCAAGGACATCCAGGAAACCGTGGGGGCGCGGACGGTGCGGGTCATGCTCGTGAGCGAGACCGAGCCCGGGGTGCTGGTCACCGAGTATTCGACGGAACCGGCGGAAAAAGGGACGATGCTGAGGGACTACGGCGAGCTGCTGCACTACATGCGCCATCGCCCGGCGCCCGTGGCCCTGGAAGAGATGATCCACGGCCGGCCGACGCCGGAGCATGCCCGGGTCGCGCATCATCTGGCCGAGCTGGAAGCCTACCTGTGCGTGCCATTGCGCTCCATGGCGGACTTCATCGGCCTGCTGACGCTGGGACAGAAGCATTCACAGGACATTTACAGCGGCGAGGACATGACGGTCTTCGCTACGGTGGCGGGCCCGTTGTCGACCGCGATTGAGAACGCGCGGCTGTACCGGAAGCTGGAGGAAGCGAACCTGCACCGGGCGCGGATCCTGGCCAGCATGCGGGGCGGCGTGCTCGCCGTGGACATGAACGGGCGCGTACAGACCGTGAACCAGGCTGCATCCGAATTTGTGGGAGACATTCGCCCCGGTCATGAGCTGAACGCCCTGCCGGAACAGATCGCGGACGTGCTGGAGCGCACCCTGGCCACCGGGTACGACCTGGAAGATTACGAGACGCGCCTGCGGCGGCCGGACGGGGTCGAGACGCCCGTGGCCATGTCGGCCTCGTGCCTGACCTCGACGGACGGCACCCTGAAGGGCGCCATGGTGATGATCTACGACCTGAGCACGGTCAAACGCCTGGAGCAGAACGTGCAGCGGGCGGACCGTCTGTCGTCGCTGGGCACGCTCGCGGCGGGCATGGCGCACGAGATCAAGAACCCGCTGGTGTCGGTCAAGACGTTCACGCAACTGTTGCCCACGCGCTACAGGGACGAGG
>LSQX01279495.1_pt2 | contig 12031 bp, 12 predicted proteins | sample 654561 | NCBI WGS metagenome assembly LSQX01 (sample SAMN04489861, study PRJNA283612) | anaerobic digester metagenome | isolation source: 4 biogas reactors fed with cattle manure at either 37C or 55C with and... | place: Denmark: Kongens Lyngby | collected 2014 | reverse complement strand
CATTGCGCATGACGCCCTCGTGCTGGAAACCTAATTTTTCGTATAGCGTTGCGGCTCTCTTATTACCAGGCAGATAATCCAGCGTTACTCGTTCCATATGGAGCTGGATAAAACAGTATTCCAAAATAAGGTGCATGGCTTCTTCGCCCAGCCCTTTGCCCAGATACTCCTCTTCTCCGATATATATCCTGGTAATATCCAGCGAATCGGCTTGTCGGTCGATACGGCTGATATAAATTCTGCCGATAGGCTTATCCTCTTCCCTGTAGACTATGGTGAATTGAAGCTTGTCCGGCTCCTGGGTCCGTACCACATACTCTTTTACGATTTCCTCATAGTCCCGATTCCGGGACATGGTGAAGCTTTCCTGAAAATAGTCCTTTTTCTCCCATTCAGCAAAGAGCATACAATCCGAAAAAACCGTTTCACGTATAATCAAATTTTTAGATTCCATAGATTACCTCCGATAGCCGCAGGCAAAACGAATTTGTCTTATTATATACCTTAGGAGGACGCTGCGCAATCGTGACCTGTTTCCTTCCAAATCCGGTCGGCGGTAACTGCCCAGGCCTCGGCAGCATTCCGGCATTTGCTGGTCAAATCTATTACATCCTCCGGATGCTTCATATCCGTTGAAAACGAACCGCTTTCAACAACCATCTCCACCAGCTTATCCGGGTTGTCAAGCAATGGGCACGGCCTCAGCATGTTGCAATTGAAAGGTTGATTCTTCCTGTATGCCTGGAAAAGCGGTGACTTATATGCCTCCAGCAAGGTGCTGGTATGTATGTTTGAATCAGAATAGTGTATGAAGGCGCAGGGTTCGATATCGCCGTTGGCATTTATATGGCAATAGCGTCTTCCCCCTGCGATGCATCCGTTTACATATTCGCCATCGTTCCAGAAGTCCATGGTAAAAATGGGTTTAGTCTGGCGGAATTTTCTTATTTGACGGTACATATATTCTCTCTGCTCCGGCGTTACCAGCCAATCGGATACAGCATCCACGCCGATAGGCATATATATAAATAGCCACAAGAAGAGGCACCCTCGTTCAACCAGGAAATCAATGAACTCTTCGCTGGCAATGACCTCCGTGTTCTTTCTTGTATAGCAGCTTGATGCGCCGAAAGGAAGCTTGTATTTTCTTAATATTTCCATAGCGCGCATTATAGCCTGAAACGTGCCTTTTCCGCGCCGAGCATCCGTTTGTTCCTCAAAGCCTTCTATGCTGATGCCGGGTATAAAATTCTTAACGCGAAGCATTTCTTTAGCAAAATCCTCGTCGATTAACGTCCCGTTTGTAAAGGCCATGAACTGGCAGTCATTATGTTTCTCGCAGAGTTTTATTACATCTGCTTTTCGAACTAAGGGCTCGCCTCCTGTAAAGAGATACATATATGTTCCCATGGCCTTGCCCTGCTGGACGATGTTGTCAAGGGTATCAAAGTCCATGCTTGATTTAGCGTCATAATCGGCGGCCCAACAACCGGTGCACTTTAAGTTGCAAGCAGCCGTGGGATCTAAAAGGATAGCCCAAGGGATGTTGCAATCATGTGTTCTTTCCACTTCAAGCCTTTTGGGTTTTCCTTCGATGTTGCTGTATACGATAAAGTTAGTGAAGAATGTTTTTATTACATCCAAATCTATGTTGCGCCAGATGTTCAATGCGAATTTATACCAGTTGTTGTCCGGGTCCGACGCGATCCTCTTTATCACATCCAGCTGTACCTTCACACTGCCCTGGACATCGATTTTTTCTGCCCATTCGATCAGTTTTGGCAGATTTTTTTCCACATCCTTGTCCAGATAACTGAGAGCAACATCAAGCCCCTTGCTTACGGCAATCTCCTTTAGCGATTTCACTATAGAACCTCCTCTCGCGGCTAAGGCATTCTCGTTATATCTATGTTATTTTTCGCACTACTATAACTTAGTCATGGGTACCACGTCTATAAGGCCTGGGTTTTACATCTTCCGGCTAATTTGGGCTCATCACCGGATTACCCCGGCTTCTTATAATGAAATACGGCCAAAATACCCGTGTCGATGGCAATGCACCCTTCTTCGTCCGCAAGAACATTGGAAACGCCTATGGGCATATCCTGTTTCATTATGGCATCCTCCAATGCATATTTAAAACCGGATAAATAAACACCGCTTACCCTTTCGCCCATAGGAAAAATCGAAACAGTATCTCCGATCTGACCGTTTAGAACCAGCCGGTCCCTGATCAGGTAAATGGAAAGATCCGGCTCTTCAAAAACCAGTCGCATCCCTTTTTTTACAAAAGAAATTGCACCGAATATATTGGCTAAGGTGTGATCGAGCCGACCACCCGTGCCACCCCATACGGTAATGTCTTTCCATTTATTCTTTTCTGCTATCTCCAATGCTAAAAAGGTGTCTGTGAAGTCTTTGACAGATGGGTATAAATATAATTTAACCCGATGCTGTTCCATGAAAATGAGATCGTCAGCTTTTATCGAGTCCATGTCGCCTATAATCGCGTCGGGGACGATATCAAGCTCTCTTGCTTTTGCAGCGGCTCCATCGGTACATAGGATGTGCTGAAAGTTAAGTTTTCGAGAATCATACCAGCTGGGGTCGCCGTATTCCCCGTTTGACATGATTAGACAAGACATATTATTCACCACTGTGTAAATCGTTTTCGGAATGGCTATTCTCTGTTCCGAAACACCGACTGTTAATCCAACACTATATTTCAAAACAATTATATCACTTTCCAATTTTTGTGCAACCTGCATATGGCTGTTGTGAAAAGCTGTATTGCCTGTACTGTGCAAAATTTCAAGTAATGCAGGATTATTTTCCAATAAAAGTAATTGTTAAGTAGTTTTTACATGCATTAATTGAAATTTTGCACACCCAGAAATAGATCTACTTAGCGGCTTACGTACAATCCGATTTTTTGCACACTTTTCTTCTCACAATTAACATTGCATGTACCTGAGAATTACGTACTGCTTTTAAACAAAATAAACAGTTTAATAAATATAAAAAATAGTGTATAATCATCTACAATTATTTAGCTGTATAAGTAGTTGAGTAAATAGTGGCTTAAATAGCTTCCAAAAACTTTGACATAAGTAATTGGCTGCAAGTAATGCATAAGTGAATCGCGTGCGAACAATATATTAAGTAAACAGCTTATGATTAATTGCATAAATAATGATTGTTGTTGAAACATAAGGAGAACGCCGATGGAAAAATCCAAAGTCTGGAAATTTAATCACAATGTAGATACGGATCAGATTATACCATCCCAATACCTGCTGTTGCCTACCATCGAAGAAATGAAAGCCTATACTTTTGAACCCCTTATTAAAGACTTTGCTAAGCAGGTTCAGCCCGGAGACGTCATCATTGCCGGTGAAAACTTCGGATGCGGATCTTCAAGGGAACAGGCGCCCCGCGTGCTGAAAGAATTGGGTGTCCGAGCCGTCATTGCAGGTTCATTTGCCAGGATATTCTTCCGGAACGCCATCAATATCGGACTACCGGCTATCATCTGCAAAGAAGCCTACGACAGGGTAAAACAGGATGACGTAGTGGAACTTGATATGTCGGAAGGATTGCTGAAGATCGAAGGCGAAACACAGACCTGCACCAGACTTCCCGAGTACATGCAGACCATTCTCAATGCCGGCGGGCTGATTGAATTTCTCAACAAGGAGGAAGTGGAGTAATGGGAATGACAATAAGCGAAAAAATTATCGCCTCGGCGGCGGGTCTCGAGAAAGTTTCTGCAGGAGAAATCCACACGGTAAACGTCGACAGGCTCATGAGCAACGATGGGACCACACACCTCACCATCGATATGTATAACACCCTGCTAAAAAATCCGAGAATTGCCGATAAAGATAAACTTGCATTCATCATCGATCACAACATGCCTGCCGATAATCCCAAAACAGCTACAGCTCACAAAAAAATGAGAGACTTTGCAAGGGAACATGGAATCGCATTTTATGAAGGAAAAGGCGTGTGCCACCAGATTATGATGGAAGAATATGTACGGTCAGGCGAACTGATCTTCGGCGCTGATTCCCATACCTGCACCTACGGAGCTCTCGGCGCCTTCGGCACCGGTGTAGGCAATACTGACTTCCTCTATGCCATGGTGACAGGCAAATCCTGGGTTCTGGTGCCTCCAACTCTTCGCTTTCACCTGACGGGGAAATTTAAAGAAGGCGTTTTTCCGAGAGATTTGATCTTGACGATTATAGGCGATATCGGGGCTGACGGCGCAACCTATAAGGTTATGGAATTTACCGGCGAAGGCGCAAAAACCATGAATATCAACGAACGCATGGTCCTGGCCAATATGGCAGTAGAAGCTGGGGCAAAGACCGGTATATTTGAGCCTGACGAAGCGGCTTTAGAATACCTGGAGAGCCACGGCCGAAAACCGAAACATCTTTTTAAAAGCGACCCCGATGCGGTATTTGAAAAGGAATACCATTACGATCTGAGTAAAATCGAACCCGTAGTGGCAAGGCCGGACAATGTGGATGACGTTGTCAGCGTAGATGAAATCGGCCATGTCAAGATACACCAAGGCTTTATTGGTTCCTGTAACAGCGGCAGGATTGAAGAATTGCGCACCGCCGCATCCATCCTCAAGGGCAAAAAGATCGCTGATGGCGTAAGGCTGCTCATATCCCCCGCTTCCAATGCGGTTTACCTGCAGGCGCTACAGGAAGGTTTGATGGATATATTTATAGATGCGAGCGCAATGATCATGAACAGCAACTGCAGCGTTTGCTGGGGCGGCTGCCAGGGTGTCATTGGCGAAGGCGAAGTGTTAATATCAACGGGTACAAGGAACTTTAAAGGCAGGGCCGGCCACAAAGATTCAAAAGTCTACCTTGCCTCGGCGGCAACGGTAGCAGCTTCCGCTTTGGCCGGTAAAATTGTCCGGTCAGATAGAGTCACCGCATAAAGAACTACTACTTGCCTGAAGATGGCATTATGGAGGTAATAGATGAAAATCAAAGGAAATGTCTGGGTACTTGGAGATGACATAGATACGGATATAATCATACCCACAGAATACCTGGCCATGAAAAGTATCGACGATATGAAACAATACGCTTTTTCACCCCTAAGACCTAAGCTAGCCGCATCTATACGTCCCGGCGATATAATCGTGGCAGGAAAGAACTTCGGTTGCGGTTCTTCGAGAGAGCAGGCGCCGGAGATCATAAAAAGCCTTCAGGTGGGCTGTGTCATCGCAAAATCCTTTGCCCGAATCTTCTATCGCAACGCAATAAATAACGGTCTTCTACTGGTAGAACACGATCTTTTGCCCGAGCTGGTCACCGAGGGGGACGAAATCACGGTCTCCGTGGGCGAATACATCGAACACAAAGGCAAAAGGTATGACCTCTCTCCCCTGCCCCCGAATTTAATGGAAATCATTGAGGCCGGCGGGCTTGTGGAAGCTATGAAAAAGAAGAATGCGCGAAATTATTAAACAATGTAAGCTATTCAAAAGTTCATAAAATCGAAAGTCCATAATCACAATTATATATATTTAATCGTTCCCAATAGAAAGGGTTAATAAAATGGGATACACCTGCATCGAAAAAATTATTATGAACAATCTCGGACTAAAGCATGTCCGTCCAAACGATATCGTCACCATTAATGTGGACCGGGTCATGATTCATGACATCTTCGTTCCCTTTGTGTCGGAGAAATTCGAAGAGATGGGCTTTGATAAGATCTGGGATCCGGAAAAGGTTGTTTTAATTTACGACCATCTCGTCCCCACCAGCAGAGTGGAAGACGTTCGTCATTTTCAAATCGGTGACGCTTTTGCAGCCAAATACGGAATAAAGAACGTACATAGAGGCGAAGGCATCTGTCACCAGCTCATGCCGGAAGCCGGTTACGTTAAGCCCGGAGACGTGGTCTTCGGTACCGACTCCCACACCACCACCTACGGAAGCATAGGCGCTTTTTCTTCCGGAGTAGGTTATACGGAAATGGCGGCCATTTTAGGAACAGGGCAGCTCTGGATTAAAGTCCCGGAGACCATTCGCGTAACCATCGACGGAAAACTGCCCGCTGGTGTCATGTCCAAGGACGTCATTCTTCGCCTGATCGGGGATCTTGGCGCGGACGGCGCAAATTACAAGGCACTGGAGTTTGCGGGCAGCGCCGTGGACTCCATGAGCATCGCCTCCCGCATGACAATTGCCAACATGTCAGTGGAAGCCGGAGCAAAGGTCGGTTTGTTTGCCCCCGATGAGAAAGTTGCTGAGTACTGCGAGGTTTCCGTTGAGGAAATTCCTGATATTTCAGCGGACGAAGACGCGAAATATGTGAAAGAAATCCGCTATAAAGCAGAAGAACTGTTGCCGGTTGTGGCCTGCCCTTCTTCCGTGGATAAAATAAAACCCTTAACAGAAGTGGAAGGCACACCCATCGATCAGGTGTTTATAGGTTCCTGCACCAACGGAAGATTGGAAGATCTGGAAATCGCCGCAAAGGTCCTCAGAGGGAAAAAAGTGGCTGATTATGTCAAGTTAATTGTCACGCCAGCCAGCCGGGAAGTTTATCGCCAGGCTTCCCAAGCCGGAATTTTAGAAACTCTGATAAAAGCCGGAGCCATCATCACCCATCCCGGCTGCGGACTCTGCTGCGGCAGAAGCGGAGGTATTTTAAGCGAAGGAGAACGGGTGGTTGCAACCAACAACAGGAACTTTCTCGGCCGTATGGGTCCCTCTTCCGTAGAAATCTATCTCAGTTCGCCGGCTATTGCGGCCGCCAGTGCCGTTGCCGGCAGGATAGCTCTTCCGGCCCTTTAAGCCGAAAACCAACGGTAGAGACTGTTTTCGTTTATTATAAGCAGCTCATTGTTGCGCACCGCCGTGTTCTCATCGGGAACATAGATGATGGGTTTTTGCACTTCATCAGCGATTTTAATCATATCCTTGATGCTGTAAACCTGGTAATACCGACTGAATTCCATGTCCGGTATTTCTTTCATGGCTACCATTCTGCTGCCATAGTTTTTTATTAACCCGCTGTTCTTTTTTCGCAACATTGCCAGCTCATCTGGTTCCTTAATGACGAACATCAGTATGGGGATAGCGGCTATACACAATAAAATAAGTACTGCGAGCAATGATACCTTAACCCGGTTAACGGGCAGAATGACTTCTTCCGTTTCCGTTACCGAACCTTTAATGGGTTCTCCCGCGCTCTTCTTCACCTGAAAGACATCTTCCAACAAAGGAATCTCTAAATTTGTAGAAAAAGGAATCGTTACCTCTTCCTTGGTTACATTTGTGGTAACGGTGCCCAAAAGTTCTACGATAACCTCATTGGTTACATTCATGCCGGTAAGTTCTTTAGCCCTGACGGCCAGCGCGTCATACTCGTCCAGTGTAAAGTTAATCTGCTCGGTTGTGTTCCAGTTGTCCCCTTCTATCTCCACAACCTTTTCCTCGGATAGAGGAAAGCTTTTCGACCAATAGATATTTTTTTTCTCAGCCTGACCCTGATAGCCGTTTACCGTGGCAAGGACTTGATACTGTATCTTGACCGGGATGCTGTCGCTTCCCTGGTATTCCACGGCAAAATCTGCTTGAATATAATCAAGCAGTCGTTTGCTGTAATATCGTCCCTCTTCCAATTCGGTTCCGGGATATAATTCATTGGGCAGGATGTATACGGTATAATCCACGGAAGGATGACAGCTGTATTCGAAAATAACAGTCTCTTTAGTGGCTGTTTCCTCTTTTGTTATGGTGTTATAAGTCTGGATTCCTGCGAACAACAGGAGAAAAACAAGAATTATCAGAATAAACTTTTTTGTCTTCTTATGTAGTGTTAGTTTCATATCCTACCTCGACCTTTATCATTGTATACGTGTATTGTGTAAATTATAGGGTGCCTTAGGGGGATTAAGGCACCCGTATAAAAGAATTTAAGAATTATAGAATATAGCTATTTCACTATATTTCAATACTCATTTGCTGGAGCATTGAACTGATCCCATCCGAATTTAAGTGTGAAGGATGCGTTCTTTAGCTGTGTTCTCGTATCATCATTATTTTTATAATTTGCTACAGAACCAGTGGTGTATACTCCTTCAGCATCCGGATCCATAGCAACACCTAAAATCAAATCCATTCTCCATTGATCATCATCCATGTCTTCGTTAACAGGATAGATACTGAGAAGATTGTCGCCGCCAACTGTGTAGTCATCCAATGCTGAAAGGCGTACAAACGGCTGTCCTCCAACATAGAAAACATTCTCATTTGGCAACAGATTAAATACTTCGTCCCCACCCTCTCTCATCACTTTCAATGATATGCCGATCATATTTTTTACAGCATTATTATCGCCTGCAAAAGTGGCTTTAATTTGACTCAGCTTTGCTGCCAAAGTGCCGGGATTGACAATGTCAGTTCTGAAGAGCTGGGCATATCCAGGATAAATATCCTTTATAGATATTGCAATTTTGTCTGAAGACTTTGTTGTTCTAACATAGTCGCCAACGTCCTTGCCAAGGTTTTTCTTGTCAACTAATTTAGCATCAAATCCGGTTGTCGTATAACCTTGAATACGATCTTGGTAATCTTCTATTGCTTCTGGATCTGCTATAATGTTATAGAGTGGTTTATCATCCCATTCTGTCCCCCGGTCGAAATATTTGTCTCCCAACTCTGGGTATATACCGTCAAAAATAGCCCAGCCAAGTTCATCGTCATACTGACCGAATAATGCCAAATCCACAAACCTTACGTCGAGTTCCCCCGTTGATACCGTTGTGTTTACCTGCAGGCTATCCGTCCAGTAGGCGTATCCCATGCCCAGGAACAGCATCGCGCACGCAAGGACACATGCTAATACTTTTCTCTTCATCTCCGTTTCTCCTTTTGAAAATATTTTTTTGGCTTTTCGCCTGTCAATAATTATATATCGGCGCATGAGTCTCCAAAATTACCCGGCCGTTCACTCTTATATACGCCATTTGGTCCGTTTGCCTACCACTTCAGAGGTATACATGTTTAAATTACTTACTAAGCGCCTGTTCAGAATTCGACATCTCCTATATCCTCTCCTGTCGAACCTTTGATAAGTAAGGCGGGATAACCCACCTTCGGAACCACTTTAACCAGCGTTCCTTTAATGTCGTTCGGGTGTACAAGACGGCTGTCTTCCGTAGAGTTGTTGTCCCCCTTCGTTCTGAAGGTCAGGTTGCCGAGGCCGTCATCAATTACCTCCACGATGCGGTGAGTAATACGGATATTATCCCTCTGAAACTGAATCACATCGCCTTCTGTAAGGCTTCTCAGCTGCTCTTCCGTCTGCATCTGCCTGATGAGAATCACATCGCCGGGGTAAATCAAAGGTTGCATGCTGCCGGTGACCACCACAGAGGGCACGATGGGGAAGACGCCGACGATGAACCAAATAAGTCCTATGGAGAAAACTGCCGTCACCGACCAGCCGATAACCCCTCCTTTTTGTTCTTTTGCACTTTTATACCGGTGTTTTTGTTCCTCATACTTCCCGACAATGAAGAGGATACAGCCGATGGGGACTAGAATACCGATGGCGCCTTCTGCCAGCCACATTAATGACGAGAGGATAGGAGAAGTCCAATGAAACAGCTCCTGTACTCCGCCGTAAAGAATTGCCGCGACCGGGCCTCCGTAGAGAGCAAGATAGGACAACATGATGTTAATACAAAGCTTGGGGCCAACTTCCGTAGAAAAACAGATCGCCATATCCTCAATATCGGATACCAGCGCCAATTTGGAATAATTTATATTGCAGGCGGTCATCAACAATGTTATGAAGATGAAAACTTTCAGGTTGTGCTTGTTGCAATATGTACCGAGTATGTAGCTTCGTATGACCTCCCGGGCAGCTAAAGCGGGAAGAACATAGAAAAGATTGCCGAGTATCCCTTTCGGCGATAAATCGTAGGGACTTTCTCCAAGTTGTCCAAGCATGGATCCCACAAGAATCTTGACAGCGATAAGGATAACGGCACAGACCACCGCCTCCATATAAATCGTTTCCCTCTTTACAAGTCGACCCGCCGCATGAACCCTGGGAACAAAGAAAAACATTAGGATTAGAAAAACACACCAAATTGCCGGAAGTATCTTGCGATTAAAAAGATAAGTAAACTGATAAGAACTGCCCTGCATCCATTCCAAGAGAAAAGGTAACAGGGCAAGTCCTATAAAAAGGAACAGCAAAAGATTGCTGATCCTTCTGTACTTATTGATATTCAGCACTTCCATCCTTACCACTTTCTCCGTTTCTTTTTATATCTTGTCCATGATGTCTTGTTCATTTAATATTCAGTTGTCTTTATCCTCTGCTTCCTGTGAAGCTTCAGGTACGTCATCAGTCTGAGAATCAGCTATTTCCGTATCCTCAGACAAATCTTCCTCAGCTGTTGTTGGGTCATAGGTCGCTTGGCCGGAACCCGCATTTGGAGAACCTGCATCCGGATCGTTAATTTCGGAGTTTGTGTTAGATTCGCCAGCCTGGCGATCTTCCGTTTCCGGCTCGGCAATTTGATTATCATCCGTTGCCGGCAAAATAGTATCCGGTTCTGCTGCCGGCTCTGCAGTCCCCTCTATTAGCTCTTCCTCCTGTGCCGGCCTGTCATTGACAATGGGCAGCTCGATTTCAAATATGGCTTCGCCTGAAATTGTAAGCTGATCTGTCCAATAACCGTAACTGATGGTAATGATCATGAAAACTAATGCGGTTATTGCGGTTAACGTCACAAATACTCTTTTTCGTTTCATTACTATCACTTCCCATCACTTTGCGTTGAATTGTTCCAGTACCAGCGGGATCTCAAAGCCATAACAACCCTGCAACGACAGCCTGAGATTGGTCTCGTCACCGATCTCATCATACATTTCCTCCGGCAAATCAAAATCAGACAGTAATAGGGGTCCTTCCGGAAGAAGTGTACATGGTTCCGTCTGCTCCAATACGATGGTTCCCTGCATCAGATTCTTTCGTTCGTTTATCATAAGAGTGTGGTGCACACGAAAATCCCCCAGATCTTCAAGCAATGAATCGTAAATTATCTCCGGAATACGACCTAAGCCTCTGGTACCCGAGCCAAAACTTATGGAGTCGCCCTCAATGCTCCACTTCGGTGTTCTTGTAGTTAATTTAAAGGGGATTACTCCTATGATGCTGCGCACCTGGTCTCTTTCATCGATGGTAGCCGCTCTCAAGATGCTCTGATCTTCCGTCGCTTTCATCGCATATCGGATGTGCAATTCCATATCCCCGTCTTCAAGCATGGACATAGGGATAGCTTCCATGTCCGTGATTCTGAGGGTCTTTCCGTCATATTCTATATCTGCATCCAGCTTCTTTATTTTGCCGTTTTTACCCATGATGCCGATTATGGCTCCCTCACCCTCTATGTCATGGAAATCAAAATCCATGCTGCCCGTTGTGAGATCTGTTTCTACGGTCAAAAAATCCGTATAGGCCGCATAACTTATGCCCAGCATACCCACAGCGACTACTGCAATTAACAAAAGTCCTACCTTGTTAAATATCTTTTTCATCTTTTCCTCCGGTCACCGAGGGATTAAAATTAAACGGATTATGTATGCCAATCCCTCTACTATGATTTACCGGCTAATCTGTAGGCATACACCACTACTTCCATTCGATTGGACATATTCAGCTTGGAAAGAATACTGCTTACATGTTTTTTCGCAGTCCCTTCGGAGATAAAAAGGTTGTTGCCTATCTGCGAATTCGTGAGACCCTTGCTCAGTTCTGCCAGCACTTCCAACTCCCTGTTGGTAAGAAGGCAAATACCGTCCCGTTCTTTGTCGCTCAATGCTTTCTCCACCAATTTGGCAGGATAATATTTTTCTCCTCTAAGAATCAAGCTATATGCATATTTCAGGTCATCCGCATCCGCTTCTTTCAGGAGATAGCCTTCTACATCGAGATCTTTTGCCCTGCGAAATTCAAAGATGCTGAT
>LSQX01159190.1_pt1 | contig 12032 bp, 5 predicted proteins | sample 654561 | NCBI WGS metagenome assembly LSQX01 (sample SAMN04489861, study PRJNA283612) | anaerobic digester metagenome | isolation source: 4 biogas reactors fed with cattle manure at either 37C or 55C with and... | place: Denmark: Kongens Lyngby | collected 2014 | reverse complement strand
GGAGGGCGGCGGGCATGAGAGAGGGCGGCGCAGCGGCACCGAAAACCTGCCCTATATCGTCGGACTTGCCCGCGCGCTTGAGATAGCCCGGGAACGAATGGGCGACATGAAGCGGGTTGCCGCCCTGCGCGACAGGCTTATTGAGGGGCTGCTCGCCATACCGCACTCCTGCCTTAACGGCCATCCGACAGAGAGGCTGCCCGGAAACGTCAATGTTTCCTTTGAGTATGTCGAGGGCGAGGGCATGGTGCTCTGGCTCGACAAAATGGGCATCTCGGCCTCCACCGGTTCGGCCTGCTCGTCAAAATCGCTCGACCCGTCGCACGTGCTGCTCGCCATAGGGCTTCCGGTGGAGCTGGCCCACGGCTCGCTGAGGTTTTCGCTCTCACACGCAAACACCGAGGAGGATATAGAATACATCATCGCCGCAACCCGCGAGGTGGTGGAAAAGCTCAGGAAAATGAGCCCTATATATCCGGGGTATGAGGCAATACCCCCGATTCCTACAGAAAGGTAAGGACAGGACAATGGTTTACAGTGAAAAAGTAATGGACCACTTTATGAACCCGCGCAATGTCGGCGAGATACCCGACGCAGACGGTGTCGGCACGGTAGGAAATGCAAAGTGCGGCGATATAATGCAGATGTTCATAAAAGTCAGTGACAAGGGGATTATTGAGGATGTCAAATTCAAGACCTTCGGCTGCGGCGCGGCCATAGCTACCTCGTCGATGGCGACAGAGCTGGTTAAGGGCAAAACCATTGAGGAGGCGCTCAAGCTTACAAACGCTGCGGTGGTTGAGGCACTTGAGGGGCTGCCTCCGGTGAAAATCCACTGCTCGGTGCTGGCCGAGGAGGCAATAAAGGCGGCGATTACCGACTACTACAAGCGCCGGGGTATAGAAATGAATTTTGCACCCTCAGAACATAGCTGCTGTGAACGCGATTGCGAACGCAGGAAAAATTAGTAAAACTACCCGGGCGGCCTGACCGCCCGGTTTGCTGTGATGTGCGGCAAAAGGCTGAAGGAGGGCAGACAAGGCTCAAATCAGGGAAAACAAACCTAATTGAAATAACAACACATATGTAGAAAATCAGCCCTTAAATTTGTACAACATATACAAAATAACACAAAAAAACATGGTTGCGAGCGCAATTATTAAAAATCCTCTTGGGTAATTGTTTATTACCCCGCAATCACCCTTGAAAACACAGGGATAATTGTGTAAAAAATCGGCCGGAATCAGCTCTTGACAGGTCGAAAACGAAACAACAATAGTAACTTATTATTACCCAACAAAGGCGCCGGATAAACATATGTCAATATTGCACTAAAAAAATAGCTCAAATATCCGGATGGAAAAACCGGCCACCGAACTATGCTTTACCCCCGGGAATATATAATAAACATAAGATAAAACGACGCTTGACAAAAAAAAAACGGTGTGGTATCATTACTTTGTGAATTCAGGACGATAGTGTATGGTTGCGCCGCTGCGCGGGCAAATTGTGCCGGTTTGATGTGAAATATCGCTTTTGCACGACTTTGGCACCCAAATCCGATAGTCATTTTACACAAACAAATACAGACAGAATTGTATTGTGGTAAATGAATAAAACGACCGGTACACTCAAGCCAGGTCTTGCCGGAAAACCATTATGCTTGGCGACAGAATCATTGACATTCACCGGCCAAAGGCCAACGCTGCGGCACAGGACTGCGGCTTGCCGGCTGATGGCTGTTGATTTTTGATTGCCGGTTACAGCCGGAACTCAAGCCTCTGGTGCGGCACGGTAGAGCGCATCTCAAAATCATGGCAGGAGGAAGAACCCCATTATGGAAAGAACGAAATTTACAAAGCTATGCGCTTTTCTCCTCGCATTGTCATTTCTGATACCCGGTGGCATGGTAGCCGCCGCGGCAGATGACACCGATTCAAGCTCGGTGACAGACAAGACGATTGACGATGTCAGGGAGCAGCTTAGTGCGATTTCGTATGATGAGTACAGCTCAAAGTATGCCAATGTTGGCAGAGCCGAGCGCGAAATCGTCATAAACGGTGTCGACTATGACAAGGAAAACACAACTGCCGCTGTTTATGCTGATACATATGACGGCGTGGAGGCGCTTTATACGCCCGACACCGGCACGGTTTCCTGGAAGGTATCGATACCCGAGACTGCAAAGTACAGCATGATAGTAGAGTTTTATCCCGTCGTGGCCAAGTCCACTTCGGTTCAGCGCGTGCTGAGGATAGACGGCAGGATTCCCTTTGCCGAGTCGCGCTATATCACTATTTCAAAGAACTGGAAAAACGAATACCATGAGGGCGAGATAAAGGTCGGGAAGAATGAGAATCCGGACGATTATCTCGCTGCTGCAAGTGCAGCCGGAATAACCGCCAAGGCCGAGGCCAGGGAAGACGGGACCTACATACTTTATTCGTTCCCCGAGTACTGGACGGCCGAGTCGTCAAAGCTGGTCGACGAAAACATAATACGATACTTCAGGCTGGATATCGACCGGAACGAAATACGCAACACTATGTACCAGCAGCCCAAGTGGTCTGCCCTTGAGATGCGGGATATTGACGGCTTTTATCCCGAAAGCTTTGAATTTGTGTTTACCGCCGGCGAGCATCAGATTTCGCTTGAGGCGGTTAACGAGCCTTTGGCTATAAAAGCCATAAGGCTTGTGCCCCATGAGGATTTGGTTCCCTATGAGGAATACAGAAGCCGCTATGCAAACGAGCCCTACGGCACCGACAAAATCAAGATAGAGGGTGAATATACTTCGGCGATTTCCTCTCAGACCATTTACCCGGTCGAGGACAGAGCCGGCGCTATAAACTCGCCGACCGATACTTCAAGGACGGTTCTCAACACCATAGGCGGCGATAAATGGCAGACCTCGGGGCAGTGGGTTGAATACAGCTTCCGCCCGAGCACCGACGGCATATACCGGGTTGTGTTCAGGTTCAGGCAGAACATTCTTGACGGAATCTTTACCTCACGCGCAATGTATATCTACAGCGAGGGGCTCCAGGAGGGCGAGAAGGGCTATTACAACGGCATCCCCTTCAAGGAAGCTGCCGAGCTGGTCTTTAATTACTCTACAGACTGGCAGACCGGGTCGCTTCAGTACCCGATTAAGATTGAAGACGAAGAAGGCACCCTAAAAACCGAATATCGCGACATTGAGCTCTACTTCAAGGGCGGCGTGACCTATACGGTTAGATTCCAGGTCACGCTCGGAGCCATAGGAAGAATTGTGCGTCAGCTTAACGAGTCGCTGCTCTCGATAAACAACGACTATCTCTCGATTCTGAAGCTGACCGGCGCAAACCCCGACCCCTACCGCGATTACGGTTTTTACCGCATAATGCCGGATACCATAATAGACCTCAAGGTTCAGGCGCTTGTCCTTGAGAAAATTGCCGACGAGCTTGCCTCAACCGCAGGAGTTAAGAGTACAAACGTCGCAACCCTTACCAAAATAGTCTGGCTGCTGCTCCGTATGAACGGTTCCGAGGACCAGGTTGCGCGCAACCTCAGCAACCTGAACAGCTATCTCGGAACGCTGGGTACGCTACTCAGCAACGTCAAGACCCAACCGCTGCAGCTTGACTACCTGATAATCCAGTCGCCCGAAGAAAAGGTTCCGAAGGCAAAGCCGAACTTCTTTGAATCCTTCGCGCATGAAATTTCCAGCTTTATTATGAGCTTCATACGCAACTATGACCGTATGGGAGCTACAGAGGCCTCACAGAGCAAGGACGCCATCGAGGTCTGGCTGGCCACTGGACGCGACCAGGCTCAGGTGGTCCGCAACCTCATCAACAATGACTTTACGCCGCAGTTCGGACACCCGGTCAACCTGAAGCTGATTTCGGGCGCGACGCTTTTGCCCTCAATACTTGCGGGCAGGGGGCCGGATGTATACATAGGCCTTGGCGAGGACAATGTTATAAACTACGCAATACGCGGAGCCCTGATGAACGTCGAGAACTATGAGGGCTTCTATGATATTGCCATAAACGAAGAAACCCGCGAGTTCAACGAGGCAGCGATGCTGGTTCTCGGCATTTCCGACGCCGACGGTAATTACCATTATTATGGGCTTCCCGAAACGCAGCACTTCCCCATGATGTTCCTGCGAACCGATATCCTGTCCGACCTGGATATAGATATTCCGAGAACTTGGGACGACCTGCTTGAAGCCGTTCCGATACTTCAGGCAAACAACATGCAGATAGGACTCAACTCGAGTCTTTCGCCCAACTACGGTGGCTCGGTTGCCAACGCTCCGCCTCCGGATTACAGAATATTCCTCTACCAGATGGGCGGCACGCTTTTCGCTGATGACGGCATGAGAATAAATCTCGACTCGGATTTAGCACTCAATGCCTTTGAGAAGATGTGCAACATGTTCACCATGTATTCTTTCCCCTACAAATACGATTTTGCCAACCGCTTCAGGACCGGTGAGATGCCGATAGGCATATCTTCGTATACCAGCACGTATAACCTGCTTGTGGTTTATGCTACTGAAATCAAGGGACTCTGGCAGTTCGTGCCGCTGCCCGGTTTTGAAGATGAAAACGGCAACATCGACAACACCACGGTTTCCACGGTGTCGGCTATAGTCATGATTGTCGGATGTGATAACGAGGAAGGCGCATGGGAGTTCATGAAATGGCATGCCGGCGCCGATTGCCAGAGCGCGTATGCCAATGAAATGGTTGCGATTCTCGGAGATTCGGCAAAGCACCCGACCGCCAACATCCACGCGCTCGAGAGCCTGCCCTGGACCACCGAGGAATACAATAACGTCAGCCTCCAGTTTAACAGACTCGCGTCGATTCCCAACTATCCCGGCTCCTACATAATCACCCGTTACGTCAAATTCGCATACCTGGATGCCTACAACGACAACAAGGACCCGGTCGAAAGAATTCAGAACTATGTTCCGATTATCAACAAGGAGATAATCAAAAAGCGGCTCGAATTTGACCTTGAAGTGCTTGAGCTCGGACAGACTCTGGCCGAGAAGAGAATAGACCAGGTGTTGTGGCTCCTTGATAAGATTGAGGCATCGCTTTCATATTCCGCTGCATACGCCGAGGCAATACACGGAGTGCGCTATGCAATTGAGAGCGAAGAGCCTGCGGCAATGATTGTGTCGGCCGAAGCCATCACAAACATACTGAATACGCTTGACCCGACTGGCTCTATTGTTGACAATGAGATAGACGCCGTCAAGAAGGCAAAGAACTGCTTTGCTTACGATGTGTACAAATATACCGATGATTTTGCAACCCTTATCTATTACACGGCAAAATTTACAAACGAAGCAGGTAAGGCGCTTATTTCATACATACATTAATTTTTCAATGAAATCAATGAAATCTATGTAAGGAGAGAGAACACATGTCGCAGAAAACGGCTGGAGTGCGAGCTGTAGCCCGTAAGGATATGACGCGCAGGCAGTGGATATGGAAAGAGATGAAGCGCAACAAGGTGGGCTATATCATGGTTGCGCCCTACATGATTCTTTTCACGATATTCACCGTCATACCCGTGCTGTTGTCAATGGTGATAAGCTTCACCGACTTCAACATGCTGCAGTGGCCGAATTTCGTATTCCTTGACAACTATATCAACCTGTTCCTCGATGACGACATTTTTCTTATAGCCGTTAAGAACACCTTCATTTTCGCGGCTATTGTGGGGCCGGCATCCTATCTGATGTCCTTCCTTGTCGCCTGGTTCATAAACGAGCTGCCGCCGAAAATCAGGGCCGTCGTCACGCTCATATTCTATGCGCCCTCAATTTCGGGTGAGGTCTACATGATTTGGAGGACACTCTTTTCGGGCGACTCGTACGGCTGGGTCAACGCGACACTGTTGCGGCTTGACATAATAACCAAGGAGATTCAGTTCTTTGAAGATAAAGACTGGGTTATGCCACTGTGTATTGTGGTTGCACTTTGGCTTTCGCTGGGCACCACCTTCCTGGCCTTCATCGCCGGCCTGCAGGGCGTGCGGCGTGAGCTTTACGAGGCCGGGGCGGTTGACGGTATCAGAAACCGCTGGCAGGAGTTGTGGTACATAACACTGCCCGAAATGAAGCCCCAGCTCATGTTCGGAGCTATTATGTCGATTACCAGTTCGTTCGGGTTCGGCGCGGTTGTCACCAACCTTTGCGGCTACCCGTCGGTTGACTACGCGGCGCACACTATTATGCACCACCTTGACGACTACGGGCACTTGCGGCTTGAAATCGGATATTCTTCGACGATAGCGGTTGTGCTTTTCGCAATAATGATTGGCGCAAACCTCTTGGTTTCGAAATTAATTTCAAAGGTGGGACGGTAATATGGCAAAGCTTAGAACAAGAAAGCATAGAGTGGTTCTCAGCCGTTCGGCCGGCGGAGACACCGGCATTACGATACTGCTGACATTTCTTGGGGCGTTTATGCTCCTGCCGATGCTCTATGCTATAATGCAGTCGCTAAAGCCCCTGGATGAACTTTGGAGGTTCCCCCCGAGATTCTATGTCACAAAACCCACCTTAAAGAATTTCAGGGACCTGTTCGTCCTGATGAATACGGCCTGGGTACCCTTTTCAAGGTATCTGTTCAACACCATGTTCACATCGATTGTAGGCACCACTGGGCACTTGTTTATCGCCTCGATGGCCGCGTATGCCATGGCGAAAATCCCCATGCCGGGCGGCAGAGCGATGTTCAGGACGGTGCGGATGTCGCTCATGTTCCATTCGACGGTAACCGCCGTGACCAGCTTCATTATAATGAGCGCCTTCGGGTGGATAGACACATATCTTGCAATTATCTTTCCGGCGCTGGTCTTTACGCTCGGCCTTTACCTGATGAAGCAGTTCATGGAATCAAACGTTACTGATTCGGTGCTTGAGAGCGCCCGGATAGACGGCGCCTCGGAGTTCAGAATCTTCTGGGTCATTGCAATGCCGATGGTAAAACCCGCTTGGTTGACGCTTATCATCTACTGCTTCGAGAGGCTCTGGAACGCAGGGGTTTCGATTTATATACATTCAGAGCAGCTCAAATCCTTCAACTACGCTATTCACCAGATAATGGCGGGCGGAATCAAGCGTGCAGGAGCCGCCGCCGCCGCTACTGTTGTTATGATGGTTGTGCCTATTTCGGTGTTCGTTATTACGCAGTCGAACATCATTGAGACAATGGGCTCCAGCGGAATGAAAGACTAAAGGGGGAGGTGAGAAAAATGAAGAAAGCTGCCTCGATTCTGTGCCTTTTGTTTGTGCTTATCCTGCTCTTTTCAATTCCGATAAGCGCGGCAAAGCCCTATCAGACCTATACCTACAGCGCAGACCCCCCGAAGATGACCTACGCGCAGTATTCGCCCGACGCCTATACGCCGCTGATGACGGTTGACTCAACCTATATGGGGCTTGACGAGGCCATTTCCGACCCGCGGGATATTTTTGTCGACGACAGGATGAACGTATACATCGCCGACGCAAAGAACAACCGGATAGTTGTGCTTGACCGCTACTACAAGCTAAAGTTCATTATCAAGGAGTTCATCAACGAATTCGGCATTGAAGACGAGTTCACGGCGCCTTCGGGCGTGTTTGTCACCAAGGATACCATCTATGTCTGCGACACCGATGCCAACCGGATTGTCACCTTTGACCGTGACGGCAATTACAAGAAGATAATCCCGCAGCCCGAGAGCAACCTGTTTGAAAACGATGCGGTCTACAAGCCTATAGCCGTCGCCGTCGACCAGTACGACAGAATCTATGTCGTTTCCTCGACCACATACGAGGGCATTCTTGTCATGACATCGGACGGCGAGATGACCGGCTTTATAGGCGCTCAGGCGGTCACCATTTCAAAATGGGAGATTCTGTGGATGAGATTCCAGACCGCCGAGCAGAGGGCCCTGACCGCCTCCTTCATACCCACCGAGTTCAACAATATCACCATTACCCAGGATGGCTTCATCTACGCTACTATCGCGTCGATAGAGGATTCTCAGGTCAGCAGCTTTATAAACGGCGGGAGCAGCAAATACTCGCCGGTTAAAATGCTCAACGCCGCCGGCGATGAAATTATGAGGCGGAACGGCTTTCAGGCGCCGGCCGGTGAAATCAGATTTGACAGAATGAACATGGAATCTATCACCGGACCCTCCAAACTGGTTGACGTTGCGGTGGGACCCGAGAAGACCTGGTCGATAATCGATGAAAAAAGAAGCAAGATATTCACCTATGACTTTGACGGCAACCTCCTTTTCGCCTTCGGAAACGACGGCTCGCAGCTCGGAAATATCAAGACCATAAGGGCCGTTGCATATCAGGGCGACGCGCTCCTGGTGCTTGACAGCAACTTTAACAGCTTTACGGTCTTTGAGAGGACCGAGTACGGCAATATCCTGATTCGTGCACTGGCCGATGAAAACGCGCGCCGCTACAGCAAGGCGGTTGAGGGCTGGACCGAGATACTTAAGCGAAACATCAACTTCGACACCGCCTATATCGGTATCGGCAAAGCGCTCTACAGGAGCGGCGAGTACGATAAGGCTATGGCCTACTACAGGGCGGCCTATGACACCACAAACTACTCGGAGGCCTACAAGGAGGTCCGCAAGGCCTGGATTTCCAGGTTCGTGCTGCTCATACCGGTAATTATTATCGTCATTGTTGTGGCATGTACCAAATTCATGCAGTATGCGTCCAAGGTCAACAGGCGCGCGGCAACCGCCGGGGGCAAACGCACCTTCAAGGAGGAGCTGCTCTACGCTTTCCATGTAATCTTTCATCCCTTTGATGGCTACTGGGACTTAAAGTATGAAAAACGTGGCTCAATGCGCGCGGCCGTGGTGATAATTCTGGCTACCATAATGACATATTACTATGACTCTATAGGCTCAGGCTATATAGTAAACCAATACGGCTTTTACAATTCGATAATGTCGGTTGCAATCAACAGCGTGCTGGCGCCTCTGTTCCTGTTTGCAACCGCGAACTGGTGCCTTACAACCCTGTTTGACGGCGAGGGAAGTTTCAAGGATGTTGTAGTAGCAATCTCATATGCACTTATCCCGTTGATTCTCACTCAGATTCCGGTCACAATCATGTCGAACTTGGTGACAGTCGAGGAGGTAAACATCCTGAATCTGGTTACGACTATAGGAGTTATCTGGACCGGCATTTTGGTGTTCCTCGGCATGATGGTAACCCACGATTATTCACTTTTCAAAGGCGTCACAACAACCATCGGAACGATTATCGGCATGGTGTTTATAATGTTCTTCGGAATATTGTTTGCGACCCTCCTTGGAAAGCTTGTGAGCTTCGTCACCAACATCGTCCTTGAAATCGGTTACCGAATATGAGTTGCGGAAAGAGAGGTATTAATATAATGAATAAATTTATCAAAACAATATCCCTGCTCTTGACTGCAATAACGCTGCTTGGCAGCCTTTCGTGGTTGTCGGTAATCGGAGTATCTGCTACGTCCTCGAAAGAAAAGGATGAAGGTCCTACCATCGAGGAAATTCTTGAGGGATATTTGACCAAAAAGTACGATACCCCCGAGGCGAAGCTCTCCACAATGGAACTCAGGCTCGAAAAAGACGGGTACGAGCTCTGGGTCGACAAGCAGAGCGGTGAAGTTGCGACGGTAGATCAGGCAACCGGCCAGATATTGTTTTCAAATCCTTATGATATTGCCACCTCACACGGCTCTGCCTCCACAAAAGAACAGATTATGTCGCAGATTCATGTCAGGTATATTGACAATGACACCGAAAAATCCTTCTTCAGCTTTGTCGAGGCGGCCTACAGAGGGCAGATTAAGGTAAAGAACATCAAAAACGGCATCCGTGTCGAGTATACGCTCGGCCGCGAGGAAACCAGAATGCTGGTTCCCAGGCTTATCAGAAGAGACCGTTTCGAAACCTTAATCCGCGATGTTGCCGCGGCCGAGCTCGGAGAGGAAAACTTCACCTTCAAGAAACTGGATGCTTACTATTCGATAAAAGACCCTGACGAGCTCGGTTCAGACCGGGCAAGGGCGGAGCTGCATGCAGCATTTCCGATTACCAAGAGGATGGCGGTTTATATCTTTGACCCCACGGCGTCTGAGACCGAAATTCGCAAGATTGAGGAAATAATCAAGACATACTGCCCGCTGTATACATACGAGATGCTTGATGAAGACCATGAAATTACCGAATTTGAGGGTACAGACCGCGCGCCCGCACTCTTCAAAATGGCACTTGAGTACACGCTTGACGAGTACGGCGTGAGCGTCAGGCTGCCGGCAAACGGCATACGTTTTGACGAATCTCAATATAAGCTTGAGTATATTAGCATACTTCCGTACATGGGCGCCGGCGCAAGCTATTCGGCGGCCGACAAAACGAAAACCCAGACCGGCTATACCTTTTTCCCGGACGGCTCTGGCTCGCTTTTCAGGTTTGAGAAGCTTGCGCCCCTGCCGACCACAACCATAGCCGGCAAGGTTTATGGCCCCGACTACGCTTACCAGACGCTTACCGGCTCCAACCAGGAGATAATAAGATACCCCGCATTCGGCATTGTATCGAATGATATTATTTCACAGTATGTCCGAGCCGAAATTGACGGCAAGATTTCGCTTGTGCTGCAGGATGTAATGGTTGACAACGGGTATCTTGCCGTGATAGAGGAGGGCGACGCGCTGACCGATATTTACACCAACCATGCGGCACAGCTGCATAAATACAATTACATGGAGATGCGCGTCTATCCCCGGCCCAAAGACTCCTATAATATGAGAGACGCTATCTCTGTCGGTATGAACACGACCTGGACGGTTGTCTCCTCCAGAAAATACGTGGGCAGCTACAAAGTCAGATATTTCATGCTGACCGATGACAATATCGCCAAGGAAAAGGGCTTTACGAAATATTACGAGGCCTCATGGCTCGGTATGGCGACCGCATACCGCGAGTATCTCGCCAAAACCGGCGTACTCGAGCGGCTTTCCGATGATGATGTCAAGCCCGATATTCCGCTTTACATCGAGACCTTCGGAGCAATTGAGACTATCGAGAAGATACTCTCAATTCCGGTGAGCACAATGGTTCCTCTGACCTCCTTTGAGGATATAAGGACGATGTACGACGAGCTGTCGGCAGACGGCATATCAAATATCAACTTCAAGCTAACCGGCTATGCCAACGGAGGCATGTACTCGTCAATTCCTTACAATCTGAAATGGGAGAAAGCAGTCGGCGGCAAGGATGGCTTCGAGGAGCTTATCGGGTATGCTGAGGAGAAGGACTTCGGGGTTTATCCCGACTTCGACTTTGCCTATGCTTGGAGTGGGCTCAACGGGCTGTTTGACGGGCTCAGCCAAAAGCAGCATTACGCAAAGTCTATTGACAACAGGTACGCCAACCGGCGCGAATACAGCGCGCTCTATCAGACCTTCACGCAAAGGTTCGCATTTTCTTTCAGCATGGTTATCTCGCCAGCTTATTTCAGTCATTTCTATGAAAAGCTGTCCGACAACTATAAAAAGAGTGGCGCAACCTCTATTTCGGTGTCGACGCTCGGCTCATCTCTCAACTCGGATTTTGACGAAAAAGAACCCTACAACCGCGAGGACTCCAAATTCTTCACGATTGAGGCCTTCAAATATCTGGACAGCAATTACGACAGCATTATGACCAGCGGCGGAAATGCCTATACCTGGAAATATGTCGACCACATACTTGATGTGTCGCTCGACTCGAGCCGCTATGTGAGGTCAAGCAACTCTGTTCCCTTTATCGGAACGGTGCTGCACGGCTCGGTTCAGTTTGCGGGCACCCCGCTCAATATGGAGGGCAATATCGGCTACGCAAAGCTGAGGATAATCGAGAACGGCGCCGCACCCTACTTCATACTGTCATATCAGAATCAGACCCTTCTCAAGGAAGACAGGTATTTCAGCAAATACTATTCGGTGCGTTACGATATTTGGCATCGT
>LSQX01333777.1_pt2 | contig 12033 bp, 14 predicted proteins | sample 654561 | NCBI WGS metagenome assembly LSQX01 (sample SAMN04489861, study PRJNA283612) | anaerobic digester metagenome | isolation source: 4 biogas reactors fed with cattle manure at either 37C or 55C with and... | place: Denmark: Kongens Lyngby | collected 2014 | reverse complement strand
ATTCTGTAATGCTCAGCGATGTCGATAGCGCGATCGCCCAAAAAGGAATCGACAAAATTGCTTCGGGACTGGAAAGGCAGGTCCTGAAAGGCAAAATGCCGCAGGCGCAACTCGACGCAATAATGAGCCGGCTAAAAGTCGGCGAATATTCAAACGCGGCAGATTGCGAGTTGGTAGTTGAAGCTGCTATTGAACAGCTTGAGCCCAAACGCAATATTTTTCGGCAATTACAGGATATCTGCGGTCCGGAGACAATTTTTGCGACAAACACCTCCTCGATATCGGTTGCGGAGATCGGCGCAGGTTTACAGCGACCGGTCATTGGTATGCACTTTTTTAACCCCGCGCCTGTCATGTCTTTAGTTGAGGTTGTGGTCAGCCTGAACACTCCTGCTGAGCTAAGCGAAAGAGTAATGGCTTTTGCCCGTGAAATTGGCAAAACACCTGTGCTAGTTCAGGATTCCCCCGGTTTTGTGGTCAACAGAATTTTGATTCCCATGATTAATGAAGCTATCGGCGTGCTGGCTGAAGGTACGGCAAGTGCAGCTGATATCGACCTGGCAATGAAAAATGGCGCAAACCATCCAATTGGGCCTCTGGCTTTGTCTGATCTGGTCGGCAACGATGTTGTATTAGCCATAATGGAAGTGCTTTTGAGAGATACCGGTGACCCAAAGTATCGCCCGCATCCACTGCTGCGTAAGCTTGTCCGGGCGGGACATCTTGGCCGTAAAACCCGTAAAGGATTCTTCGAATATTGAGGTGAGATTTATGAAAGCAGTACGTTTCCTCAAACCTGATACCTTAGAACTGGCAGAAGTGCCTATGCCTGAACTGGCTGAGGGTGAGGCGCTGATCAAGGTGCTTTATTCCGGCATTTGCGGTTCTGATGTACATGTTTTTCAAGGGCATCATCCAACTGCCTGCTATCCGGTAACGCCGGGACATGAGTTTGTAGGTGAGCTGGTAAAAGTTCATGATTCTTCTCGCTCTGACCTGCAGCCGGGGGCTTTGGTGGCAGCCCAGCCTTATTATGCCTGCGGTATCTGTGAAGCTTGTTTGACTGGTCACGAGAATGTCTGCCGCAGCTTAAAGATACACGGCATTCATCATGACGGCAGCTTTGCAGAGTATGTTAAAGTTCTCGCCCGTAAGGTTTATGCCTTGCCTCAGGATCTCGATCCACAACTGGCGGCTCTGATCGAACCGCTGTCTGTCGCCGTGCACGATGTCCGCAAAAGCGGGCTGAAAGTAGGCGAGAACTGCCTGATAATCGGTGGGGGACCCATTGGCCTCTTGATTGCCATGGTTGCAAGACTGAGTGGAGCGGGCAGAATTCTAATTTCTGAAGTAAGCCCAGCCAGAATCGCCTTTGCAGAACGCCTTGGATTCGAAACAATTAATCCCGTGATTTCTGATTTGAAGGAGAAAACCGCTGAAGTCACAAACAAAAAAGGTTTTGATGTGGTTTTTGAAGTCTCCGGGAGTAAAGCCGGTACCGCCGCCATGACTGATGCTGCCAAAATTGCCGGCACAATTGTAATTATTGGCATGGCAGCTGACAGCTATCCTGTAAATACTACTCAGGTGTTTCTCAAAGAACTAAAACTCAGAGGAGTACGGATCCATTCGCAGGTTAATTTCGCAGCGGCAATCGATATCTTAAAGAGCGGCAGGCTGGATGAAGAATTGAGAAGCCTGGTCAGCGCTGTTTATCCTTTGTCTGAGGCTGCTACTGCTTTCGAGACTGCCATCAAATCACAGGATGTTTTCAAAATACTGGTCAGCATTTAGTCTGTTTAGTTTTCAGCAATCTGATCAACAAACTGAAATAAATATAAAGCTGACTTCAGCAATACTTTTGCGCTGAAGTCAGCTCTTTTATCCTTCTGACAATACTATTTAAAACAGATCCTAGGCCATTAATGAATACACATCAATATATTCGCCTTGAGGGAAATTGTCAGCGAGAAGCAGTTTGATCAGAACACCTGCAACAAGTTCCGGGGTCAGCAGTTTGCCGTCCTTTTTCAAATCGAGGAATTTTTGCAGTTGGACGAAATCAGCTGTATTGGTGTTTCTGATCCCGGCTTGCATGGCTGTATCCATAACTCCCGGCCCAAATGCCACGATTTCAGTGGGGTTTTCCTCTAGCTGTGACTCAAGAGCTACGCAACGCGTAAACATGTCAATGGCGGCTTTGGCTGCGCAGTAACTACTCCAGCCTTCATAAGGTTTACGCCCGGCACCGGACGATACATTAACCACCCGTCTCTGACACTTGACGGTTTTTGTCAGCCTGACAAAGGCTGAGGTCAGGAGCATCGGCGCAAGTTGATTAACATTTATATTCCGGATAACCGCTTCACTTTCTGCTTTGCCGACAGGTTTGATCGGGTCGAGCGTGCCGGCGTTATTGATCAGATAAAAACCCTCGGCAGTCTCTAGGTCTATTCCGGCGAACAAGCCCTCAAGCATGCTCTCAAGCTCAGTTAGCTCATTCAAATCAAAGGCAACATTTTTTAGTCTGTTTTGCTTATTTTGCGCCATTTCAACCAGCTGCTGGTTCTGTTGTCTGGCGATACAGAAGATGTAATTATCTTCAGCAATCAGCTGCCTGACCACATCTTCGCCAAGCCCTCTTGATGTTCCGGTGATAAAAAAATATTTCATAATAACCTCGTCTCTATTTACTGCTATCTTTGTATATTAAATGTTTATGAAGTCAGGAATTCAGGAAAGTCAAAATCCGGATCAAACTCATAATCAATGGCTTCGGCATTTGGAGCGTAGAAGCAGACGGCCACAAGATCGACATCGCCTGTATTCCACAGCATATGCTGGACCCCTTGTGGAAATCGCACCAGCATTCCCCGCTCTATATTGCTGATTTGATCGCCCACCTTTGCTTTACCTGTGCCCGACAAAATATATATGGTTTCCTCGCCGTGTGGGTGTGAGTGCGAAGGTTTTGCCCGTCGTCCCGGTTCGTAGGCAACCAGGCAAATAGACGTGTACTCAGTATCGGCAGCGGCTGCTTTCATCAGCCAGTTAACTCATACTACTACATTATTCTCGGCTTCCTGATCATAGGCATTGTCATGACTTTTTTCATTAAAAGAAATAAACTGGGCTTTTACCTTACGGCCATAAAGAGTGATCCTGACGCTGCGGAATCGCTGGGAATCCAGCTTTCCAAGTACAAGACAATCGCTATGGTTATCAGCACATTCATGATTGCCTTTGCCGGTACATTCTATGCGCAGTATTTCCGCTATGTTGGCCCTACTCGCGTTTTTGGCATTGACCTGTCAATCCAGATCGCTCTGATCGGCTTAATCGGTGGCCAGGGCACAGTGTTCGGACCGTTTTTTGGAGCTTTATTGCTGGTTCCGGTGAGTGAATTTCTGGCAGAACGCTTTGGAGGCTCAATTCCGGGACTGAACCTCTTCATTTACGGCATTATCATGATTCTGGTTGTATTCTTTATGCCTAAGGGAATCAATGACTACATAATCAGAGCTTTCAAATGGCTTGGTGGAAAAATGACAGGTAGCGCTAAATCACGGGCGAATCTGGACCAGGGGGTGGGATCATGAAGGCAATCGTAGAGCTTCAGGATGTCAGTAAACAATTCGGAGGTCTGAAAGCCGTTTCAGGTTTCACCGGAATCATTGAAGAGGGAAGCATCGTCGGCCTGATTGGTCCAAACGGAGCTGGTAAAACAACTTTATTCAATATGATTGCCGCGACATTCCCTCCCACTTCCGGATGCATAATTTATGATGGTATGGATATCACACGTAGAAAAACTCATGATATGGCTAAACTGGGTCTGGCAAGGACATTCCAGGTCACCAAACCGTTTGGCGATATGAGCGTAACAGAAAACATTATGGTTGGAGCTTTCCGGCAAACTAATGACCGCAAAGCAGCCCTCGAAACTGCCAACAAAATTTACGACCAGATCGACATGAACTGCGGCCGTGATCAGCTGGCGCACAACCTGACTACTGTCGACCGGAAAAAATTGGAAATTGCCCGCGCTTTGGCAACTGGCCCCAAACTGCTCTTACTGGATGAAGTAATGGCCGGCTGTAACCCGCATGAAAAAAACGAGCTGGTTGACGTAGTTAGAGAAATTCGCGACGGTGGAGTAACAATAATTATTATTGAGCATGATATTAAAACAATTATGACACTTTGCGAAAAGATCATTGTCCTTCATCGCGGCGAGAAGCTGGTTGAAGGAACCCCGCAGGAAGTGGCTAACGACCAACGGGCAATCAACGCGTACCTGGGGGAGGAGTATCACAATGCTTAAAGTTGACAATGTTTTCTCAGGATACGGTGATATTCAAATTATTAATGGAATTTCGCTTACTGTTGAACCGGGAAAAATCGTGGCAATTGTAGGATCAAACGGTGTGGGTAAATCTACTCTGCTGAAAACAATCACAGGCATGATCCCGACAACCGGCGGCAGAACATTTTTTAACGATAATTTACTTACCGGATTGTCCACAAATCAGATTCTTGAGTTGGGCGTCTCGCTGGTGCCTGAAGGCCGGCAGCTGTTTAATTTCATGACGGTGGAAGAAAACCTATATGTAGGTTCGTGCACTAAAGAAAACCGCAAGAGCCGGGCCAAAAATATCGAACGAATGTATAGTATTTTCCCGGTGTTGAAAGACAGGCGGACGCAAATGGCGGGCACTCTGTCCGGCGGTGAACAGCAGATGCTGGCAACTTCCCGTTCGCTTATGTCAAACCCCAAGCTGCTGATAATGGACGAGCCATCCTGGGGTCTTGCCCCCTTGTTGGTTGCTGAACTGTTCGAAACAATCGAGCATGTCCGGCAAAGCGGTACTTCAGTTCTGCTCGTGGAGCAAAATGTCTATAAGGCATTACAGATCTGCGATCGGGCATATGTCATTGAACATGGCAACATTGTGCTCGAAGGTGAAGGTGCGGATCTGTTGATAAATGATGATCTGAAGAAGGCCTACTTGGGCATTTAAAAATTTTTGGCGACATGGAAGCATTACCGAAAACGTTGCCGGAAATTCTTATCGTGCCGTTATTTTATATTGCATCATGTTGTGAATAATGATACTGTAAACTATGTGCGCATTGGAATATCCTTGTGCAGGAGATTCTACTGCGCGGTAACAGAACCATGAAACTGGAGGAACTCATGTTAGAAAACGAAGAATTAAGAGAAATCAGACGTTTTGGTAAACAGATTCAGATCGAGACTGTGCGCATGATCGGTAATCTTGGTGTCGGCCACATAGGCGGTTCGCTGTCAATCGCTGATGTTCTTTCCGTGCTTTACGGAAAAGTCATGAAGTACAATCCTGCTGATCCCCGTTGGGAGGACCGCGATTGGCTGGTTCTGTCCAAAGGACACTCAGGACCTGGCTTATATGCAGCTCTCGCCCTTAAAGGATTCTTCCCATTGGAAGAGCTGATGACCCTGAATAAGCCCGGCACCCGTCTGCCGAGCCATTGTGACCGTAATCTTACCCCCGGCATCGACATGACAACTGGCTCTCTGGGACAAGGCTCATCACTTGCTGCCGGCGTTGCCATGAGCCATAAGATCGACAAGTTAGATAACTGGATTTATCTGATTCTTGGTGACGGTGAGCTTCAGGAAGGTCAGGTTTGGGAAATGGCGATGTTCGCCGCTCAGCAGGAGCTTGATAACCTCATCGCCTTTGTTGATTCCAATGGCATGCAGGTTGACGGATATCTGTGCGATATCTGTGATATGGGCGATATAGCAGGCAAATTCAACGAATTCGGCTGGCATACACAACAAGTAGACGGCCATGACGTTGCAGCTATGTACGAGGCTATTGAAAAAGCAAAAACCCAAAAGGGAAAGCCTTCGCTGATCGTCTTGAACACAATCAAGGGCCACGGCTGGAGCCTGATGGCAGGCAAACCGAGCAGCCATAACGCCAGTATTAGTAAAGAGCAGATGGAAGCCGCTATTTCAGAAATGGAAGCGGACCTGGCAGCAATATGATCGGAGAGGATAATCAAATGGATACGCAGATTTTACAACCTGAAACCTCTGAAATGCGACAGGTTTTAACAAATACACTGATAAAGCTCGCCGAGACTGATCCAAGGATTGTTGTCTTAGATGCTGACCTGATGTCAGCTGCCGGAACCAAACCATTCTATGCCCAGTATCCTGACCGCGGGATTAACTGCGGCGTTCAGGAAGCCAACATGATTGGTGTAGCAGCTGGTATGTCTGCCTGCGGCAAGGTACCTTTTACCCACACCTTCGGTACGTTCTCAACCCGCCGGGCCTGTGACCAGATCTTCCTTTCCGGCGCCTACGCCCGCCTGAATGTCAAAATACTTGGTTCGGATCCTGGCGTAACAGCAGCCCTGAACGGCGGAACCCATATGCCTTTTGAAGACATGGGCATCATGAGAGGCATTCCGACAATGACAGTTGTCGAGCCGACGGACAGCACCATGCTGGTCTCACTGCTGCCCCAGATCATCAACAACTATGGTATGTACTATATTCGTCTCCACCGCAAAAACGCGATCAAAATTTTCGCTGACGGAACTGAATTTACAATCGGCAAGGCAGCGGAAATTCAGGACGGCAAGGACGTCACAATTTTCTCCATTGGCTATTGCGTTGCTGAATCGCTCAAAGCGGCTCAAATCCTCGCAGGCAAGGGTATAAGTGTTCGCGTTGTCAACATGTTCACTGTGAAGCCGATCGATCGTGAAGCTGTAATCAAAGCGGCTAAGGAAACAGGCGCTATTGTCACAGCGGAAAACCATAATGTAATCAACGGCCTTGGCTCAGCGGTTGCCGAAGTTCTGGCTCAGGAGTGCCCGACACCTTTGGAAATGGTTGGCGTGAAAGACGAGTTTGGCGAAGTTGGTCCTGTGGAATACCTGGCTGAACGCTTTGGCCTGGTGGCAAAAAACATCGTAGAGGCCGCTGAAAAAGCAATCGCCCGCAAGTAAAACTAATCAGGTAGACTAACCTGACAAAACGATCTTTAAGAAACCAGATAACTAACACAAATTCACCCCTTCAGTTTGCAGCTGAAGGGGTGAATATTTTTTAGACTTTTTTATATTCAACTGAATGTTTACTTACTCACAAATGAAATTCGCATTACAGCGTGAGCTCGCCTTCAATCAGAACGGCGCGAGTGGGAGACCCTTCAGCATTGCGAATTTTGAGCGGCAGGGCAATCAGAATGTATTCGCCTGCTTCTACCTCTGCCAAACGCAGACCTTCGAGAATAATTATATTGTGCTGGAAAAGGGTTATGTGTGTTTCGTGGTTCGGCTGAGCCCGCTCTATGCCAAGCGAATCAATGCCAACGCCGTTAATCCCTACTTGCGCCAGGTAACGGGCACCGTCTTCTTTGACATATATATATTCAGGGTTGAAGAAATCTTCAGCCGAATTCCGTGTTTTGAGAATTATGAATTCTCCCTTTTTTATGCCAAATGGCTCAAGATCCGCTTGGGTAATGCCGTCCTGCAGATGGGTTAAGTCAAACACCCGGCAGCGGGTAATCAGCTTTTCCAAAGGCAGGGATTCCATGATCAGCCCTCCGTCCGGCATCATATGACGAGGGGCATCAAAATGGGTGCCTGTATGCATCGCCAACCACAGAGCAGTTTCGTTAGCGCTGTCTTCCGGCATTTGGCGTGTAACTTCCTGCACCGGACGGTTTTTGTCGATGTTTTTGTAAACTACCATATCAGGCGCGATGGTTGCGGTAATGTCTATGATTCTCATAACAGCCTCCCGAATATATACCTGTTGGCTAGTGTCAAGCATTGCTTATTGATAATTACGAAATTCCATTGTCAATATCGATTTCCCACCAATGACGGCCGTCTGCTTCAATTAACTCGTCAGCAGTTTCAGGGCCGCGGCTGCCGGCTGCGTAGTTCGGTAAAGTAACAGGCTTTTCCAGGAGCAGTTTTTCAATACCCTCAATAAAAGTCCAAGAATGCTCTAATTCGTCCCAACGTGTGAACAGCGAGGAATTACCTCGAAAAGCTTCCAAAATCAAACGTTCATAGGCTTCCGGTACGTTGCCCTGAAAGCGGCAGTTCTGGCAATAATTCAGCTCTATCCGTTCCATCGCGAATTCATTGCCGGGACGTTTGGAATTGATCTGAAAATACATGCCTTCTGCTGGTTGAACCTCTATAACCAGCAGATTCGGGCTTTGTGTCTTGAATTCTTCATAAAAGCTGATTCCGGGCAGTCGTTTAAATTCGATGACTATTTGTGTACGCTGACGGTCAAGTCGCTTGCCGGCGCGGATATAGATTGGTACGCCTCCCCAGCGGAAATTGTCGATCGCGGCTTTGAGCGCCACGTAGGTCAGAGTATTCGATTCAAAATCAACATTTTCTTCAGCGCGGTAAGGCAAAACAGGTCTGCCATCTATGTTCCCTGCTGCGTACTGGCCGGCAATAATGCCACTGCCTGCCAAATCCGAGTTTATAAAACGCAATGTACGCAGGACTTTAACTTTCTCGTCCCGCACAGATTCTGCGCTAAGATCAACCGGAGGTTCCATGGCTATAATAGCCAGCATCTGCAGCAGATGATTCTGCAGCATGTCTTTCAAAATTCCAACTTGCTCGTAATAACCGCCGCGGCTCTCTACTCCCAGCTTTTCTGTGGAAGTAATTTGAATATTATCAATGTAATAATGGTTCCATAAAGGCTCAAACAACGAATTGCCAAAACGGATTGCCATAATATTTTGAATCATTTCTTTGCCCAGATAATGGTCGATTCGGAAAATCTGCGATTCAGCCAAAACTTCAATTATGCCGTCATTTAGCTCACGGGCTGAGGCGAGGTCGGAGCCAAAAGGCTTTTCCACCATAACTCTGTGGTCAGGATTTCCTTTTTCGATCAGTTTATGGGCATGCAAGTGGGCGATTACAACACTAAAGTATTCCGGTGCTACCGCCAGGAAAAAGAGTTTGGCAACAGGTTTTTCAAAATCGGTGAGTTCCGTGTTGAGGCGATTATATAATGAATCGTAGCCAGTCTCGTCACGGCGGAATTCCAGGCGATGGTAATGGACGTGGTTAAGGAATGAATTGAGGCATGAATCGTCGATGCTGCTGCGTGAATGTTTCCGGATTGATTCAGCAGCTTCAGCCCGGTAAATCGAATCATTTTTTTCACGCCGGCCAATGCAGTAGACAATGTAATCGGCCGGCAGAAGTTGTTCAGTCATCAGATTGTATAAAGCAGGCAACAGTTTGCGGTGAGTCAAGTCACCTGTGCCCCCGAAAATGACAAAGGCCAATGAACGGCCGGGGTGATCTTCAGAGCGGCTGAGCATAAAATTCCCCCTTCGATCCGGACATACTGCCTTTATAATAGCAGTTTTTTAGCTGCCAGACATTAAGCAGGGGAACATGCAGGGGAACATGGCTTCCGAATATGATTAAGTGCGCCCTTGGGGTTAAAAACCTATCAGCCCTACCAGCCTTGTTCCAATAATAACGTCTGGAGTTCTGCTGCCATTTCCTGGCGCGAACAGCCGCCAAAGGGACTGTCGCCATCCGGGACAGCATTTGCCACGGCTTTTGCCAGCTCTGCCGAATGAAAAGGTGTTCCAGGCAAGGCAGCTTCCATTGCCTCAATAAAGTCGGTGTCGAGCGCGTCGGACCAGATCTGTACCGTCTCCACCCGGCCGCGGCAGATCGAAAAGCCCAGCTGCAGCTGCCCCCAATTAAAACGGTGTTCAACCTGGGCGTCGAACTTTATGGTAGCGCCATAGCGCCAGTCCCAGGAAGCAAACCTGGCGCAGCGTTCTTGAAAAGCTTTGTCGTTTTTGTAGTCAGCATCTGTTTGCTTAATCACGGTCCAGTCGCCTTCGCTGCAAAATTCAGCCAGGAAGGCTTTCTGAATTGATGCTTCCAGCGCGGAAATTGTAAGGTCAGGTTTGACTGTTATCAGGTTCACCACGCGGGAACGCACAGAAGCTATTCCCTTTGCCTGCAGCTTGGTTGGGTTAACAGTCAGGTAACGGGCAAGGCGGGTAAATTCTGAATGAACCAGGAAAGTGCCATGGTGCAGTCCGACGCCATTATTGAGTCGGAAGGCGTTGCCGGAAAACTTTTGCCCATCCACCAGAATATCATTGCGGCCTGATTTTTCGGCGGGAATGCCTTCAGCAATCAGCGCTTTGGTAATGAAGTTAAAATTGCGGTTAACATCAAAACTCGCCTGCGGCAGCAAAATCGAAAAACACAGGTTGCCGAGATCGTGAAAAACAGCGCCGCCGCCGGTGGTGCGGCGTGCCAGAAAACCGCCGTCTGCTTCCAGCTGGGCAGTGTTACACTCCACCCAGGCATTCTGGTTGCGGCCGATTACGACTGTCTGGTCGTTCTGCCAAAGGTAAAGGATCGCGCCTAACTGAGCAGAGCTGCTGTCAGCGCGGTTCACTAATAGTTCAAACAAATGGTCTTCGAGGGCCAGATTATTCCAGGGATTGTGGGTAAAGCTGTTTATAAGCAGGACTTCAGGCATAAAACCTCCGCAAAACTTAATTTAGAGCAATTGACAATGGGCCTGCTGAGCCGCGCGGACATACTCCTCAGGCAGCTCTGATTCAGTAATCAGCAGGTGGATTTGGTTAAGTCTGGTAAAAGTATAGGGCATACTGAAGTTTATTTTACTATTATCCATCAGCATGACAACCCTCTGCGCTTTGCGGATAATCAGTTTTTTCAATTCAGCCTCATAATAATCACCGCAGGTGAAACCGTTATTGAGGCTTAAAGCCCCGGTGCCAATAAACGCGATATCAATATTCAGGCCGCGGACATGTTCCTGGGCGTTAAATCCGGTTAAAGTCATGGTTTCGCGGTTAAGATGGCCGCCGGTTAGATTTATTTTAAAACTTGGTTTTTTACTCAGCTCTATCGCTGTGATCGGTGCCGGCGTCAGAATAAAAAGAGAGCTGTCGGGAAGTGCCTGAGCAAACATGGAACAGGTAGTGCCTGAATCGATATAAATTGACTGGCCGGACTCAACCAGATTAACTGCTTTGGCGGCGATAATCTGTTTGGCGGCCGTATTCTCAACCTGCCGCAGCGGATACGCGGCTTCTTTGATTGTGGACAGATGGGCGATCGACTTGGCACCGCCGCGGATCCGCACAATGAGCCCCTCTCTCTCAAGGTATTCCAGGTCCCGTCGCAGGGTCATGGTCGAAACCTTGGGAAAACAGGCTTCCAGTTCCGCCATGCGAACCTCGCCCCGCTCCTGAATTAATTCATTAACGGCGTTCCTGCGTTCTGATGCCATTTTACCTCCCGGGAACAGCCTAAATCCATTGCTGTTTATCATTAAGTTCGAGTATGATAATAACAAACACAAGCCGTAATTACAATTTGAATCTGTTCGTATTAATCAAAAATAAGGAAATTAGTGTTTGCAAGTCACATTTGTATGTTCATTACTAACATTCCGTGCTATCATTAAGGCAAAGTGTAATCAAACAAAAGGAGGCGGAAAATGGCAACTCCAGTCATTATGCCCAAACAGGGCCAATCGGTTGAAAGCTGCATTATTGGTGAATGGCATAAACAGGTTGGCGACCAGGTTAAGGTCGGCGACAAGCTGTTCACATATGAAACAGACAAAGCAACTTTTGATGAAACCGCGCAAGTGGAGGGAACACTGCTGGCGCGTTTTTTTGAGGAAGGCGACGATATTCCCGTACTGACTAATGTATGCGTAATTGGTCAGCCAGGCGAATCCTTTGCTGAATTTGCTCCCACAGGAGCTACCGCAGCAACAGAAAGCGCAGCCCCCGCGACTCAAGCGGCGGCACCAGTATCAGCTGCCCCGATAACGGCAGCCCCAACGGCCCCAGCGGCGGCTGCAGTTTCAGCCCCGGCTGTCACAACCGCAGCACCTGCCGGACCGGTTGCAACCCCTGTTATTATGCCGCGCCAAGGGCAGTCAGTTGAAAGTTGCATTAT
>LSQX01213621.1_pt1 | contig 12033 bp, 11 predicted proteins | sample 654561 | NCBI WGS metagenome assembly LSQX01 (sample SAMN04489861, study PRJNA283612) | anaerobic digester metagenome | isolation source: 4 biogas reactors fed with cattle manure at either 37C or 55C with and... | place: Denmark: Kongens Lyngby | collected 2014 | reverse complement strand
GTTGTCGACGGGGTTGGTGACAACTGAGTATTCCGGTACGGCGGAGCCACGGTTCCGGTAAATGAGAACCACCATTCCGGAGGGGGGAACCATTGACAATGCGAATGTATAGCAGTATATTTCTATTACCATAGGTAATTACCGGTGGTAATATATTGTGGAGGTGCTCGGTGAAAAAGAATATCACGAAAGAGCAGATTATTGAAACCGCTCTTGAACTTACGAAAAACAAGAGTGATTTGCGGCGGCTTAACTTGCGTGAGATTGCCCGCGCGTTGGGTTGCGCCCATACCAATTTATATAATTATTTCCATTCATATAATGATTTGTTATGGGAAACACATGCTGCTTTGCAGGAGGTTTTCTTAGAAATTATTAAAAAGAAGTTGGAAACTGCCAGTACTGCGGAATTGCGGTTATCCTATTTCTTTGAAGCGATTGTTGATATGTATGTGGACAATGAGGGATGGTTTCGCTTATCGTGGCATGAGTACATTGGCGGTGAAAGACCACTGAAAGATGCTGAGGCGATACAAAAAGCGAGCCGGGAAATCAATAGATTTGCATCCGAAATATGGAACGAGCTATCAGGGGCGTATCCTGACCCAGATCAAACCCAGCGGGTCTTACACAATACCCATTGCTATATTGTAGGTGAAATATCTAATTATATTTTTGGCAGGGGCTTGATTCAGAATGAGGTTGAGTTCAAAGCCTACATTGCTCATGAAGCAGCCCATATGTTCAAAATTTGTCTTTTAAATCCGTCATGATGCTTTTTATTAGCCGAACGATTGGGCATTATCGGCCGGAGGTGTAATTTGGAAAGCTACGAACAGGAATTATCTATTGAACTTTCTTATTACAATATTGTTCTTGCTGTCATCCATAAGCAACTGTATGCGGCAAAGAACAACCTTGTAAAAAGTGAATCAATATTGCGGGAGACCAATAAAGATATGTGGGAGAATGCGGCTCATTCCTCTGATGATTTTGATAGAACTGTTGAGCTTGCTCAATTCTATCAGCCTCTTGCCAGCAATATCGCCGCAGTAAAATCCTCCGAGCAAAGGATACGCTCCCTTGAAAAGATGGAGCAATCAGCTTATTTTGCCCGTATCGACTTCCGAGCCGAGGGGAAAGAGCAGCCTGAAATGTTCTATATCGGCAGAGGCACGTTGATAGATGGCACGGAAAGGAATTTTTATATTTATGATTGGCGTTCGCCCATCGCTAGTCTGTTTTACCGTTTTGAAACCGGGGATGCGTTTTATGACGCGCCCGCTGGCCGTGTTACGGGAAATATAAGTTTGAAACGACAGTACGAAATCAAAAAAGGCTCTTTTGAGTATTTCTTTGATTCTGATGTTCAAATTGCAGATGAATTTCTGCGCAAGATGCTGTCGGGCAACACCTCCGGCAAAATGAAAACTATTGTAGAAACCATTCAAAAGGAACAGGATATTGCCATTCGGGACATGACCCATGATTTGCTTATGGTGCAAGGAATAGCAGGGAGTGGTAAAACTTCTGTCGCTTTGCATCGGGTGGCTTATTTGAAATATCAAGGTCTTTCAAATCGACTGAAATCTTCTGATATCATGATTTTGTCCCCTAACACCTTGTTCGGGCAATACATTTCCAATGTGCTGCCCGAGTTGGGCGAGGATGACGTAAGATCTGTTGTGTTTGACGATTTGATGAAAAGCTGCTTGCCCGACAAGACCGTGTTCCAGACCCGTTATGAGCAAACTGAAATGCTGATCTCTTGTGCAGACCCCGCAGAAAAGGCAACCCACAAGCAGGCGATGGAGTTCAAAATGTCCAGCGCCTTTGTGGAGATACTGAATAGGTACGCGGACAGTCTGCCCGCTTCTCATATCGACTTTACCGATATTGAATATGGCGGAAAGACAATTTTCACCGGTGGGCAGTTAAAAGACCGATTATTGAGCATGAATGGTAACTTGTCTTTGGCGACAAGGCTGGAGCATTTGCGACATTATGTTTTTGAGGAAATCCATAAACTGCGTAAAGATAGAATGCCGAAGTTGCTGCGACAGGCAAGAGATGATGAAGATCACCCCTTTGATTGGGAGGAATATGCAAGGGCGCTTTCCATAGAAGAACATACTCGAATTGCCAAACAGGTGGATGGATTTGTTAAGCTTGACAGCGTTGCTCTTTTCAAAAAATTGCTAAGTACGGATGGTCTATTGCTATCGCTTTCGGATGGAATTGAACTTCCGGCGAATATCGAGGAAATTCTCTCTGGCGAAAAAAAGTTGACTGCAAGCTTGGTACTTCCAAACGAGGACATCTTAGCAGCAACCTACCTGCAACTTTTGATTGGTGCAGATGATACTTACAAGCAAATCCGGCAGGTGGTTGTGGACGAAGCGCAGGATTATTACAGCATCCACTTTGAAATACTGCGGAGATTATTTCCCAATGCACGGTATACTATTTTAGGAGATGTCAACCAGACCATTGAAAAACAGGAAGATATGAGTCTATATGAGCGCATTACCAGGATTATGCGGGCTGAAAGCTCCTGCTTAATGACGATGAACAAGAGCTTTCGCTGCACCAAAGAGATCCTTTCTTTCAGTATGCAGTTTTTGGAAAGCAATACTCCATTTGAGAGTTACAATCGCAGCGGAGATACCCCGCAGATCATAGACTCTGCCGACATTGCTTCGTTGGATGAAAAACTTGTGAAAGAAGTTGTTTACAGTAAGGGGCAAGGTTTTCAATCTATTGGCATTATTTGCAAAGATGCGCAGCAAGCCGAAACCCTTTATAACCGCCTGAAAGATAGAATCGACCTACAGTTGGTGCGTTCAGGCAACCATCTAAACACGAGGGGGGTATTTATAATCCCTATAATCATATCAAAAGGCTTGGAGTTCGATTCCGTTATGGTATATGGTACAGATTGTCGACAGTACCACACCGATGATGATAAGAAATTGCTGTATATCGCCAGCACACGTGCCCTGCATAGATTAAATCTATTTTATACGGGTGAGATAAGTCCATTGATTAGGAGATAACAGAACATGACATTACAGATTATCGTTTCTTTGTTAGCTGAAATCATCGCTGTTCCTGCAAGCGATTTGAAAGGCAGCACCCCCTTGACACTGGAATACGACATTGAACTGATTGATGTTGCAAAATTAATAATTGAGATCGAGAAGCGTTTTAAGCTGACGATACACGATGAAGTTGTCCATACATTCGGTACACTGAATGATGTGGCCGAATATGTAGACGGGCTGCTTGCCGAATAGGAGTGCATTACGAAAGGGAGACAGGGGGGGACGTTTCACCTGTCTCCTTCGGGAGGAGGGGAAAGTAGAAAGTGGAAAGTGGAAGAGGGGAAAGCAGAAAGTGAGGGAGACAGGGGGGACGTTTCACCTGTCTCCTTTGGGAGGAGGAGAAAGTAGAAAGTAGAAAGTGGAAGAGGGGAAAGTAGAAAGTGGAAAAGGGGAAGAGGGGAAAGTAGAAAGTGGAAAAGGGGAAAGGTAGGAACGGCGAGAGCTCTCGTAGATGTCACTGTTAGCGATAGCGAAGTTTCATTAGTGGTGCTGTTTACTGTTTACAGCACATTGTAATCCACGGTAGTGGGAGTCTTTTTCGGTGTCAGTAAGAATAAGATACTTTGGGGAGACAGGGGATGGTTCATCTGTCTCCTTTTTGATGGGGGAAAAAGTGAGGCGGGAGTGAGGAGTGAGGTGGGAGGAGTGAGGAACGAGGAGAAACCGCGCCGCTGCGCGATTGTAGGGGCCGACGCCTCTGTCGGCCCGGGGACTTGGTACCATTATTGCTGCCCACTGACCCCCAACATTTTGAAAACCGAATAAGAAACATTAATGTAAATAAAAGGATATAAGGGGATGAGGGAGAATAGTTTACTTTAATTTAATTGTAAATAGCTTTTTCATAATACCTTTCCAGGTTTATTGACACAGATGATAATTTTCGACCGGGGGCAATGCCCCTTTATTTGAATAAAGTGTTTGAAGTGGGGAGTGGAGCCGCCTGCCTGTACTTTTACCAGCCTTTACAATCATATAATCAACAGGGGGGAAAAGATCAGTCCTTAACAATGGCAGAGTAATGAGGGCTCGAATTTCCATTTAAGTTTTCAAAACCGACAATTTAAAGAGGGGGATTTTCTATGAAAAAGGTGAAAAGTCTATCGCTGCTGGCCCTGTTGTGTATAGCAATAATCCTGCCGCAGCCCGTTGCCCGGGGAGCAAATTATAGTATTTGCCTGACAGATTCAAGAATAGTAAGAAATGATACGGAAGTCAGGCCGGAGGGATACAACATCAATGGACACAATTACTTCAAACTGAGGGATGTTGCACATATAACCAACGATTCGACATTTAAGTTTGAGATATATTATAATGCCGCCAATAATCTGATAGAAATAGATACAGCAAATTCTTACACCAAAGTCGGAGGTGAACTGGTATTTAATAAACAAGACAAATTAAATGTTTGTGCGACTTCCTCAAGATTAATGATTGACGGATGGGAAGTCTACCTGGATGCTTATAACATAAATGACTACAATTATTACAAATTGCGGGATCTGGGAGAATATTTGGATTTCGGAGTTTACTGGGATGAAGAGATTCGAACGGTCTATATAGATACCAGGCTAAATGCAGACCTGGCGGAGAAAGAAGAAATAGCCCGGCAGGTTGAACGACCCAGGCAGGAAGAACTGGCCAGACAGGAAGCGCTGGCCAGGCAGGAAAAACTAGCTGAGCAAGAGGAAAGGGCCAGGCAGGAGGCGCTGGCCAGGCAAGAAAAACTAGCCAGGCAGGAAGAAGCAGCTAAGCAAGAAGAAGCAGCCAGACAGGAAGAAATAGCGAAGCAAGAGAAACGAGCCATGCAAGAAGAAATGGCCAGGCAATATGAACTAGAAAGGATAGAGCAAGCAGAACTGGAACGTAAAAAGGAAGAGGAAAAACGCCGGCAGGAAGAATTAGCCGAATTAGGATATGGCGATGAGGTATTCAGGCTGACGAATATTGAGAGAGAAAAAAACGGATTGGCTCCATTTGTCTTAAATAAGGAATTAAATGACTTGGCCAATATAAAGGCCAGGGATATGCATGATAATAATTATATATCACATAATTCGCCTACTTACGGATCCCCCCCTGAAATGATGCTGGGGGCTGGAATAAAATTTGGAATAGCAGCAGAGAATATCGGCGGCGGTTACTTTACACCGCAGGCAGTTGTGGATGGTTGGATGAGCTCCCCCGGGCATAGGTCTAATATCTTGTATGATACATTAACCGATATAGGCATAGGATATTTCCGAGGAGAAAACGGAAGATTCTGGGTGCAAATGTTTACAGGCCCCGTGGTTGAGTGCCCAAATAGATGATAAGGGGGGAGCCTCTGTCAAGGGGATGGTCCGAGACCACTGAAAACGTCCTCTATTTGTCATCCTGAGGAGCTGAAGGCGACGAAGGATCTTATCAACAATACCATATTATTGGCCTTTATATAGCGGCTAGATGCTTCGCTAACGCTCAGCATGACACGTTTAAGGAACTTTTGCCACCGGCCAGTTAGCTGGTTGGATAGTTTGATAGTTGGCTGGGGGAAAGAAGAAAGTTGAAAGTCGGAAAAAGCGAGGCGTAAGGGGTGAAGCATGAGGCAGAACCCGCGCCGCTGAGCGGTTGTAGGGGTCGACGCCTCTGTCGACCCGGGGGGATCATGGTCTGTTCCTGGAGACAAGGGGGGCTGACCTTTTGTCACTTTCCATCTATTTCCTGATATATCCCAAAAGCCCCCATGTTTTTTGAAACCGATCGCAAAAAAACTGCAGGTTATGTTCAGGTCCAGGGCGATGTTGCTCCTGGAATTACGGGTTTGCAGGTCTTATTTTGCCGGTGGCTCTAAGACAGATCAGAGTGGTTCCCAAAGATGAACAAGGTGGTTCTGTTTCAGTACTCGACTGGTTCTAGCTTGGAATAATATCCAGCCCTTTACGCCTGCAATGGCAAACAATTTATTGGAACCGTCTTAACACCGGGGTTTTATTCCAGACCAACATATTTATAAAGCAGCCTGCTGTCATTAGCCTCAATAAAGCCATTTGTTGCGTAAAATGCATATTCATCTTTATCCTTCGCTGCTTCCGGATATGAAGAACCAGAATACCTTCTTCTCATGACCATGTTTAACTCGTCTTCTGAAAATTTATAAGCATCACCGAAATTAATTACATTGCTTTTTTCCTCGGGCTGCTCATCAGACAATGAAGCTAGAGCGCTGCTAATTTTTTGGGCTTTAATGTTTTGTAAAGCATTGTATCTTACCTCTTCATCCGGATCAGGCTCATGTTCCAATGGCAGCGGATAAAATGCAAGAATGTCTGGGGCAACATGTAGAAACTTAAGTATTAATACTGGTAATTCTTCGATAATTCTGGATTTGAGCAACACATCATCCTTGTGTCCATCTTCCATAGCCAGATCATGGATATAATAAACGTCCTGGTAAGGGTTTTCATCAAGGGGGCAATCTTCATCGCTCAACGCAGAAACCGTGTATTCCAGGTCTGCATCGAGATCATCGCAGATGATTAATGGATCCTCGCTTTCGAAAAGCATCTGTTTGCACATTATTAGACAACCGGTGAGTTCCCCAATCTTGAGGGCATTTTTATAATCATGTTCATATAATGATTGGATATCATCATCTGATGCATTGAGGGGGACTCCATAAAAAGTGATATGGCTCCATATAACACAAGTATCATGGCAATCATAATCATCGTACTCTTTCTCAATATCAAACAAATGAATTTGGGAATCGGAAAAATCTGCACAAATGCTTTGGAAATGGGTTTTTTCGCTCATAGTTTTTCTCCTGTATGGTATTCTTTACCATAACCATAGCTCATTAATAGTCATTTTTCAAATATTTGGGAAACGATTTTGTCGATTATAAAGAAGCCCTATGGGTTGTATACAAAGGTGGAAAAATGTGTGCTGCAAGCAACGCAAAAGATCTCCTCTCCAAGGACTACAATGTACTGTAAACAGTACCATTAGGGTTGCTTCGTCCTTTTGATCCGCAGGGTGACACATTTTAACGGGTTTCGGGATGACACTTGGATAGCAATAAAGCAAAAAAGGGGTATTAGATAGGCAATGTGATTTGATTACTTTTTGATAATCGGTCGGCAAAGAACTGTTTAACCTCGGGGTCATCATTTTTCCCAATGAATTCCCTGGCAGCATCAATTGATTGTAATATATAAAATTCCTTGTCGGGTGTGTAATATACCAGAACCTTTTTATTTAACATGGTTAAATTGATGATGTTATTGAGTGTGCCTTTACTCTTGCCGTTCCAGACCATGAAACCGTAATCTGCTTCATTAGCCATTGCTAAGTCTTTGGCTGCATAAAAATCGAAGCCTTTAATGTGTTTTTCAATTTGTACGGTTGTGATTTCCCACTGGCCTATGTTATTTCTGGCTTTGCCATTAGAAGCATATATTTTAACGCTGTGATATTGTTTTTCAGCGCAATAATTTTGAACGGCTTTGTCAACACCCGCTGCATCACCAATTAAAATGGTAAATTGATTATTTATAATATTATCAATCCGCTTTAGTACCTCCGGATTCAATCTAGAAATGGCCCGCGGCCCTGCGATAAAAACCTTCATTCATTTTCTCCTATATATATACTATGAAAAGTATGTTTATCTATTGCATATCCTTCTGTCCACTTGCCTTTCAATTTGATAACCATATTTAATTCCCCCAGTCCAATTACCATAAAGGAAAATATTAAGTTATGATATAAAATTCTACAAATACAACTATAGTCCTGTTAGCCCGGGGGGGCAGAAAGTTTCGTCCCACGTGTTGCAGAGGAACATAGTATGTTCCTCAAAACTGCCCGATAGTTGAAAAACAATTATCCCGGAAAGTTTTTTGAAAGAGCCCTTTTTAAAGGGCTCTTTTTGTTGATATCGCTCTTCAACACTTGCTTCTCGATAGTTGAATTAGTTCATACCGGGCATGGGATATTTGTATAATTGGAGGGATATCGGGGTAAGGAGGGGATATTTAACAATATTGCAAATGGCCTATTTATAGCAATTATTTTAATTCTATCGGATACATCATTTCGCTTTTCGGCAACCAAATAGTTTACCACCACCAAGTCATTTGCTTTATCCAGACAGGCCCCCCCAGTATGCTGACACTATTGCCTGACCGCAAGTTGCCGGATATAATGGCCTTAATTCATCCAATCGAAGGGGGAGGCAATATGTCGGAAGGCGAAATATGTAAAAAGAACGCAGCCAATATCCAGGCAACTATGTTTGATGGTGTTACCCGGTATCTTTGCCGGGATTGTCATAATGAAGTGGCCGCCGGGGCAGGGAGCTGTTTGAGTGACTAAATGACCGTTTCCGTGTCACCCGGGATGGACGGGCAGATAACAGATACAGGAGATATGCTGTCAGAGAACTAAATGAAATGTTGTGAAAATAAGGGATATTGAAAGAAAATGAAAGTTTATTAAGGAAGGATATGGGAGCTAATATGAGTAAAAAGGATACGCCGCCTGGAAAAACGCAATTATTTTATGAAGGTTTAATTGATTACATCATTTCTTTAACCCATCTTTATGGCCTGGTTCATAAGGATAAAGCGGCGGAGATATTCAATCTGCAAAATGAGGCAAAGGTTGATGCCGCAGTTATTAATGATATCATGGATGATCCGCCGGAGGATTTGGCTAATAACTATGTAAATATCTGTGACGATTATTTCGTCCATGATACGATTATGGAATTTGATGAATTCGATCAGCATCTGAAATGCCGCCAGGGTAAGCCCTTTTATATCCCTGCCCGGGAGGAGCTGTTAAGGTATAAAGACGATTGTTACTTTGAAGTGACTGAGCAGTACAGGGCACTGCTGAGTTATGTGACCAGACATATTTTTAAAGGTGATGAATTGGCGGCGGAGATGCTTTGTGAGGATGTTCAGGGGATATGCCAGTTTGACTTTTCGCTGCAGGAAATATTGGAGGTGTTTGATACCAGGGGTGTGGTTTTTAAGGGTGAAAGGCAGGTCAATGATGTAATGGTGCTGGTCATGGAACTGGCGGATAATACCAGGGTATGGGAAAATAACGGGCATACGCCTGGAGAACTTTTTGAGAAACATGAAAGGAACTGTTTGCAGCCGCTTCCTGCCCAGCCATTTAAGTTTGAAAAAGCTGATATTATTGATTTTAAGACTGGAAAGAAAGTGGGAAGAAATGACCCCTGCCCCTGCGGCAGCGGGAAAAAATATAAGAAATGCTGCCTGGCCGAGTAGGTGTCAGCAAGGTGGGGACGTTCCTATGTTTGCCGTTCAGGGGGTGAGGCGTAAGGCGTGAGGTGTGAGGGGAAAAGTAGAAAGCAGAAAGTGGAAAGTGGAAAGGGGCCGGGGACCAGAAAAAGATCTCCTCTCCGAGGACTACAATGCACTGCAAACATTGTAGCCCACGGTGGGGGGGGAGTCTTCTCCGGTGCTATCAGTGGTAAACAATTTCGTTGTCATTTGACCTGAAAGTGGTATGTCATAGACCAAACAAGGAGACGGTGAGGTTAGGTAATAATAAGGGCGTTCAGGCAGAGCAGGCCCTGCCCGCTATTAATTACAGTTGCCTCACTGCCCATCAGCCTTGAGAAGTTAAGTTTTTTAGCCCTGTTGATAAATAGATGGGCTGTTTTCTTAGAGATATTGCAGTTATAGGCAATGTTATGCTGGCTGAATCCAAGAATATGAAGTCTAACGATTTTTTTGGTATTTGATCATTTTGACGACCCCTTCAAGTATATTTGTATTTCTGATGCATTGACACATTATATCGAAGGAGGCTTAAAACATGGTTCCCTTTTCCGGTACATCGGTTTCCGCTAGACCGGCATGGAGGTTTTCTATCACCGGATAGGCGGTGTAAACAACTCCAGAATATTAATGTTACCTTGAAAAATACGAAAAAAGCAGGTTCAAAATTCGAACATATTTCTTGATGAAAGCCCTGTTAACAAAAGTTGCTTTTAAAGTTTTTCCAAAGCGGTTGTGGCTACAGCTGTTGCTGCAGATGCCAAAGCAGGTGCATTATATATGCAGACAACCGCCAGTGATGCGCCTGCAATAACTGATACAAGAACAATCAAGCCAATGCTTACCGCTTGTTTAGCATTATATGTATTATCATTCATTTCCGTAACCTCCTTTTTATTTTTATTAAATACAAACTAACATAATATAATCAGGTATTCTTGATAAAGCTTTTCTAATTTATTATCAGGAAAGAAGGTGGGATTAAATGGGCAGAAGAGTAAACCCAAATTCCAAGGAGGGGATTATCACTGAAGTTATGCAGGAACTGGGAGCCGGCGAAAGTGAAAGACCTACTTACCGAAAATGGATGGAAGAGGTTATCGTAAATTTCGGCCTTAAAAACAAATTTAAAAATAACAGGGCTACATACGTTTTTCCTGAGTCTATACGTGATAGATTGAAAGCGAGTTTAATAGTACAAGCCATGACAGCAAATCAAAAAATCACATTTTTAAGACATATACGGAAATATACAAAAGAGTTAAAAAGCACTGATGGTACAGGTTTTAACGATGAATATAGTATATTGCTTATGGATTTTGCATCATCTACAAGCGTTATTTGGGCAAAAATATTAATTGATATTTTAAAAAAGGAAAAAGACGAAGGCGCAGAAAATAAGATTTATCATGAAAAAGAGCTGACTACCTTATTTCCTATTTTATCTGGAACAGGTTCTTACGTGGCATTGATTTCACAAAAGTTATTATTTGAATGGATATTAAGTTTCCCGGCGTTCGTAGTATCCGGATTTATAAATAGTCATAAAGAGATATTGGCAAGTAATCCAACACTGACAGAAGAAGACGAAATAATTCTTGGCATCATTAATGAAATGGATAGGGAAATAATAAATGCGAGGAACAGTATTGGGAATTTGAGGAATCTTGCCGAACAAGTTGTTGCAAAGTATTTTAGTGAAGAGGCAGCAACAGTTTTTAACTTAGCAAACCACGATGAGATCGATAAGATATTTGAAGAGGAAGCATGGCCGGAAAAGTAATAATTATTTAGGCGGCACCAAATAATAGGTGGTTCGAAACCTGGTTCGTCCTTATGAGCTAGAATATCAATACCCCCATCAGGTCCTTCCAGAGATAATCTGGTACGATAGCTCATTGTCTGCAGTAAATAAGAAATAAAATCTAACAGTGGATGACCTTTGAGTTCCTGGGCAAAAGGATATCTATAAAGAAGGAAGAATATATGCTTATATTATAAATCGCTCTGGCGGCCAGTAGCATATTGATTAAATATATTTGTACCGCCGCAATAGCTTGTATAATTTTCATCCATTAAGTGAATTCTTGCCAATAACCACTCCTTTGGAATTGTTTATTTTTAATCACAAATCTTTATTTCATCTTGAGATGCAATATTTGATTGGAGATCAAGTGCTTTTGGATTATCAACTCTTACTTTTGGATTAGCGAAATCCCAACCACCAGTAGCAGTCATTGTAACAAGTATTGAGTTTAAAAATATTAAATATAATTCTCCCCAACTAAATTTGCCAGTTCCTAAGTGAGCAGATAATAACGTGAGAAACGCTATGATTGCTACTAAGTATTTTGTAGGTATGCTTTTAATTAACGGTAATTCTTTTACAAATTGGACAAGAATCATAGTAACAATCACAACGCCCATATATTGGCTCAAAAAGTCCCAGGTTATAAAAGAATCAAGAATCATTTTTACACCCCCAATTGATATATTTTCCCCTCTCTTCCCATTACCACAGCAGTGGTCTTCCAATGATGAGAAGCATTATAAATAAAAGCGTTCATCTCTTGACAGAAAGCTTATTGTATAAGACCATTTTATACCCTGTCTCTTATCCACATCTC
>LSQX01140800.1_pt1 | contig 12033 bp, 10 predicted proteins | sample 654561 | NCBI WGS metagenome assembly LSQX01 (sample SAMN04489861, study PRJNA283612) | anaerobic digester metagenome | isolation source: 4 biogas reactors fed with cattle manure at either 37C or 55C with and... | place: Denmark: Kongens Lyngby | collected 2014 | reverse complement strand
TCCTCAAAGAACACCTCTTCCCCAAAGGCGTTGGGGCCCGTTTTGCCATGGGGCAAAGAGGGCTTGTCATACACCTCTACCAGTCGCGCGTACTGGGTAAACACGCGCTGGGACAATTGCGGGAAGGGCTGCCCGCAGGAGGTATCCATCCCCAGCATCAGCGCCTCGCCGATGCGCAGGTGGTTGATGCCCTGCGGCAGCCTGCCCTCAAACAGCAAATGTAGAGAGCTGGAGTTGCCGCCGGAGATGATGGGGATGAGTGTGCCCAAGTCCTCGCGCAAGTCCCGCGCGATATCCGTCAATACGCCCAGGTTGACTTCATCCGGCAGGATGCCGCCAAAGCAGGTCAAATTGGTGCCGATGCCGGCCAAGGACAGCTGCTTGTGCCGAACAACCGTGGCCGCTACCTTCCGGATCAAGTCCCGGTCTTTGTAATAGATGCCCTCACGCAGATCGCCCAGGTCAATCATCAAAATGACGCTGTGCGCCTTGTCCAGTTTTTCCGCGGCCGCGCCCAGCGCCTGGATTGCGTCAAGCCCGGACTGCAGGCTGTACTCGCTGTGCTGGACAATTTCCTCCGCCTGATACGGGTCCGCGACGCGCAGGCTGAGCCTGGGCAGCGTCTGCGGCAAGGCGCTCAAGTTTTCCACCCTGGAATCCGCCAGCATGGAAACGTCCGATTCCACCAGTGCCTGTGCGATGCGCGCGTCCGCGCACACCACCTTGGTGACCGCCGCCATCTGCACATCATGCGTATCACAGGCCGCCTTGATGACCGCGGCGTTTTGCTTTAAAAGCGTTAAATTGGCTTCCATCATCGGATAGGTGCTCATAAGTCCTCCTTCACCAGGGTTTTTTCCAGCAGACTGAGCGCAGCGTCGGGGTAGGCGCGGCTGAGCGTGCCCAGCGCCGCCATCAAATAGTGCTGATCCACCAGTACCTTCAGCGTGCCCGGCTCCGGGTACAGCATCTGCCCCGCGGCGTTCAGATCCCGCAGCGCGCGCAACACCTGCCGCCGTAAATCCAGCTTGGTCAGCGCGCCGCCGGTGGCGATCAAGGTGCCCGCCTCGCTCAAGTCCTTGCCCTCGGCAAACCGGCGCCTGCCCTCCGGCAAATACACCTGCCGCAGCTTGCCCGCGTGGCGGCTGATGGCCATGCAGCCTGCCTCCCTTGCCAGCAGCGCTGCCAGGCGCTGCTGGTTGTCCGTCTTGGGGATGGGCAGCCAGGTATCCAGCAGTTTCTCTGTATCCAGGCCCAGCTCGCGGTCGATCTTGGCGATTCCTACCTGGCGTGCCAACTCCCGCGCGTTCACGAAGGTACCCAAATCGCCCTCCACCGTGCGCTTGAAGAAGGGCTCCGGCTGCGTCTGGATGCGGGCGATCTCCTCGTTGCCCTCCGCCGCCGAATGCACGTCCGTGGTAGCGCCGCCCACGTCCACCGCCAGCAGGTCGCCAAGCGCCGGGTGCATCAGCCGCACCGCCTCCATCACCGCGCCCGGTGTGGGCAAAATAGTGCCGCCCACCAATTCCCGGATGCGCGACATACCCGGCGCCTTGACGATATGCACCTCAAACAAATCCTGAATCGCGCGCCGGGCCGGCTCGATGTTCAGCTGGTCCAGCCTGGGGTACACGTTCTCAATCACGTCCAGGGGCTGGTCGTATTCCCTGAAGATATCCCGCACTTCCTCCGCCGCGGCGATATTGCCCGCGTACAGCGTGGGGATACCCAGCCTTAAGCCCGCGATCTGATGCGCGTTGTACACCGCGGTCTCGCGGTCCCCATAATCCGTGCCGCCGGCCAGCAAAATCAAATTGGGCCTCAGCTGCTCCAGCGCCCTACACTCGTACTGCCCCAGTTTGCCCGCCGTCACCTGGCGCACCACCGCGCCCGCGCCCAGCGCCGCCATCTGCGCCGCCCTGGCCGTCATGTCATACACCAGGCCATGCACGCTCATGGACAAACCGCCCGCGGCGCTGGAAGCCGCGAACATCTGCTGCCAATGCAGCTCGTCCACACCCAGCCGCGCCTTTAAGTCATCAATCGCGGCCTTGAGACCCAGCGTGACATCGCCCTCCTGCGCCGTCGTCGGCGCCATGCCCTGGCCCACAAACACAGGCGCATCAACCAGCGCGTCAAACGCGCTCACCACCGTGGTTGTGGACCCAATCTCCGCCACTAAAGCGTCTAAGGTACGTGTTTTCATAAGGAACCTTTTAAATGGGGTTTCCAGGGCGCTGCCCTGGACCCGCAAGGGGGCGGTGCCCCCTTGACCCCCGGAATCTTGAAGTAAAAAGCAACTTCGTTGAAGGTCGTGCAAGTGTTTGTTTTATAAAGTAAGTTTGCCACATAGTTTAACATGGCAAACTACTTAAATGCAATTTTAGGGTCAAGGGACACCGTCCCTTGTCAGGGGGGTACGGGGGGATGAAATCCCCCCCGCCCTTCTCTATTCTTAGTCCTTCCGTAACTTCACCAGGGCCGTCGCGACGTGCGGGCCCTTGGAGCCGCGGCCAAAGCCTTCATCGGCGCCGGCCTCGCGGGCGAGTTCGGGCGTGACCTGGGTGCCGCCGGCTAAGAAGACCAGCTTGTCGCGCACGCCCTGCTCGCGCGCCAGGCGGTCCACCAGGGCGATGTTCTTGTAGTGGATGTTGTCGTGGCTGATGATGGCGGAGGCCAGGATGCCCTGGGCGCCCAGCTCAATGGCGGCGTTGACCAGCTTCTCCGGCGGGACGGATGTCCCCAGGTAGTGCACCTTGACACCGTATTTCTCGATGCCGCCGTGCTTGATGTCGATGATCTCGCGCAGGCCGACGGAGTGCTCGTCCTCGCCCACGGTGCCGCACACAACGGTCATGGGCTTTTTCTCAAAGGCTTCGCGCAGCTCATCATCGGTGTAGACCTCGGGATCCTCCTGGATTTCCAGGTCCGCGATCTTGAGTTCAAAGGGCACCTTGGCCTTCAGCTCAATGCGCGTGCCGTCCACCGGGTGCATGACCTCGCGGGAGATGATCTCGGCTTCCTGCAGGTTCATGCGCTTGGCGGCTTCCAGGGCCGCGGCTTCCGCCACTTTTTCATTGGTGGGGAAGAACATGGTGAGCATGACGGTGCCATCGCCCAGCCATTCCATCTCCGGCTTGATGTACTCACCGCCGGGCTGGCGGAACTCCTCCGTCTGCGCCATGCGGACGTTGACATTGTCCTCCTCGTCCAACTCATCGATGTACTGGATGAGTTCGGGCTTCTGGAAGGTGCAGCCGTCAATGAGGGTGGCGGGGTCCTCGCCGTCCTCCAGGCCATAGGCCAGGGTGTTGTTGTAGCCAAAGTGCGCGGTGACGGGGGCTAAATAGTCCTCCGCCCGCTGGATGAGGGTACCGGCGCCGACGCCGCCGTCAATGGCGCGGACGATGCCGTCACCATTGCGCTCGGGGAAGAGCCCGGAGTCCACAAACTGGCCTTCGGCAACGGCCTTGAAGTAGCCGCCGTTTTCGATCATCTCCTCCATGAAGAGGATGGCGCGCTCCTTGAGTTCCCGCGCCTTCTCGCGCAGGTAGCCGGTGTCCTTGAGCTCCACCATGTCCATCAAGCCATCCAGGCCAACCAGGGTTTGCTTGGCGGTGTCGCAGGCCTCGATGTTGTAAATGTGCCAGGGCACGTTGCGGCCCTCGTCCGGGGTGATGGTGGACTGGATGTCCGCGGAGGTGAGTTTGGAGATGAACATGTTGAGGACATGCGTCACCGTGGCTTCGCGCACGGAGGACTGGATGTACTTGGTGTTCATCTGCGCGCGCATGCGGAAGCCATCAAACAGGTCGCGCAGGGCGACGGCGTAGGGCAGGTCGTAGTACATGCAGGGCGCGGGCGTGGCCGTGGGCGGCACGGTGGACAGGCAGATGAGATCCCGCCGCATGCCGCAGCCCAAGGAGAACTGGGAGTTGATGGCGTGCTGCACCATGAGCTCGGGCATGACCTTCCAGGCATCCCGCGCGGTGGCGTTGGCGTTGTGCGCGCCGTCAATCTGCGCGATGCCGGCCCAGGCCATGACATGCTTGGACTCGCACGCGTCCACAAAGGAGCGCAGCATGTTGATGTTGCGGTAGATCACATTGTACTGCGGGTCCTGGTGCGCGCCGTTGACGCCTTCCTCGGCGAACATGACAGCGATCTCGGGCCCGGCCACGCCGGAGACATAGGAGTGGTAGTTGATGGGGCGGCCCACCTCGTCCTCGATATAATCCAGAGCTTTGCGCTGGGCGCGCACCTGCTTGCGGGTGATGGGCACCCCGCCTACGCCCTGGGGTGTGCCCTCAATGAGGCTGTCAAAATGGCTCTGCCCGGCGGTGCGGATGACCATGATGTGGTCGGCGCCGTGGTGGGCGGCCATGCGCATGCGGCGGATGTCGTCCTCAAAGCGGCCGGAAGCGATCTCCGTGGTGATGACGGGCTGCGGCTGCGGGTCGATGTTGCCGAAGTGATGCGCGGGCGGCAGGGGCACGTTGCGCTTGAGCGGCTCGGTGCAGTCGCGGTAGGTGAAGCTGCCCAGTTTCAGGTTGGGCACGGGTTTGCGCCAGGTCCAGCCGCGGCGGCGCGGGCGGTAGTGCTCCAGCCCGTTTAAGATTTCACGAATGTCCAGGGCGGCATCCGGCTTCAATTTGTAATCAGACATGCTGCAGCCCTCCTTTGAACCAGGTTTTGACCTCGTCCCAGTTTTCAAGGGAAATGAGCTTGAGCCCCGCCTCGCGGATGCCCAGGTCCCAGGTTTTTGACGCCTTATAGACGACATGGCCCGCGCCATGGCCTAAGAGGCCATGCTCCAGGCAGCCGTCCACGATGGCCTTGCACTCAAGGGAGGAGAAGCCCATGCGCAAAAGGACGCTGCGCTCAATGGAGGGCGTGGTGTATTCCCAGCCCATGCGCAAAAGGGGATCGGTGAGCGTTTTGGCCAGCTCCCAGAAGCGGGCGTGCAGCTGCTCATCGCTCAAATCGGCGAGGTGGGCAGCGCGCGCCTTGTAATCATCAGGTCTTTTCATTTGGATTCCTCCAGCATGTGTTCAATGAGGGCGCGGGTTTGGTCATGGGGCAGGTTGATTTCCTCGGCCAAATAGGCCAGCGTGGCCGCATCCGGCATTTTGATGTCTTTACCAAAGGCGTTGTTGATGAAGGAGCGGCGCAGGCGGTTTAGGTCTACCTCTACCGCCTTGATCTGCGCGGGGCGCTCGGGCAGCACGATGGATTCGCCCGGGGTCTGCGCGCTGGGGTCCCCGATCGTGATGGTAATGCCGTTTTCCCGCGCGAAGGCCAGCTGCGCGTTTTGGTGCTTGCCAGCGCCCGTGTACTCCGTCTCCTGCACGATGAGGATGGCGTCCTCGGGCAATTCCTGGGCCAGTGAGAAGGCGGCGGTTAAGCTGGTGTTGCCGGCCGGGCCGCGCTCCATGCCTTCCAATACAGCCAGCATTTCGGTGGTGTAGAAGACCTCGCCCTGGGTGACGGTGACATAGCGCTGCATGTAGCGCAGCGGGCGCGCCGCGCTGCGCGGCACGTCGGAGCGGTCGGGCCAGGTGGTGAAGGGCATGCCAAAGCCTGTGTGCCCTGTGGTGAAGGATTTGCGGTTAAACTGGGTGTCGCTGGCCATGTGCAGGCCTTTGAGGTCGACGCTGGCCGCGACGACAGGCGCCTTGCAGCCGGCCTGCAGCAGGCCGCGCGCGGTGCCTGTGAGGTTGCCGCCGCCCGCGTTGGTAGCGACCACCATCTCCGGGTCCTTGCCAAACTGCTCGCGGCACTGCAGAGCGATCTCATAGCCTAAGGACTCCACGCCCTGGATGCCAAAGGGGGTGTAGAGGGAGGCGTTGAAGTAGCCGGTTTGCTCAAGCAGACGCAGGAACACATAGAACAGCTCGGGCCCAACGGACAGCTGGATGACCTCCGCGCCCAGGGCTTCGCACTTGCGGGCCTTCTCGATGATCTCGGGCTGGCCTTTGCCCCTGCCGTCAAAGCATTCCTGCACCACAATGCACTTGAGGCCTGCCTTGGCGCAGCAGGAGGCGACGGCGGCGCCGTAGTTGCCGCTGGTGGCGGTGATGACGCCCTTGTAGCCCAGTTGCTTTGCAATGTGCACAGACAGGGCCGCGCGGCGCGCCTTGAAGGAGCCGGAGGGGTTGCAGGCCTCGTCCTTTACCACGATGCGCGCGCCATAACCCGGCTTGGCGTGGCGCCTTGCCAGGGCAGTGATGTTCTTGAGCTCCACCAGGGGCGTGTTGCCCACGCCAAAGGAGTGCATGACCTCCATGACCTCTTGGATAGTGAGTTTGGAGGAGGCCATCATGCGCTCGTAGTCAAAGGCGATGCCTTCCAGTTCAAACTGGTCGTAATCCAGGCCGACAGCGGCCTTCATGATCTGGTTTTTGCGGCCCATGACGGCCTGATAGGACAGATCGCTCATGATTGCGCCTCCTCTCCCCACATGGCTGTCTTGATGCTTTCCTGCACCTTGAGCAACTCCGGAATGAACTGGCCAAAGCTGTGGGTGTAGGCGGGGGCTTCCTCAACCAGCGTGCCTTTGATGACGCGGCCGGTGCGCGTGCGGGCTGTGGCTTCCTGGCCGATTTCGGCATCCTCCGTCAGCCAGCCCTTGACCCATTGTTTCAGGGGCACCTGCTTGGTGTCCTCCGGCACCTGGGGCGCGCGCTCGGACGGTTGCAGGATGACGTTTTGCAGCAGAACCCAATCGCCTTTTTTACTCATGGCGGCCCTCCGGGAAGGCGATCTCGCGGTAGTCGCCCATCACGCAGCGCGGCACGGGCAAGTCCAGCATGGAAAGCAGGCCGGGCCGGGCCGCCACCACAAAGGGCAGCATGTTGCAAGCCATGGCGATGGTGCCCAGCCCGCCGTTGACCTCGGGCTTGACTGCCATATCAATGGGCGGGGTGCCGGTTAAGGTGATGTAATCCCCCGTGTCCACGCCCACCTGCTCCGGCTCAATCTGCTGGGGATGGATCAGGCTGATCATCTCCTTGTCGCCGTCCAGGGCCTGGGCGGTCATGTTGACGCCGGCGATGTGACCCTTTTTGGCAAAGCCGTGCGGGCTTTTGCGGTCCACATCGGTGATGATGGGCAGCATCTGCTGCTTGAGGCTGTCATAGCTCATGCCCAGGGCCTTTGCGATCATGGCGGCGGACTCGTGGAAGCCCACGTGGCCGGCCAGGCTGCCGTCTTCTACGCCCTTGTCAAACTGCTCCACGGTGATGCCGATGCCCTGCTCGTGCATGACAGTCTCTCCAAAGGGGCTGAGGCTGTTCACGCGCTCACAGCGCACGTGGGACACCTCCGTCATGGCGCCGGACAAGCAGACGGCCAGCAGGTCCATCATCAGGCCGGGGTTGATGCCCGTGCCCAGGATGGACACCTTGTTCTCCCGCGCCAGGCGGTCCATCTTGCGGGACAGCTCCGGCTCCTGCGCCCAGGGATAGGCCATCTCCTCAGCAATGGTGAGCACGTTGACGCCCTTTTGGATGACGTGCTTGATCTTGGGATAGACATCCTGCACGAAGGAGTCCGTGGCCACGATGCAGATGTCAACGGGCGTGTTCTTCAGCGCGTCGTCGATATTGTCCACAATCAGGATGTCAGGCCGGCCAGCCTGCTCCACTTCCAGCAGGTCATAGATGCTTTTGCCGATGATGGCGGGGTAGCGGTCACAAACGCCGACGATCTCCACCCCAATACGGGAGAGCAGCAGCTTGGCCATGCCCTTGCCCATCGCCCCAAAGCCCCACAGGGCAACACGTACGTTTCTCATCTTTTCCTCCTTATTGACGGCCGATGGTCGCGACCATGACCGCTTTGATGGTGTGCAGGCGGTTCTCCGCCTGGTCAAATACCTTGGACGCCGGGGAGCGGAAGACCTCATCGGACACTTCCATCTCGCTCAGGCCGTATTTTTCTTTGACCTCCACGCCAATGGTGGTGTTGAGGTCGTGGAAGGCGGGCAGGCAGTGCAGGAAAATGCAGTGCGGGTTGTTGGCGCGCTGCATGGCGGCGCTGTCCACGCGGTAGGCTTCCAAAAGGGCGATGCGCTCCTTGAACATGTCCTCCTCGCCCATGGATACCCAGACGTCGGTGTAGACGGCGTCCGCGCCCTCCAGAATATCCAGGTCATTGGACAGCTGAATCTCACCGCCGGTTTCCTGGGCCAACTCACGCATCTGTTTGACCAACTCCGGATCCGGTGACAACTCCTTGGGGGAGATGGCGCCATAGGTCATGCCCAGCTTGGCGCAGATGATCATCAGGGAGTTGGCCACGTTGTTGCGGGCGTCGCCCATGTACACCAGCTTGCACTCATTCAGCGGCTTGGTGGTGTTTTCCATCAAGGTCATCACATCCGCCAGCGCCTGGGTGGGGTGGTACAGGTCGGTCAGGCCGTTCCAGACGGGGACGCCGGAATATTTGGCCAGGTCTACCACGGTTTGCTGCGCGAAGCCGCGGAATTCGATGCCGTCATAAAAGCGGCCCAGCACCTTGGCGGTGTCCTCCAGGGACTCCTTCTTGCCCATTTGGGAGTTGGATAGGAAGGTGGCGTTGCCGCCCTCATCCCAGCAGGCGGTTTCAAAGGCGCAGCGGGTGCGGGTGGAGGTTTTTTCAAACAGCAGCACGATGTTGCGGCCCGCCAGCAAATCCCCGCGGATGCCGGCGCGCTTCTTGCGCTTGAGGTCCATGGCAAGGTCCAGCATGTAGCGGATTTCCTGGGGGGTGAAGTCAAGCAGGGTCAGAAAACTGCGGCCTTTGAGGTTGACGGGCATGGGTGAGGTCCTCCTTAAATATGTTCTATTTTCAATTACGTTGGGGTTGCTTTAATTCGTGAGCGCGTCTCGTTTGAGCGGCATGGACATGCAGCGCGGGCCGCCGCGGCCCCGGCCCAGCTCGGAACCCGGGATCTCGATGGTGCGGATGCCGTGGTCCTGCAGGATGCGGTTGGTGATGGTGTTGCGGTCATACACGATGACAGCGCCTGGGGACACGCACAGGGTGTTGCTGCCGTCGTTCCACTGTTCGCGCTCGGACGCAATCATGTCAGAGCCGCCGCACTTGATGAGCGTCACCTGATCCAGGTGCAGGGAATCCTTTAAGATGTCCTCCAGCCGGCCTTCCAGCTCGCGCACAAACAGCTGCTCGCCCCCCATCCAGACCTTGAACATGCGAAGGGTGGGCAAAATGCCCGGGTGGATGGTGTACACGCCCCGGTCCACCTGGGTGAACACGGTGTCCAGGTGCATGAAGGCGCGCACGTTGGGGATGTAGAACACCAGGACGCTGGTGATGCCGCTGTCCGGGTCCTTTGCCAGGTTGCGGCACAACTGCTCAATGGCCTCCGGCTTGGTGCGCTGGGACAGGCCCACGCCCAAAACACCGTTGCCCAGGTTTAAGATGTCCCCGCCTTCGATACTAAAGGGCAGGCTGGACTGGTACCAGGATTTGATGTTGCCCTCATAATCCGGGTGGTGATCCATGATGTAGCGGCCGTAGATGGTCTCCCGCTGGCGGGTTTGTGAGAACATGCTGGAATACGCCACGCCATGGCCGATGGTGGAGAAGGGATCCCGCGTGAAATATAAGTTGGGGATGGGATCCAGCAGATAGCTCATGTCCCTGCGCACCAGGCGCGTAAGCGGGTAGCGGGCGTACAGGGCCGCGTCCTCATAGGTGACGCCGGCCATGGTTTTCTCCACCATGGCGGCTGTATCCATCCCAAGCAACAAGCGCTCCAGTGTCGCGCGCTCATGCACGGCAACCGGACCGCTTGCTTCAATAAATTCCCGCACAAAGGCTTCCTTGATGGCCGGGGTGTGGAGGCTTTGGGCTACCATATCCTTTAGATAGCAGACCTCTGCCCCTTCGTCCCGCAGGGCTTTGGCGAAGAGGTCGTGCTCCTCCTGCGCGCCCTTGAGGTACGGGATGTCATCAAAGAGCATACGGGTTAAATGGGGCGGCGTGAGCTGCTCAAGCTCGGGCCCTGGACGGTGAATCAGGACCTTTTTCAGCGCGCCGATTTCACTGAATACACAGATACGCATCGCTGCTACCTCTCTTGTCTTTCTATTGCTTTTTTAATTCTAACACGATTATGCAATGATGTATATAAAAATATTTATACAAAAAACCCTGTTTATATACTGTTTTACTTGACATTTTCAAGCGTTCATTGGCATACTTTGACTGTATATTATGAGCGCGGAGGAAGTTGTATGGAAAATATCTGGAGCAGTGTGCTGGAATTCTTTGCCAAGGCCTCGGCCGATCTGGCGCTGAAGATCGTGGTCGCGGGGCTGATGATCTTCATTGGCCTCAAACTGATCGGTTTTCTCCTGCGCCTGCTGGACAAAGCGATGAACAGGGGCAAGCTGGATGACGGGCTGAAGGGCTTTTTAAGAAATGCCACCGCGGTTTTTTTGCGCTTCACGCTCATCATCAGCGTGCTGATTTACCTGGGCGTGCCGGCGGCCTCCTTTGTGGCCATCCTCACCTCCGCCGGTTTGGCCATTGGCCTGGCGCTGCAGGGCAGCTTGAGCAATTTTGCCGGCGGGCTGATGATTTTGTTCTTCAAGCCCTTCAAGGTGGGCGACTTCATCAAGACGGAGACCGCGGACGGCACGGTGCAGGACATCTCCATCATGTACACCACGCTGCGCACGCTGGACGGCAAGAAGGTGGTGGTGCCCAACGCGAAGCTGAGCAACGACGTCATCACCGATTTTTCCTGGTACGATACCCGGCGCATTGATATCAGCATCACGACGGATTTTTACGAGGACGTGGAGAAGATCAAAGGCCTGCTGATGGACGTGGCGCAGCGCAACGAGAGCGTGTTGAAGGACCCGGCCCCCGGGGCGACCCTGGACAAAATCCAGGACGGCACCCTGCTGTTTACCCTGCGCTGCTGGGCCAAGACTTCGGAATGGTGGGCCACCAACATCGCGCTAACTGCTGCCGCAAAGGAAGAACTGGAGGCGCAAAAGGTCACCCTGCGCGGGCCGGTGCGGGAAGTGCGGCAGATTTAAGAAGGCTTTGCGCGATGGATAAAGGGGCGTTGTTCGCCCCTTTTCTTACACAAAATCTGACAGATAGACAAATTCTGTTCCCTAACGGTAAAAAGATGCATAAAATCGTGCATAAATATTTTTATATACAAAGCCGAATGAACATGGTATGTGATACCCGCAGAAACCAACCACAAACGGGTAACGCCTTGAAACGGCGCCTGTTGCTGAATTCATTTTTGAGGGGTAGCACATGGCAATCAAACGGATAACGGCACTTTTTCTCATCTGCCTGTTGTTGCTGCAGGGCGTTGGCATGCCGATTTCACTGGCGCAGCAGGAGGTGCCCCAAAACACCACCAGCCCTGCTGTGGAAGAGCACCTGATCATGGACGAGCAAAGCAGGCTGGTCTATATCGACAACTGCGTGGTGCTGGTCTTGCAGCCTGAAGTGAAGGAAGCGGAAGCGCTCTCCTGGTTCCCGGATGAGAACGCGCAGGTTGTGGGACGCTTCCCGGTGATCAACCAGATCCAGGTGCAGATTGAGCCAAAAACCCTGGCGCAGCTGCAGGCGCTGTGCGATGAGATGATGAAGAAGGATCAGGTGCGCTTCGCCCACCTCAACCTGGCAACCGCGCCGTATGAGCCAGGGCCGCAAAGCGCGTCTGATAGCGGCTTATATGGCAAGAAGCCCGAGAACGAATGGTGGTATGAGGCCATCGGCTTAAAGGAAGCCCAGCGGCTGCGCGGGGACGCGGCGCCGGTGAAGGTGGCCGTTGTGGATGACGGCTTTGACACCACCCACCCGGATTTGAAGCTGCGCTTTGTAGGCCAGGAGCAGGAGGCGCAAAACAGCCTGGAGGAACACGGCACCCATGTGGCGGGCGTGGTCCAGCAGATTCTGCCGGACGCGACCATCTATGTGCATGATGCCTACAAGACCCCCAGCGAGCAGTTCTCAAGCAGGGTGAACACCACCTGCGAGTTTTTGAAGATCTGG
>LSQX01348454.1_pt1 | contig 12034 bp, 12 predicted proteins | sample 654561 | NCBI WGS metagenome assembly LSQX01 (sample SAMN04489861, study PRJNA283612) | anaerobic digester metagenome | isolation source: 4 biogas reactors fed with cattle manure at either 37C or 55C with and... | place: Denmark: Kongens Lyngby | collected 2014 | reverse complement strand
AGGAAGAGCCTCCCCCCTGTCTGCCCGTTTAGCTCGGGGTCAGCGTCGTCAGACCTGCCTGTCCCGACCAGTTCGGGGACAGCGTTAAATTGCAAAAAAGAAAATCCACAATAAATAGTTAGCACATTGTTGTCTGACCATCCCCTCCCTCTATGGTTGGGGAAAAAGGGATGGGCAGGACAGTAAAATTCTCCTTCTCCAAATGATTTAAAAAAGATTCCTTTTATCGAATAAGCGAAGCAAATATTCGACAAATATTAAGTTTTCATGTTTTTTACATTTTTTTAACAGAGCCGGAAAATGAGTTCAAAATGGCTTCAAAAACAATTTCCTGCATGTCCAAAAATGCTAAAAATCAGTTTTTTGAGCAAAAAATAGAAAAAGAGTCTCTTTTCTTTTAAAAAATTCTGTTAACTAATTTTAACCTTGCCGGAAATTTAAAACTTGCTTTTTGAGAAAAAAGGTTTTTAACTTTGAATTCTCAAAACGATAAAAAGTATGGTTTATCATTTTAAAATAAGTTCACCCGAATCGAAAGATTTCTTCCTTCTGGTTGAAATAGATGCCAATCAAACTTTTTACGATTTACATGTTGCTATTCAGAATAGCCTCAACTATGAATCCTTTCAGCTTGCCTCATTTTTTCTTTCCGGCGTAAACGGAAAAAAGCTGACGGAAATTTCGCAGATGGATCAGGGCATTAACGGAAGCCCTTATTATATAATGAAGAACACTAAACTCTCTGACATAATCCAATCAAAGGAACAAAGGCTCAAATACACCTTTGACTTTTTTAATGATAGGTCTTTTTACATAAAATTAAGTGAAATTGATATGGAAAAAAATCTCAGGGAATCGTTTCTAATCCGACAGGAGGGAAGTGCGCCGTTTCAGACGTTAGTTTCTGACGTTGCTGAAGAGGAGCAATTCATCCACCGGGAAGAAGAGGTTCTGATGGATTTCGGAATTTTAGACGATTACACGAAGCTTTACGGAGAGATGGAGGATTTTTAACATCCGCTCCGTGCATTATGACTTACAGACTGTTCAGACTCATTTGAACAGTCTTTTTTTTTGGATTACTTTGCAGCCGGAATGAGTAAAAAAGGAAAAACATTAATTATTGTTACGGGACCTACCGCCATTGGCAAAACAAAAATTGCCATACAGGTGGCAAAGCATTTTAACACGGAGATTGTTTCGGCAGACTCAAGGCAGTTCTACCGTGAATTGAATATCGGCACTGCCGTTCCGCCGGCTGAGGAGCTGCGCAGTGTGAAACACCACTTCATCCACTCCCATTCCGTTCACGACAGCATGAATGTCAGTCGCTTTGAGTCCGAAGCATTAAAATTACTGGAAATCCTGTTTATGAAACATCAAGTTGTTGTGATGACGGGTGGTTCCATGCTATATATTGATGCTGTTTGCTACGGCATTGATGACCTGCCGGATGTGGATGCCGAAGTGAGGCAAAACCTGACGGCTCGTTTGCAGGAAGAGGGTATTGAGAGTCTGCGCCGGCAACTGAAAATGCTTGACCCGGATTACTATGAAACGGTAGATTTAAAAAACCATGCCCGGATCATTCACGCACTGGAAATATGCCTGATGACGGGCAAACCCTACTCTTCATTTCTTACTGCCCCGAAAAAGGAAAGACCTTTCTCCATCGTGAAAATCGGCTTAGACCGCGACCGTGCAGCGTTGCACCGTGAGATTAACCGCCGGACAGACAAAATGATTGAAGCAGGACTGGAGAAGGAAGCCCGCGGGTTGTATCCGCTGAAGCACCTTGCTCCCCTGAAAACTGTGGGATACCGGGAATTTTTCACTTATTTTGAAGGAACGGTTTCAAAAGAGGAAGCGATCAGGCTGATTAAGCGAAATACCCGGAGATATGCCCGCCGCCAGCTCACCTGGTTCAGAAATGACACTGCAATAAAGTGGTTTCACCCCGATGAAAGCGTGCAGATTATTGAATATCTTGAAAATCAATTGAGAGAAAAATGAAGAATCCGGAAACTTTTATTGTGCGTGTTTACGGCATTATTTTAAATGCAGAGCATGAAGTGCTGCTCACCGACGAGTTTCAGCTGAACAGAAAAATGACCAAATTCCCGGGCGGCGGATTAGAGTATGGCGAAGGAACCATCGACTGTCTGAGGCGCGAGATTCATGAGGAGTGCAACGGGCAGGAGCTGAAAAATATCCGTCACTTTTACACCACCGACTTTTTTCAGCAGGCGTTTTTTTTTGAAAAACAGCAGATTATCAGCATTTACTACCTTGCCGAGCTGAAAACTCCGGTGCGTTTTACCATTTCGCGCAAGCAGTTTGATTTTGAAAAAATGGAAAACGGCAGTCAGAGTTTCCGGTGGATTAAATTAAATGAGCTGAAAGAAGGCGATTTATCGTTCCCGATTGATAAATTTGTAGCCGGCAAACTAAAAAGCGAGAATTTTGAAAACGGTTAAAATCATCGGAACAGCTTTCCCTTTCAGGGGGGGTCTGGCGTCATACAACGAACGTCTTGCCGCCGAATTCCAAAAAGAGGGCTGCAACGTGAGCATCGAAACTTTCACGCTGCAATACCCCAAACTGCTTTTCCCGGGAAAATCTCAGTATGCTGGCGGAAAAGCGCCGGAAAATCTAAAAATTACGCGAAGCATCAACTCCATAAATCCTTTCAACTGGATTAAAACAGGCAACAGAATCAGAAAAGAGAAGCCGGAAATAGTGATTATCAAATATTGGCTGCCGTTTATGGCGCCCTGCTTCGGAACCATTGCCGGGCGAATCAGAAAAAATGGCTATTCCCGAATTATCTGTATTGCCGACAATATTATTCCGCACGAAAAAAGAGCCGGCGACCGGTTGCTGACCCGCTATTTTCTCAGACGAATTGACGGGGTGATTGCCCAGTCGAAAAGTGTGGCTGAGGATGTGTTCCGGTTCACGGATAAATTGCCGGTTAAACTGAGTCCCCACCCACTTTTTGACAACTTCGGCGAGCCGGTTGAAAGGACGCAGGCGCTGAAGCGGCTCAAATTAGACCCAAATTTCAGCTATGTGCTTTTCTTCGGTTTCATCCGCGACTACAAAGGGCTTGATCTTTTGCTGAAAGCATTTGCAGATGTACGAATCCGGGAAATGCCTGTGAAATTGATTGTTGCCGGCGAATTTTATACCGACGAAAAGCCTTATATGCAGCTCATCGAAAAATTGCAGTTGCAGGAAAAAGTGGTTTTACACACCCGTTTTATCGGGAATGATGAAGTTGCCACCTTTTTCGGTGCAGCCGACATTGTTGCACAACCCTACAAACACGCCACGCAGAGCGGTGTAACCCAGATTTCCTATCATTTTGACAAGCCCATGTTAGTTACCAATGTGGGCGGACTTCCAGAAATTATTCCGCACAATGTGGTGGGTTACGTTACTGAACCGGACGAGCAGCAGGTTGCAGATGCACTGCTCGATTTTTTTACCGCCGGCAAAAAAGGTATTTTTGAAGCAAACGTGCGCACGGAAAAGAAAAAATTTCTGTGGTCGGGCATGACGTCAGCAGTTATTGAAATGTTTAACAAAATTCAACACAATGATAATCAGGAGTAGAGCGCCCCTGCGTATAGGTTTTGCAGGGGGCGGAACCGATGTCTCCCCCTATTCCGACCTGTTTGGCGGAGCGGTTCTGAATGCTACAATTAATATGTATGCCTATGCCACCATCATACCGCGAAATGATGACAAAATCATCATTTATGCCGCCGACAAAAAAAAGAGCGCCGAATTTGTCTCGGCTGAGCAACTGCCCTATGACGGCGAACTGGACTTAGCAAAGGCGGTTTACAATCAGATTGTCAAAAGATACGATACCGGAAAACTCTCCTTCGAAATCATAACTTATGTGGATGCGCCGCCCGGCTCGGGGTTGGGGTCTTCGTCAACGCTTGTTGCTGCCATCACCGGCGCTTTTGTGGAGTGGCTCAACCTGCCCCTTGGCGAATATGACATTGCGCACCTTGCCTACACTGCGGAAAGAGTTGATCTGAAATTTGCCGGCGGAAAACAGGACCAGTATGCAGCAACTTTCGGCGGATTTAACTTTATGGAATTTTATGATAATGAGAAAGTTATCGTAAACCCGCTACGCATCCGTAGTAACATAATCAATGAACTGACACACAACATTGTACTTTACCACACCGGAACAAGCCGTCTCTCGTCCGTAATTATTGAAGAGCAGCAGAGCAATATCCATAACAAAAAGAAGGAGTCTATCGAAGCGATGCACCAGACCAAAAAGATGGCTGTTTTGATGAAGGAGGCAATCCTGAAGGGCAATCTGGATCAAATCGGAAGAATTATGATGGAGGCGTGGGAGTACAAGAAAAAAATGGCAGGCGGCATCTCCAACAAAGAGCTGGACGAATTGTATAATATTGCCATCGGGGCAGGCGCTACCGGCGGAAAAATCAGCGGCGCCGGCGGTGGCGGATATATGTTTTTTTACTGCCCCGGAAACACACGCCATAATGTGATTGAAGAGCTGAAAAAAACGGGCGGAATGATTCAGCCTTTCCAGTTTACAAAAGCCGGACTGAACAGCTGGAGCATTTGATAAACAACACTTTCGTTATGAACAGAACTCAGGATATACAAACCCGAACAGACTATTGTTGCACCGAAGCGATTATCCTTGCCGGCGGAATGGGAACGCGCCTGAAAAGCGAAATTCAGGATGTGCCCAAACCCATGGCAGAAATCAACGGAAAACCATTTATGGAATATCTGATTCGTTATCTGAAAAACAACGGCATCACTCACGTTATTCTGAGCGTTGGCTACAAGGCGGAAATCATAGAAAACCATTTTGGAAACAGCTTTGACGGCATCGCCATCAGCTATTCGCACGAAACTACCCCTTTGGGAACCGGCGGCGGCGTCCTTTTGGCAATGCAGCAGGCAAAAACCGAAAATATCGTTTTAGTGAATGGCGACACACTTTTTGATGTTCCGCTGAAAGAGTTAGCCGGTTTTCATGCACAAAACAACGCAACAGTTTCCATTGCACTGAAAAAAATTGACGACACGACACGCTACGGAACCATTGAAATTGACAAAAACGGCAGAATCACCGCATTTCGGGAAAAAACCGGCGGACATGGCGGCGGACTGATTAGCGGCGGAACATATATCATTTCCAAAAAAAAGTTTTTGGAATTCGAACTTCCCTCACGCTTCTCCCTTGAAAAAGATTTTCTTGAAAAGTTTTATGAAAAAGAGTATTTTTGGGGGTTGGAATTCAACGGATATTTTATTGACATCGGCACACCCATGGCATACAGGCAGGCGCAAACCGATTTTTTAAACATCACATAAAAACAGTTAGGAGAAAATAAATTGCAGCATTTCACCAAAGCTGAAATACGACAAATTGAAGACCGCTATCAGGATTTTTTGAAGGTTGTCAAAAACAAATTTGATGATGAGCGGTTAGCAAGGATTCAGAAATCTTTCCAGTTTGCCAATGCAGCTCATGACGGCATCAAAAGAAAATCGGGCGAACCTTATATCATTCATTCCATAGCAGTTGCCCATATCGTTGCCAGCGAATTAGGTTTGGGCGCAACTTCCATTTGTGCCGCCATTTTGCATGATGTGGTTGAAGATACCGAGTATTCCATCACCGACATTGAAAATATGTTCGGGAAAAAAGTTGCGCGGATTGTTGACGGGCTGACCAAACTCTCAGGCGATTTTGACTTGCGCCAGGCGCTCACCCTTCGTAAAATGCTGATGACCATTTCGGAAGATGTTCGGGTAATTCTCATAAAAATTGCTGACCGGCTGCACAACATGCAGACGTTAGATTCCATGCCACAGCACAAAAAGATTAAAATTGCCGGAGAGACACTTTTCCTGTACGTTCCGCTGGCTCATCGCTTAGGATTATATGCCATCAAAAGTCAGCTCGAAGAGCTTAGCTTTAAATATAAACATCCCGAAGAGTACAATAAAATTCTGCTTATGCTCCACAATCAGGAGGAGAAGCGAAACTATCTGGTGAATGAATTTATTCGCCCGATAAAGGAAAAACTCGATGAAGAGAACATTGAGAGTACCGTTACGAACCGGCTCAAATCCACCTATTCCATCTGGCAGAAAATGCGGAACAAAGGAGTGGCTTTCAATGAAATATACGATATTCTTGCAGTTCGGATTATCATTAAGGCAAAACCGGACATTTCGGAAAAACGGCAGTGCTTCGATGTACTCTCTCTGGTTACTGATATTTATAAGCCAAAACCCGACCGCATCCGCGACTGGATCACAACGCCCAAAGTTAACGGATATGAATCGCTGCACGTAACCGTGATGGGTCCGCAGGGAAATTGGGTGGAGGTGCAGATTCGTACTGAACGCATGGATGAAGTGGCTGAACACGGCTTCGCCGCTCACTACCGGTACAAAGACATCACCACATTTGAAAAAGAGCTGGATATCTGGATTGAGCGTATCAGGGAGCAGCTTCGCACAGCCGATTCCGACACCTTCGAGTTTTTGGACGATTTCAAGCTCAACCTTTTCACCACGGAAATCAACGTTTTTACCCCAAGAGGGGATATGATTACGCTGCCTCAGGGTTCAACGGTTATCGACCTTGCCTACGAAATTCACACCGAACTGGGGAACAAATGTATTGGCGCAAAAGCAAACCTGAGGTTGGTTCCCATCAGTCACGTACTTGAAAACGGCGATCAGGTTGAAATCCTTTCGTCTGAAAATCAGACTCCAAAGCTGGAGTGGCTCCAGTTTGCTACAACCGCCAAAGCGCGCTCAAAAATTAAAAATGCCTTTAAACTGCAACGGAAGCAGCATGTGGAAAAAGGCAAAGAGATGGTGGAAGAGGCAATGCATGAAGCGGATGCGCCAATCACTGCCAACAACCTGAAAAAAATTGTTGCACATTTCAATCTGAACAACAAGGAACAACTCTACTCCGATGTAGGCATGGGTTTTCTCGATCTGGACGAGCTTCCGGAAATATTGGGGAAAAAATCACCCAATAAATTAGTTAAATACTGGAACATTTCATTCAGCCGGAAAAAAAAGGATGAATCATCGGATGACGGTAATGCTAATGTTGAAGAAACTGATGAAATTGAAACGGAAGTGGATGATGAAGCGGAAGACCAAACTGAAGAAACAGATTTACATTACAAAATCGACAAGCGTAAACCTTTTATACTCAAGGAGGCGCAGGATAATATCTCTTTTTCACTCGCAAAATGCTGCAATCCCATCCCCGGCGACAAAGTAATCGGCTACCTTTCAACCGATGACCATGTAACCATCCACAAGACCGGATGCAAGGAGATTGAGAAGTTTCTCTCCAGCCACGGAAACAGAGTCATTGCTGTGGAGTGGACAAAATTTAAAAAGCAATCCTATCTCACGCGGCTGCGGCTCGAAGGCTTCGACCGTATCGGAATCGCAAGCGAAGTAACAAACATGATTTCCAAGCAGCACAGTATCAATATGCGCTCGCTCAAATTGGATGCACACGAAGGTATTTTCAAAGGCGACCTTTTTCTCTATATCCACAACGCAGACGACCTGCACCTGCTCATTTCACGGTTAGCAAAAATCAAGGGGATTGAGCGCGTTTCAAGAGACGAAAATTTAACCGAGTAATTTAAAACTGTTCTAAATAAGAAAATTTTTCTATTTTTATCCCTTGATTTAAAAATGTTAAGTGATGGAAAGCTATAAAACAAGGGATACTGTCAAAAATATTTTCACAGAATATCTCGAAAAAAACGGACATCGCAAAACATCGGAGCGGTTTGCCATTCTCGAAGAGATTTATCTGCAAAATGACCATTTCGATGTTGACACCCTGTACAGACTGATGAAAAATAAAAATTATCAGGTGAGCCGGGCTACCCTGTATAACACCATAGATTTGCTTTTGGACAGCAAGCTGATTGTCAGGCATCAGTTTGGGAAAAATATTACCCACTACGAAAAAACGTTTGCCACGGCACAGCACGATCACATGATTGACACGGTCAGCGGTAAGATTTTTGAGTTTTTTGACCCGCGGATCAAAGAGATTATTGAAGATGCATGTCTGAAAAATAATTTCAAGCACAGCCACCACACCTTATACATTTATGGCGAAACTTTGGATAAGCAGTAAAATTCATTTTTACTTAATCATAAAATCGGTGCTGATTTTCAAAAAGTTTTACGCATTTACACACAAAATAGACTATTTTTAAACACTGTATAAAAACACCATACAGAGATTTCCAAAAAGAGTTCTTTTATGGTTTCATTCTTAAAATTAATTTTTAAAACCAAAAATGAAAGCAGACGTTTTGTTAGGCTTGCAATGGGGCGACGAGGGAAAAGGAAAAATTGTGGATGTTCTGACTCCCGAATATGATGTAATTGCCAGATTTCAGGGCGGTCCCAATGCCGGTCACACCCTGGAATTCAACAATATCAAGCAGGTACTTCACACCATTCCTTCGGGAATTTTTCGTGAAAATAAAATCAACATCATCGGAAACGGAGTGGTGATTGATCCCGTAATTTTCAAAAAGGAGATTGAAAATATCAGAAAAATCGGTGTGGAACTATCCAAAAACCTGTACATCTCCACAAAAGCTCATCTGATTTTACCCACTCACAAAATTCTTGATGCTGCATCGGAGCAGAAAAAGGGAGAGACAAAAATCGGCTCAACGCTCAAGGGAATCGGACCTACGTACCGGGATAAAATCGGACGGGAAGGACTTCGCGTGGGCGACCTGTTTACTGATTTTGAAAGCAAATACCGGGACCGCATCAAAAATCATGAAACGATGCTGTCGGAATATTACAGATACGATTTCAGAAAAACGCTTGCTGAGTATGAAAAGGAGTGGTTTGAGGGAATAGAAGTTTTGAAATCTTTTCAAATCACAGATACAGAATATCTTGTGAATGAATCTCTGGACAGCGGAAAATCTGTTCTGGCTGAGGGGGCGCAAGGTACGCTGTTGGATATCGATTTTGGTTCCTATCCGTTTGTTACCAGCTCCAGCACAATTTGCGCCGGCGCCTGCACCGGATTGGGAATTGCCCCGGGAAAAATCGGAAAAGTTTACGGAATTTTCAAAGCCTACTGCACCCGCGTGGGCATGGGACCATTCCCTACTGAACTGAACGATGCCACCGGCGAACTGCTGCGCAAAGCCGGAAACGAATTTGGCTCAACAACAGGAAGACCCCGCCGCTGTGGCTGGTTAGACCTGGTTGCGCTTAAATATGCAGTGATGCTGAATGGCGTAACTGAGCTGATTATGATGAAGGCGGATGTGCTCGATTCGTTCAAAACCATTAAAATTTGTACCGAATATGAGGCAAACGGAGAAAAGCTGAATCATTTTCCCTATGAGCTTACTCCCGGACTGCAACCCGTTTACAGAGAGCTACCCGGATGGAACAGAAATCTCACCAATGTAAAAACTGAAGAAGATTTTCCACAGGAGCTGAAAGATTATATCCAATTCATTGAAGAAGAGATTGGAATTCCGGTTACCATTGTTTCGGTCGGACCGAACCGTGCGCAAACCATTATACTGAAACAGGCAGAATAGCATAACGCCCCGGCGGGCAATAATTCTCCCGTTTCCACAACTTATTTTCAGTTTAATTTTTTCAGAAACAGAAGATGCCGTTAACAACCAACTGGGGACTTTACACAGATTTCTATGAGCTGACCATGGCTCAGGGCTATTTCTACAGCGGGAAAAAGGATGATACTGCCGTTTTTAACTACTTTTTCCGCAGCAACCCGTTTAAAGGCGGATTTACCGTATTTGCCGGACTTCAGGATTTTCTGAAAATGCTGACTGAATTCAAGTTCTCCGGGGAGGATATTGAATTTTTGAGAAAAAACGGATTTGGCGGGGAGTTTCTCAATTTTCTTGTCGGATTTAAGTTCTCCGGTAATATTATGAGCGTCAGAGAGGGTGAAATTATCTTCCCGAACGTTCCTGCCGTGCAGGTTGAAGGAAACATTATTGAATGCCAGCTCATTGAAAGCATGTTGCTGAATATTCTCAATTTTGAATCGCTCATTGCCACCAAGGCATTCAGAATCAGTCTTGTGGCTGAAGGCAGACCTTTTGTGGATTTTGGACTTCGCCGTGCACAGGGGTTGGGCTCGCTTCATGCAACGCGCGCCACCGTCATCGGGGGAGCAGCGGGCACTTCCAACGTACTTGCAGGCAAAATCTTCGGAGTTCCCGTTTCGGGAACCATGGCACACTCCTGGGTTCAAAGTTTCGACAGCGAACTGGAAGCTTTTCGTGCCTATGCAGAAATAAATCCCGACAATACGGTGCTGCTTGTGGACACCTACGATACCCTGCGCTCTGGCGTACCCAACACGATTATTGTGGCGCATGAACTGGAGAAAAAGGGCTACCGGCTGAAAGCAATCCGCCTTGACAGCGGCGACCTCGCATACCTGAGCAAAAGAGCGCGAAAAATGTTGGATGATGCCGGTCTGGAATATATTGAAATCGTGGTTTCCAACCAGTTAGATGAGCATGTTGTAAAAAGTTTGCTACAGGATCAGTCGGCTCCGATAGACTCCTTCGGAATCGGCACCGAACTGATTACCGGGAAAAAAGATGCGGCGTTAGATGGAATATACAAGCTTGTGGAGGTCAACGGAATGCCCAAAATGAAATTTTCCGACAATATCGAAAAAGAGACTCTTCCCTGCAAAAAGCAGATTTATCGCTGCACCGACAGTCAGGGAATGTTTCTCAGGGATGCGCTGCTGATTGCGGACGAACCGCCTGAAAAAGCGGATAAAATTTATCATCCGCTCCACTCGGAACGGTGCAAAGATATTGGAAGATTGCAAAAAGAACCGCTTCTGCGCGATGTTGTGCAAAACGGAAAAATAATTCTGAAGAATAAAAATCCCGAGGAAATTCACAACTATCTGCTTCGCCGGTCAGCTTCGCTTCCCGATGAGCACAAGCGCTTTATCAGTCCGCACCTATACAGTGTCGGCATTTCCGGAAAGCTGCTTGAAGTCAGAAACTCACTGACAAAACAGTTTCAAAATTCTAAAAACCAGGAAAGGAGAATTTGAACACAAAGTCGCAAAGGCACAAAATTATTCAGACTGCTTTGTTAGATTTTGTACCCACCCGCCGACTGGCAGGGATTTGTGCTTCCGGGCAAATAACTACCTTATTCCCAACCATATCAAAATTCTACCATCAAATTATTTAGTCATATTTATATTTTAAATGGTATCAAATCCATCAAACATTTTATATCTTGCAAACAAATTCATTGACATGAAGACAGATGAACTTATCAAGGAAATTAAGAGATTGCCCGTTTCTAAACGAATTTTCGTGATTGAAAAGACACTTCAATCGATTCGGATGGAAGACAATCAAAATGCAATGCTTTATGCAGCGGAGGCGCTATCTCCAGATTATAAGACTGACAAGGAATTAACCATTTTCACCAATATTGATTTTGATAATTTCTATGAAACAAAGTGAGGTTTGGTTAATAAATCTTGAACCAACAATTGGCGCAGAAATTAAAAAAACAAGACCTGCAATTATTGTAAATGACAATTCTCTTGGAAAGTTACCTCTAAAAATTATCGTTCCGATAACTGATTGGAAAGAACATTATGAAGTTGCACCGTGGATGATAAAAATTAATCCAGATATTAACAATGGGCTATCAAAAGTATCTTCTGCAGACTGCTTCCAAATACGCTCAGTTTCTCAAGAACGGTTAATTAAAAAAATTGGTGTGGTCTCTGAGCCAATTATGAATGAAATACGAAGCGGGCTATCGAAAACTCTCTCTATTGTTTAGTCGGCAATCCTGCCTTAGAAGGTAAACTCTGTGAAAACGCGCAAAATATTAAAGAGATAAACAATTTTGTGAGATTTTGTACTTCCCTGCATTCGTGGCAAGAAATTTAAAG
>LSQX01058234.1_pt2 | contig 12035 bp, 11 predicted proteins | sample 654561 | NCBI WGS metagenome assembly LSQX01 (sample SAMN04489861, study PRJNA283612) | anaerobic digester metagenome | isolation source: 4 biogas reactors fed with cattle manure at either 37C or 55C with and... | place: Denmark: Kongens Lyngby | collected 2014 | reverse complement strand
CAAAGGCACGCTGCCATTATTATATATTAATATAAATAATATTCAATAGATAAAAGAAAGAAAAATATATTTTTTATTATTTTTAATATCTTAATCTTTTTGTTATAATATGTGAAAGCCGATTAATCTTTTTAACAAAAAGATGTTATTAAGAAAAATAACGCGATTTTATAAAGAAAAATGAGGTGGTTAATTTGCGCATAATTAACACAATAATAAAAATGGGACTTACAGCCCTTATAACAAGTTTAATTGCTAAAGTTTTGGGGTTGGAATATTGGATAACTGCCGGAATACTTGCGGTTTTATCGACTCAACTTACTAAAAAAGATGCTTATAATATCGCAATTAAAAGGATTCTTGATACCGTATTAGGACTTGCACTTGCAACAGTGATGTTTTTAGTCTTAGGTTATGAGTTTTGGGTTTTTAGTATTTTTATTTTCATTTTTGCTTATTTTTCATTTGTTTTAAAACTAGAAGTCGGGATAGTTCCTGTTTTAGTTTTAGTCTCCCATCTCCTAGCTGAAAAGGAGTTTTCGTGGCTGATGTTGTTAAATGAGTTTTCAATTATGGCAATTGCAATTATTGTAGTTCTAATTTTCGATTTAGTTTATCCACAAACAGCTGAAAAAGAATTTAAAAAATATCTTGATGAAATCGATAATCATCTCAAAGAACATCTTATTTTAATAGCGAAGTTTTTAAAACGAGAAACGACAAAAGAAAATGCTCTTGTGCAATCTGAGGAAATAATTAAAGTGTTTGATAAAACCTATGAACAGGCCATTTTACTAGATAAAGATTTACTATTTCAAGATGGCCATCAATACTTATCTTATTTAGAGATGCGAAAAGTTCAAATTACTCATGTTAATCATATTTATCAACATGCCTTAAAGTTTGTTGTTGAGCATCAATATATTATGCAAATTGCGGAATTCATTGAGCAGTTAAGTTTTGATATTGGTTATTTTGATAAAGCGACTGAACAACTTGAAAAACTTCTTGATTTTAAACACTTTTTTAAAACAACTGCTTTGCCTAAAACAAGAGAGGAATTTGAAACGAGAGCGATGCTTTATCAAATATTAAATGAATTGGAGTATTTCTTAATTGCCAAAATCAAGTTTCACGAAAAGAATCCTAAGTTCATTTTAATTGAAAGAAAAAAACTTAAAATTAGTTAATAACTGTTTAAAAAGCAAAAACATTTAATATTCTTGACTTTTATTTATAAAAACGCTATTATGTATTTGCTAAAAGAGGAGATAATTAATGGAAGAAAGTAATAGGTTAATTGAAGATCCTACAAGGCGGAGAATCTCAACTGTTGAGAAGTCTCTTTTTTGGAGTCTTTTTTGTGTTGTAAGTAGGTTAAAGAAATGATTCAAATATTAATAATAATTATTTTAATTCTATTTAATGCCTTTTTTACAGCTAGTGAGACAGCCTTAGTCGCAACAAACGATTCAAAAGTTGAGGCTGATGCTCAAGAAGGAAATAAAAGAGCAAAGCGCGTCTATAAGTATTTAAATAAACCAACTAACTTTTTATCTGCAATTCAGTTAGGAATAACATTGATTGGCTTTATTAATGGTTTTATTGCTGCAGACACTTTTGCTGCGCCGATAACAAGTTGGATTCAAAATGTCATTAAAATTCAAACTAATATCCTTCAACCAATAGTAACTTTTTTGATAACTTTGGTTTTGGCCTTTTTTCAAATTGTTTTTGGGGAATTAGTTCCTAAGCGATTAGCGATGAAATATCCCGAGAAAATTATTTATGTTTCCTCAGGTTTAGTCGGTTTTATTTCAAAAGTAATGCGCCCCTTTGTTTGGTTGTTAACAGCTTCAGCTAATTTAATAGTTAGATTGTTTGGCATTGATCCTGATAAGAATGATAAGCGGATGACGGAAGAAGAAATAAGATTGATTGTAGCTTCGAGTGGGAAAAAAGGGGTTATCGATGCTACAGAAAGTGAAATGATTGAAAATATTTTAGACTTTGATGATATTGCTGTAAGCGAGGTTATGACTCACCGTAAGGAGATTTCAGCGTTAGATATAAATTCAACAAAACAAGAAGTATTTGATTTTGTAATAAACGAAAAATATACAAGATTTCCAGTTTATGATGGGAACATCGACAAAATAATAGGAATTTTGCACGCCAAAGACTTACTTAAATATATGGGTAGTGAATCAAGAGAGCGTTTTAATTTAAAGAAATTGTTAAGGCAGCCAATCTTTGTTCCTGAATCTGCAAAAACTAATGATTTGTTAAATGAAATGAGAAAAAAACAAACCCATATTGCGATAGTTATCGATGAATATGGCGGGACAGCGGGCATTATCACGATTGAAGATTTATTGGAAGAAATTGTCGGCAATATTTTTGACGAATATGATGTTTTTGAAGAAGAGATTGAAGAAATTAATAAAAATGAATATATTGTTGACGGTCTGATTGATTTAGATGATGTCGAAAATGAAATCAAAGCAGATCTTCCGATTGAAGAATATGATACTTTAAGTGGGTTTGTCTTAGGTCAATTGGGAAGATTTCCGGAAGAAAACGAAAAAATACTAATCACTTATAATGGCTATTTATTCGAAGCTCTTGAGTATGATGAAATGGTTATTACAAAGGTGAAAATTAAAAAAATTGAAGTAGAAGAATCAGAAACAGAAAGTAAAAGCGAATAATAAAACTAAATTTTAAAAAAGGAGAACCAGATGAAAGAATTGTTTGAGCCAATTTTAACTGAGGGAGAAGAAGTTGTAAAAACTATCAAACCCAATAAAACAAAAACTTATTTTGAAGCGCTTTTAATGGGAATTCCATTTGGATTAGTTCTTTTTATTTTTGGTGGGGTATTTGGCGGGATGCTTAATCTTGATCACGGATTTCCTTTTAACTTTTCTATAGCAATAATTGTTTTTGTTGTCGTATTAGTAAGTGTTATTGCGGGAGTCACAGCAAATTATAAAAATTTAGTCTATGTTTACACAAATAAAAGACTCCTTATCCGTAAAGGAATTATTGGTATCGACTACAAGGCTCTAGATATAGCAATGATTGGAGCTGTTGAAATCGATGTCTCGGTTGTCGATAAAATGGTCGGCAAAAACACTGGATCAATAACATTTGGTAGTATGGCTAATCCGATTGGAACCGGTAAAGAGGGAAGGAATGTTTTTAGTTTTGCTAATGTTGAAAACCCATATGAACTTTATAAGGAAATAAAAAACCATATTGATGAAATTAAAAAACTTGCTGCAAAGGAAAACTAGGAATAAAATTTAATTTTTATAATAAAATAGTTGAATCAAAATTAATTTAGAAGGAGAAGATATTATGAAAAAAGATCAAACCAGATTGATGAGTATGTTAGCATTTGTTGCGCTAATCTTAAGTGCGATAGTACTATTTGCTCTATTTATTGCCGGCTTAGTTGATAAAAGCTTTGACCCCAGTATTTTTCAGTTCATCTCACAACTACTTTTAACGGTTGTAGTTATTTGGGTTGGTTGGCAGTTTGCTAAAGGACTATCGACATTTTGGAAGGTTTTATTCATCGTTGTTGCGGTAGTTGCAATTTTAGGTTCTTTAGGGATTACATTATTACCTCAAATAAATAAATAAGGTGAAAAAACACTAAAAAACAGAGGCTGTTTAGATTCATTCTAAGCAGCTTTTTTTCATAATGTTTTCATCTGATTTCTTTGATATAATACAAATACAAGAAAGGAAAAACAGATGAGCGAAAGGAAAATACTGTGTATTGATTTGAAAAGTTTTTATGCAAGTGTTGAATGTGCTTTAAGAGGATTAGATCCTTTTTTAACGCCGCTTGTTGTCGCCGATAAGGGCAGAGGAGGCGGTTCAATAGTTTTGGCTGTTTCTCCCTATTTGCGCAAACTTGGATTTCCTTCGCGTTGTAGAATTTATGAACTTCCAGAAAAAACTGATTTGATTTTCGCAAAACCACGGATGAACACCTATATAGAATATGCAATTAAAGTTTTAGATATTTATTTGGATTTTGTTAGCGATGAAGATTTATTTGTTTATTCAATTGATGAAGTGTTTTTAGACGTTACTAATTATTTGAAATATTATCAATCAACTGCAGAAGAACTGGCGAAAAAAATTCTTAAAACGATAGAAGAAAAATTAAAGATTTCTGCGACCTGTGGAATAGGTCCTAATATGTTAATTGCCAAGTTTGCGCTTGATTTAGAATCTAAAACTACAAAAACCGGAATTGCTAACTGGGATTATACTGATATCCCAGAAAAACTTTGGCCAATAAAAGAACTTAAAAAAATTTGGGGTATCGGCACTAGGATGGAAAGAAACTTAAACAGACTTGGAATCCATTCGGTTTATGACTTGGCGCATTATGATGTTAAAAGATTAAAAAAGCATTTTGGAGTTATTGGAGTTGAATTATCCAACCATGCTCACGGCAGAGACAAAAGTTTAATTCAAGATCAACAACAATTAAAATCGATAAATCAAAGTTATTCTGTGGGACAAGTCCTATTTAAAGATTATGGAAAAAAATCTGCTATGTTAATTATTAAAGAAATGGTTGATGACCTTACACGCCGGTTGCGACTAAATAAAAAAATGTGTCAAACAATAAGATTGGCGGTTAGTTATTCAAAAGAATATGGTGGTGGCTTTTCACGCCAAGCAAGGCTACTTGAAAAGACCAATTCAACTACTAAGCTAATCAAAGCATTTTTAGAAATTTTTAATAAGTTCTATGAAAATAAACCTCTTAGAAAGATAAGTGTCAGTGTTACAAACTTGACAACAGAGACAACTATCCAGTTGAACCTGTTTGAAGATTATCAAAGTCAAAACATTGAGAAGATGTTGGATAGTGCTATTGATGAAATAAAGTTAGATTACGGGAAAGATGCAATTGATAGAGCGACAGTACTATTAGATGAATCAACAAAAAGACAAAGGAATCAGACAGTTGGTGGTCATAATGCATAACTTTGATAGAGGAATCATTAAATGGTTGCCGTTCGATGCCTTAAGCGGTTATAAGGCAGCAATTAGAAGATTAAAAAATAAGAGACTTGAAATTAATCAACCAATTTTATCTGAAGATCAAATCGCAACCTTAAATTATAATTTATCTGAAGCAATTAGACTTCAAAAAAGTGTTACGTTATATTATTATTTACAAGGAAAAATATACCTTCAAACTGGTTACCTGGAAAAACTTGACTATGTTTATAAAAGGATAAAAATCAGCAATAGGTGGTTGTCTGCTGCATCAATTATAACAATTAATATGTAAAACCCCATAATGCTGTAAATTAGCTTGAAAACGATTTAAAATACATAATATATTTGTTAATCAAAAAAATATAGACATAATAAAATAGGAAAAGCATGAAATAAAAAGACATTTTTTAGATGTCTTTTTTTATGAGCTAAACGAAAGCATTCGTGACTCCAATCACGAGAGGTTCAAATGATTATAACTTTTTAATTGTAAAGATTTTAACTTCGCCAGCCCCCAATAGGAAATAAGGATTTCCGCTAAGATCAAATTCAGTTATAACTCGTTTTCCTTGCTCATGCATCGCATATAGCATATAGCCCTGATTTTCGAGAGGGTATTGTTGTTTAATTTTACTTAAGTTTAATTTAACATGTTGCGAAAAGTTATAGTATGGATTTCCGAGGATAAAAAGGATTTCATCTCTAGCATTATAGGCGAAACCAATTGGGTTGTGACCATCATAATAATCGAGTTCTAGGTAACGGTTTTTGTTCGTAATAACATTTAAATATTTTTTTCTAATTGGCTTGATTAAGGCTAAGTTATCCTTAATATCGTAATTCATATGGTTAAGATAGTGAAAGGCAAATTTATCAAAAAGGGCTAACTTCATGTAGAAAGGATCATTTTCAGGCAACATATAAAGTTCGTTTTTGCGCGGTCCAATTCCCATGTTCATTGGCTGAGTTTCATAGACCTCTTGACCTGAATTAATAAATGGGACAGCATTGGGAACAAACATATTCATTACAGTTAGAAACTTCGCTAAAACCATTCCCCCATCTCTCGCTGCTAAACGGGGAGTATCATGAGTTTCTCCGCAGGCAAAAGTGGGAAGTTTTAGCTTGTGTTGCGATAACATAAATTGATGAAGCTTAAGATTTTCCAAATCCCACTGTAATGAGAAGCCATTGCCAATAATCATATTGTAACCAAGAGTTTTTGCTTGTTTATCATTTTTAGGGTTCAATTCTTCTGCAACAAAGCAAAAATCTGAATCAAGTTTGCGAGCACGTTCAATAATCATCTTAACTAAAGCCTTTGGCAGAGCATGCCCCATATCAATCCTCACACCATCAACACCGAAATTTTGTTGATAATAAGGGATAATATCAGCTAAAGTGTTCCAAAGGTCAATGTTAGGTTTTTTACCAGGATAAAGATTGGCTTTGATTGTGTCGAATAAAATATAGGGAGCAATACTTTTATCTGTTAAATATTGGCTCGTTGAAGTAGGATGATCCAAATACATTCTGAAAAAAGTAATATCAGTCCAAGGAGGTTGAACATCGTTAATGTGGTCGCTAAAGGCAGGAGCGACAGTCAAGCCATAATAATGGTCGATTAAACTTAAAATATTTTGTTTACCTTTTTTAAAATCTTTAACAACCCTTTCCCATTTTTGGGGATTTTGTGTCTTAGGATCAAATTCAAATAGTTTTAAATGTTCTTTGACATTTTGATCTTCATAAACAGCTTTCATATATTGGGGTTCAGGTGAAACAGTACTTTTCGTTATATTGTTGACATAAGGAGGTTTATAGATAGCAGCATCTTTAGTTTTAATCCAGTAAAACCATTCAGGATAATCGACTATCAAATCGCTTTCTATGGCGTTTGTTCTTGGGATGATATCAATTAATACTCTAATATCTAAAGTATGACAGGCTTCAACTAAAACTTTAAATTGTTCCTCTAAAGTCATTTTATCTCCAACAATCGGATCAGCTAAATTGGGATCGAGCTCAAAAAAATTAGCAACACTATAAGGGCTGCCTAAATCGCCTTTTTTATTTTTGGTTGAAAACTTAGCGATTGGCAACAAGTAAAGTGCATTCACGCCCATCTCTTTTAATAATGGTAATAACATTAAAGTTTTAATGAAAGTGCCAGTTTCTTTTAAGTGATAAATATTATTTTCATCTAAAAAGCCATTACGGTCATGATCCCAAGCAGAAGAAGCGCGCACCATCATTGAATAAACAACACTTTTTTTAATCCAATTTCCACCTTGTCTCTTCGGCTGTTTTCCTTTTAATAGTGAAAGGCTTTTTGCTGCAAGCGGTTGATATTTTTTGAATAAGACAACATCAATTAAATCGATTAAAAAATCATAAGGATTAACTAACTCTTCCCCATTATCTAATTTTGCTAAACTTTGATGACCGAATAAATTAAAAATTCCAGGAATAGCATAATTAAAGGGATAATCTGGCTTGTTAGCGGCTAGGATTTGTCTCAGTTTAAGTAAGTTTGCCATATATTTACCTCAATAATATAGTTTCACATCCATTATACACAACATCTTAAGCAAAAATAAAAAATAAATAATTGTAACCGCTTTCACATTTTACAGAAAAAAAGACTACAATTGTTTGTTGAAAAATTTAAAATTTCTTCTACTGTAGTCTTATTATTGATTAGTTAATGCGGCAATTATTTGATTAAGGATTTACCACTCATCACTTCAGGTTTGTTAATTTCTAAGAAATGGAGCATAGTTGGGGCAATATCGCATAAGGCGCCACCAGCTTTAATTTTTATCTTTTGGTCAGTTATAATAATTGGAACAGGATTTGTCGTGTGGGCAGTATAAGGCATCCCCTTTTCATCACGCATCTTTTCGGCATTTCCGTGGTCTGCTAAAATTATTAAAATGCCGCCAATGTTTTCAACGTAATTGACAATTTTTCCTAAACATTCATCAACAGCTTCAACAGCTTTTGTTGCAGCCTCAATTGAGCCAGTGTGACCAACCATATCTGGGTTTGCATAATTTAAAATCATCGTATCAAAATGTTCACTTTTTAAGGCCTTTAACACTTCATCTGTCAACTCGTAAGCACTCATTTCAGGCTTTAAATCATAAGTTGCAACTTTTGGCGAAGGAACTAAAATTCTTTTTGCACCTGTTAATTGCTTATCCATTCCACCATCAAAAAAGAAAGTCACATGAGCGTATTTTTCTGTTTCAGCGGCTCTTAATTGAGTCAATCCAGCTTGACTAATGACATCACCGTATAAATCTGTTAAACTTTGAAGTCCGTAAGCAATTTCACCTTTAACCGTCTCAGCATAGTGCATCATACAAACAAAAAAGGTATTTTTAGGAATATTTGAAGCATCAAACGTTGTCTTTTGAGGACTGTAGTAATGACTGACTTCTTTTGGATTAGAAAAAGCAGTCGAGATTCTAATCGCTCGATCTGGTCTAAAGTTGGCAAAAATTATTGCATCGTTATCTTTAACTAAACCATTTTTATCAACTAAAAAAGGAATTACAAACTCATCAGTAACACCAGCTTGATAAGAAGCTTTAATTCCGGCAGCAAAAGTAGAGTAATGTTTGCCGGTTCCTAAAGTAATATTGTCAATCGCTAATTGAAGTCGATCCCAGTTGTTGTCGCGATCCATAGCGTAATATCTGCCACTTACTGTTGCGACTTTTAAACCAGTGTTGTTAATCTCTTCAACAAACCCCAAACCACTAGTTGGAGGAGTATCTCGGCCATCTAAAAAGGCATGGTAATATGTCCTGTCAGCTAACTGATTTTTCTTTGCCAGTTCATAAAGAGCAATAATATGGTTGGTATGTGAGTGAACGCCGCCAGTGCCAGCTAAACCAAAAATATGAAGTTTAGAATTATATTTTTTGACATGAGCGATTGCAGCCAAAAAAGCTTGATTTTCAAAAAAAGAATGATCTTTAATCGCTTCATTGATTCTTGATAAGCTTTGCCAAACAACTCTTCCAGCACCTAAATTTAAATGTCCTACTTCACTATTACCCATCTGTCCATCAGGCAAACCGACATAGCTTCCTGAGGCATTTAGGGTATTGTTTGGATACGTTTTAAGTAAATAATCCATTGTTGGTTTTTTCGCAAGACTTACACTATTAGAATTACTTGCTGGTGCAAGTCCCTGACCGTCTAAGATAACTAACCCAACAAATTTTCTCATTATTTTCACTTCCCATCATGTTTATTATACTCCAATAAAGAATAAAAATAAAAAGAAAAGGTTTTCATCTTTTAAAGTTTTATTTTGGCCGCTTTTCATTAAATTATAGTTATATTTGACAAGCTTTTTGGTTATGATATAATATTAATGAAACTTCAGGGTGAGGTGTAATTCCTCAACCGGCTGTATAGTCAGCGCGCCTTGTGCATGAACTGGTGAAATTCCAGTACCGACAGTTAAAGTCTGGATGAAAGAAGGCTTTTTATTTTGCAATCCTTTTTTGTCGTCCTGAAGTGGATGACTTTTTTATTGAGGAGGATAAGATGAAAGAATTTTTGCTAGGAAAGAGAAAAAACAATTCAGTTATCAGACTTGTTTTGACAGCTACTTTTGCGGCATTATCAATTTTAGTCGGTCTTTTACAAATTCCATGGTTTCCCCCGTTTAACTTTTTAAAAATTGATTTTAGTGAAGTAATTATTTTAATAAGTCTTTTAACTTTGGGATTTTCTAATACGACAATTGTAATAATTTTAAGAAGTGTAATCCGAGAATTAGTAATCCCAGATAAACTCGTTCCCTTTCCCTTCTTTGGGGAGTTTGTGGCGATTTATGCTTCATTGGTTTTAATCAGTCTTTACAAGTTAGTTATCGTGTTAACTGGTAAAAAACAACCGAAAAACATTACTGATGGTTTAGAGCCACTTCAAAAAGAACCATTATGGAAAATCCTCGTTCAGGATATATTTGTTATTGCTGGTTTTACGGTTGCTCTTGTCGCTTTAAATTATTTTTTTACCGTCCCTATTCAAATGTCATTGACTAAACATTTTTTCTTCGTCCCATATATTAAATCAATCAATCAAAGCGTTGGCACTTACACATTATTTGTTTTACAACTAATAGGTCCTTTTAACATTGTCAAAGGTATTGCTACTTTTGTCGTTTTTGAATTGACAAAAACAGGTTTAACACAAGCGGGAATTTTATGAAAAGACTTATTCGAAAATTCAAACAACCTCTAGCAAAACCTGAGTTAAAGAGGTTTTTAATTGAAGGTTTTCTTGGAGCAGTAGTCTTTGGCTCATTGTTAGGCGCACTTGACTATTTAATAATTTACACAAAACTTCAGTTTTTAAGTTTTTTTACATTTTTAATCTTTTACATTTTCATCACAAGAAGGTTATATCGAAGTTTTAACTTTTATCACATTGCATACTCTTTTTTAGCAGTGTTTTTTGTTTTATTAGGGGATTATTTTATTACTGTGTCTCATCAAATTATTTTATCAGTTCATCTTTTTGGCAGAATATTTGTTGCGGTATTCAACCCAATAAATCAATTTCGATTTTTGTTTAGTTGGTCCTTAAATCCGCTGGCAATAATGACAAATATTTTAAATATAGTTATCTACATAATAGTTTGTGTTTTCACATATCAAAATATGAAAAGATGAAATGAAAGTGTTTACTACTAACAAAAGTTTAGTTTTCATTGAAAAAAAAGCGAAATAGAGTATAATTTATAGTGGTAGTAAACATTTTTAAAAAAAGAAAAGGAGTGATTTAAATGCCATTTATTACAGATGTATACGCTAGAGAGGTTTTAGATTCACGCGGAAACCCTACTGTTGAGGTTGAAGTCTACACCGATTCAGGAGCTTTTGGTCGGGCATTGGTACCAAGTGGAGCATCAACCGGCGAACATGAAGCAGTAGAATTAAGAGATAACGACAAAAAAAGATATCTTGGTAAAGGTGTTTTAAAGGCAGTCGAAAATGTTAATGAATTGATCGCCAATGAAGTAATTGGATTTAATGTTTTAGATCAAGTCGGTCTTGATTATTTATTAATTGATTTAGATGGTACACCAAACAAAGGTAAACTTGGAGCTAACGCAATTTTAGGCGTGTCAATGGCCGCAGCTAGAGCTGCTGCAGATTATTTAGGAGTGAGCCTTTATAATTATTTAGGTGGTTTTAATGCTAAGCAATTACCAGTGCCAATGCTAAATATTTTAAACGGAGGCTCTCACGCCGACAATAATGTTGATTTTCAAGAATTTATGATTCTCCCTGTTGGGGCACCTAATTTTGCCGAAGCAATGCGCTGGGGAGCAGAAGTGTTTCATAATCTAAGAATCGTACTACAAGAAAAAGGTTATAACACTGGTGTCGGTGATGAAGGCGGATTTGCGCCTAATCTTGCTTCAAATGAAGAAGCGATATTAGTTATTTTAGAAGCGATTGAAAAAGCAGGCTATAAGCCGGGCGAAGATATTGTTTTAGCAATGGATGTTGCAGCTTCAGAGTTTTACAATAAAACAACTAAAAAATATGTCTTAGCTGGTGAAGGAGACAAAGAATTAACAGCCGAAGAACTATCTAATTTTTATGTTGAATTAGTTGAAAAATATCCAATTATTTCAATTGAAGATGGACTTGATGAAAATGATTGGGATGGTTGGAAACATTTAACTGAAAAGCTTGGTAAGAAAATCCAACTAGTTGGCGATGACTTATTTGTTACAAATACAGAAAAACTCGCTTTAGGAATTGAAAAAGGTATTGCAAACTCAATTTTAATTAAAGTTAACCAAATCGGAACGCTTACTGAAACATTTGATGCAATTGAAATGGCTAAAAAAGCAGGTTATACTGCAGTGATTTCCCATCGCAGTGGTGAAACTGAAGATACAACAATTAGTGATATCGCAGTAGCTGCAAGTGCAGGACAAATTAAAACCGGTAGTGCTT
>LSQX01043166.1_pt2 | contig 12035 bp, 9 predicted proteins | sample 654561 | NCBI WGS metagenome assembly LSQX01 (sample SAMN04489861, study PRJNA283612) | anaerobic digester metagenome | isolation source: 4 biogas reactors fed with cattle manure at either 37C or 55C with and... | place: Denmark: Kongens Lyngby | collected 2014 | reverse complement strand
AGAAAGAATGCAATTATATATTTTTTCAATATAATCATGTATAATTCATTATAGTAGGAGGTTTTCTTTGGTGAAGGACGTATTTCCCTCGGGTTCAGTAGTATACTCCTGTTATTACCCGGGGAATATTAATTAAAAACAAGTTTTCATAGGCTGAGCAGTTAAAATTATATTATAGGGAGGAGATCAAGACTTGAAAAATCGTGTTTATCGCTCCCGAAAATACAGGGCCATCGCCGGTGTGGCCGGGGGACTGGCTGAATACTTTAATGTGGACGTTGTTCTTGTTCGATTGCTGTGGGTTATATCGATTTTCGCCGGCGGTGGCGGGGTTCTGGCATATATTATCGCCTGGATCGTTATTCCCGAAGAAAACAGGGAAGACGGAAAAATTATGGATACCGGCGAAAGGTATGAGACAAACGCTGATTCCCGGGAGGACACTCCGGAGGATATAACAAAGGGAGCCGGTGCCAGAAGACAGAGGAACTTTGGATTGCTGCTGATCGGGCTCGGTATTCTTTTTCTAATCCGGCAGTTTTTTGGATTTTTCTTTCATTATTTTTGGCCGCTGTTGCTTGTCGCTCTGGGGGTGTTTTTACTGTTACGCGAGCGGAGGGATGCCGGGCAATGAGTATAGGATTATTTCTTGTGGCGCTTCTGCTTATCCTCGTAGGAACTGTTTTTTTTCTAACCAATACAGGCTTTGTTTCAATGTATTTTGTACAGCGGCTGGTCGATTTTTGGCCTCTTGTTTTTATCCTGATCGGGTTAAGCCTGTTTTGGGGCGGTAAAATCCCGCGCCTGCTGGCCTTTGTCATAATCGTTATCCTTGTTGGAGGAGTTGTTTTGCTCGCTTATACAGGAGGGTTATCAGGGTACTATCCCTACACAATTTAAGCGAATATGAATGACTGCTTTGACTTTGGTTAGCGGCGGCTAATTTTTTTCTTTTAAATAGTAACGCAGTGCCCTGGCGGTGATTCCTAATAGAGCGGCGGCTTTTACCTGGCTTCCATACGTCAAATCCAGGGCACTGCCGATAATTTTTTTGATGGTATTATCAGAGAAATATTTAAGGTCTTCCTGCAAAAGGTTTAAATCAATACCATTTTTAATCTCCAAATTGTCCAGCAGGATGTTATTAAATTCCTCCAACAGTTCAAGGAGCCTCTCCCTTTGCGGGTGGACCAGGAATAGCTTTGAATTGCCGGCAGCTACTTCACGTTCCTTGTATTTGTCCCGGTCTTGATTATTATCGGGCGGGGCCTCCTGGGTATTTTCCACGATGGCGGCGTTTCCGGTGCTGTTTTCCCGGGATTTCTGCTGTATTTTGGGTGGAAGATCTGCCGGGTTAATGATCGGCCCGCTGCAGAGCAGTGTTGTCTGGGCTACCGTATTTGCCAATTCCCTGATGTTTCCCGGCCAGGGATATTTTTTCATTAACTCCAAAGCCTCAGCGTTTATCCTTTGGGGTGGAGTTTTTTTATCCTTCATTTCCTTTTCAAGAAAAAAGTTGATAAAAAGTGGAATATCTTCCGCTCGTTCGCGTAACGGAGGGACATATAATGAGGCCACGTCGAGGCGGTAAAATAGATCTTCTCTGAATAGATTTTCGTTAACCTTTGCTTGCAAATTGGCATTTGTGGCTGCAATTATTCTTACATCGGCTTTGCAGAGTTCTTCCCCGCCTACCCTTAAAAACTCACCCGTTTCCAGGACGCGCAGCAGTTTAACCTGAATCGCCGGGCTTGCCGAATCTATTTCGTCCAGGAAAAGAGTCCCCCTGTGGGCAAGTTCGAAGATGCCTTTTTTTCTGCCGGCAGCCCCTGTAAAGGCCCCCTTTTCGTGACCGAACAGCTCGCTTTCCAGCAGGTTTTCAGTAAAGGCTCCGCAGTTAAAGGCCATAAAAGGGCGATCACTGCGGTGGCTGACGGAATGAATATACCTGGCAAGCACTTCTTTCCCCGTTCCGGTTTCCCCATGAATTAAAACAGTAATATTTTTTTTGGCTATTTTTTCTGCTGCAGCTACCAGGCTCAGCATCTTTGGACTTTGACCGACGACAAAACCGTATTCTTCTTGATACCTTTTGATATACTCCAGGTCGGCCCTTACATTTAACGCTTTCTCCAGCAGCTTTTCCATTTCTTCTATATCGACGAAGGGTTTTTCCACGTAATCAAAGGCCCCCAGCTGAATTGCCTCTACTGCCGATTTTACGGTAGAATAACCTGTTATAATGATTACCTCACACTTTGGCTGCTTTTCTTTAATTATTTTTAGTATACTCAGTCCATCGTTGTCAGGCAGCTTGAGATCTATCAGGGCAGCATTGAATTGTATCGATTCGATCTTTGCCAGGGCTTCTTTTCCCGTATTTGCCGATTCCACTTCATAACCCTTATTTTTTAGCAAGTAGGAAAAAAAGTTGCAGACTTCCTGTTCATCGTCAACGATTAAAAAGCGTGCTTTTGTCAGCATGGATACAACCTCCGGAGATGTTATTCTAGCGTTTCTGGCTGTAATACGATTTTTGTGGATTAATAAAATTCTTAAGGCTTCTTAATCTTTTATTTCGGGGTTTTCACCCTCATCGGGGATATATTTCTTGATCGGAATAATTAAACTGAATACACTCCCTTTGCCGGGAACGCTCTCCACATCAATAAATCCTCCGTGGGATTGCGCAGTGCCTAAGCTTACCGAAAGTCCCAGGCCGGTTCCTTTGCTGACTTTTTTTGAGGTGTAGAAGGGGTTAAAAATTTGTGAGATTTTTTTCTGGTCGATTCCGCAACCATTATCGGCAATATCTACCGCTACAAATTTTTCCGGCTTTATTCTGGTGCTAATGGTTATTTCCCCTTTTTCCCGATCATCGTCTTCCATATGTTTCTGCTCGATGGCATCTTTGGCATTAAGCAACAGGTTGATAATGATCTGTTCCAACCCCTGTGCATTACCCAGGATCATTAAAGGCGATTCGTTGAGGTTCTTCATGATATTAATTTTACTTTTTTCTATCTGGTAAGCAGCCAGGTTGAGAGCTTTCTCCACCACCTGGTTCAGATTTATCTCTTCAAAAGTAAATTCATCCTGGCGGGAAAAGGTTAAAAGGTTTTGGATGATTTTCTGGCAGCGTACCCCGCAGAGCTGGATATCTTTAATCAGCTGGTAATGGGGGCTGTCGGGATTGGTCTCCCTGAGCAGCAACTGGGAATCGCCCACAATGGCCGTTAAGGGGCTGTTGAGCTCGTGAGCGACCCCTGCGGACATTTCACCCAGGGAAACAAATTTGATCGAGTCCACGATACTGGTAACATCCTTTCCGTAATACGTAACCCCGTAAGGTTCTTCATCTTCCGTATATGCGGGATAGGCAAAGATATCGAGCACCCGGTTGTGGCGGGTTCGGTTTTGAAGGTATGCAGTTTTTTTGCTCTGTAATACCTGATCAGCCAGGCAGGGATTACATTTGGATTCGCGGCCATACAAAAGACGGTAACATTTCTGCCCGAGTATTTCTTTTTCTTTCAGGGTAAAAAAGTCTATGCCGGCCCTGTTAACTCTTTGTATTTCGTAATCGAGGTTAATAAAGAGCAACAGGTCTGTTACTGCAGAAAAGGTAATTTCCCACTCCTGTTTATGTTGCCAGACCTCATTATACAGGCGAACGTTTTCCAGGCAGACGGCGAGTTGATCGGCCACCTGCTGTATAAAAAATTGGTCGTTCTCGCTAAATGACTTTCTGCTTGCCGCTTCCAATACCCCGATGACTTCTTCTTTTACCAGCAGGGGAATAAGAATTTTCGAATTGATGCCCTGTTTGATAAATTTTATATCCTCTGGAAAGGAACAGCCCTTTGAAGAGAGGTTATTATGCAAGAGCGGTTTTTTCTCGTGGAGTACGTACCAGAGGGCGGCATCTGTTTCACTGTCTTTTTTGGAGGACTCTTCCAATTGACTGTACTGGAAATAGGATTCGGATATTTTATGGCTGTTTCCTGTAAAGAAGACGATACGCTTAATCAGATCGTCCTTCATGACTACATAAAGGCTGAGAATATTGAAATAAACCAGCGTTTGCAATTTGGGCATAATGTTTTCGATTACCTCTTGATAAGATATGTTTATACCCATATTTTTAGCCAGTTGATTAATAATCTCCAATTGAATATTTCTTTTGGATAGCTCGTTTACTTTCTTCTTTAATTCAACATAATATGATTTTTTGGAGCTGTGTATTCCTGTTAGTTTTTCGATGAGCATATTTTTATTATTAATAACCATTAATATGACCCCCTAAAAATGCTGGCATATATTTAGAGAGCTGAATAGAATATTTCATTTATATCTTCAACATCAGCGTCCCGGGGATTGGTAATGAAGCAGGCATCCTTAATAGCGTTTTGGCTGAGCTGGGGAATCAGCTCTTCCGGCAAACCGAGTTCCGATAGTCCCGATGGAATTTTGACATCTGCAGCAAGCATCTGTACCATCTCAATCGCTTTCTCTGCAGCTTCGCGCGTGGTCATATTTTCTACCTTTGCCCCCATGGCCCTGGCAATTTCGACATATTTATCCATGGAGGAAATGAGGTTAAAGCGCATTACATAAGGCAGCAGTATGGAACTGATCTCGCCGATGGGCAGATCCAACAATCCTCCAACCTGGTGGCTCATGGCGTGTACCAGACCAAGAATCGCATTGGAGAAGGCCAAACCCGCTTGAAGGCTGGACTGAGCCATGGCCACTTTTGCTTCCTCGTTGACCTGGCTGGCAACCGAAGCCCTCAGGTTGGAGGAGATCAGTTTAATGGCATGCAAAGCGTGAACATTTGTCAGGTCGGTGGCCGCCAGGGAAAGGAATGCCTCAATAGCGTGGCTTAAGGCCTCCATACCGGTGTGCCTGGTAATTTCGCTGTTGACGGTAGAGAGTAGCAGCGGATCGGATATGCAGATATCTGGAACGAGCGATTTAGAGATGATCGTCATCTTTATTTTTCGCTTGCTATCGGCAATAATCGAGAATTGGGAAACCCCCGAACCGGCTCCTGCGGTTGAAGGTACAACGATCAGCGGCGGAAGAGGGGAGTGAATAAGATCAATACCCTCATAATCCTGAATTGTACCTTTATTTGTTGTGAGAGTGGCCACCGCCTTGGCCGCATCAACGGTACTTCCTCCGCCGATGGCCAGGACTGCGTCACAATCTGTATCCAGGTACAATAAAGCTCCTTCCTCAACTTCAAAATCCCTGGGATTGGCAGAGAAATCAGACCAGATTTGATATTCCAGGCCGATATTTTTAATAAAAGGGAGGGCTTTTTCAATCCACCCGTACCGGAGTACTCCCTGGTCGGCAACGAGGAAAACGCGGGAAGCGCCCAACCGGTTACAACATTCGCCTATTTGGTTTAGAGAGCCCTTCCCAAAAATTATTTCCGGTGTGACGAATTTACTTATATGCATATTTCTCACCTTTTAAAGGAAGATTTTCATTAAGCAACCATCAATTATCATTAATTCCCGGGCAGAACATTTTAATTCTCCGCTTGAACGGTAAGTTTGCACAAATCTGCCCTAATAACTTGTATTTCTTTAACAATCGGCAAATTCCTCTTTATTATTCTTTGAATTTGTAAATTTTTAAAGAAAATAGTAGAAATCAGCCCCGACAGAATTAGTTCGGGGCTGAAAATAACTGCATATTTTGCTAAATTGTATGCTTTGGAATGGCATTAAGTTTAGTCTGTATTTTTATGCTTTAATGTAGGAGCGAGTTCCTTTTCAATAGGAATGTTTTTCTGCTCTGGATTGCTGTCGATATCGTCAACGATCTCCGGTAAGGCGCTGTAACCCACATTAGTTTCCATTATCTTTTTGCAGATAGCCCTTTGCTCTTCGATGCAGCCGAGGCCTTCCGCATAATCCTTGCTAAACACTTTGGAAAAGGCACCGGCGCTGCAGAACATTGTCCAGCCGTTCAGGCCCTGATATTCCTTCCAATAATGGCACTTGACCATCTTTTCCATTTTCTTTACTCCTTTCTTTTTTATTCTCATGAGATACAAGTAGTGATGGTATAAAAGCCTTGTTACTTAACGTCCGCGGTTTGGGTAGTTTCTGAAAGTTTATTCGCTGACGGACTAAGATAAGCGCGCCAGTAAAATATCGCCACAAAAAGGACACCACCGACAATGTTGCCAAGCGTGACCGGAATCAAGTTACCAAAAAATCCTGCCCAGTTGAGATTTTCGCCAAAACCTGATGCCAGAAGCGGCTGGAGAATTTCCTGGTTTTTAAGAAAGATGCCCATCGGGATAAAATACATATTTGCGATGGAGTGCTCAAAACCCATAGTAACAAAAGCTGTAATAGGTAGCATAATTCCTACTATTTTACTAACGGCATCTTTTGCGGCAAGAGAGAGCCATACCGCCAGGCAGACGAGCCAGTTACATAAGATTCCGCGGAAAAAAGCTTCGCTCCAGATAAGAGATGTTTTGGCGCTGGCAGTACTAAGTGCTTTTAAACCTACGGAGCAATCATTGGCTTTCCAGATGCCTGAGTAGAGAAAAAGCACTGCGATGAGAATGGAGCCGACAAAGTTAAAAACATACACCCAGAACCAGTTGTTGAGGACTTGCTTCATTGTTACTTTTTTTTCAAGGAGCCCTGTCACCATAAGGTTGTTGCCGGTAAAAAGTTCCGCGCCTCCCATGATTACCAGGACAAGGCCCAGCGAAAAAGTTGCACCTCCTACAAGGCGGGAAAGACCATCGCCGATGTAGGTAGGGAGATCGCTGGTTACCACTGTAGAAAGGACTGCCCCCATGGCGATGTATGCTCCAGCTAAGATTGCAAGCAACTGAAGCGCCGGGGAATTAGTGGCTGCCTTTTTTTCTGCGAGGCCAACAGCATTTTTGGCAACAATAGGTGGCGGGTCGCAGACTACCGGGGGTGTAGTAGGCGCAGGTACTGCTCCTGTACCGATATTCAGTTCCATTGTTCCAAGGCATTCTTTTCTTTTTTCCGGGGTGCAGCCGATCTGTGCTAAGAAAGCCGGATTTACAGGCTTGTTGAAGGCTGCAAGATCACAGTACGAAATAGAACCTCCTATTGAATCATAATCCTTCCAGAATGGGCAGCGGTTAGGCATTTTAAAAGCCCCCTTTCTTTATATTGTTTTTTGATGTTCAACTATATCTATTGCAAGGTTTGTGCCAGGTTTTCAGGAAAGGTGTAAAATTTGTCCTTTTTATTTTTAGCTTGTTTTTTAGCGGTTTTTTGTTAAATATGCGAAATAAATGGATAAAATGGGCGGCGGGGTTTCCCTCCTTCCTGACGGCGCTGCCGAATTTTGTTGAATAAGTTACGTAAACACGTAAGAAGAAGTATCCTTTTGCGGGAGCGTACGGGGGTGTGGAGCGTGCCGGAGGTTTTAACCGGTTGGAAAAGGAATGCCATATAATGCCCATATAATGAGAGTTCCCTGGATGAGCAGGCAAGAGATGCTCAGGCAAGGGATAATCAGCGAGTGAAAATCTGACTTGTTCTCCGGTATGCGGAATAATTTCTGCCTGATTTTTCTACTTGAACTGCGGGTTAAAAAAAAATATGCTTAAAGTGAAACAAACCTCTTTCCGTTAGGCAACAATCAGTATTCCGGATATTTAAGCCGGACTTAAATTCTTCGCACCGGTGGGGGCACTTACGACATGCCGGCATTCCGGATATTTGGGCAGGCCGGACCCGGGTTAATCCAGTAAAAGGGGGAGTATTTTATGAACGCCATGTTTCCCAACGCCAGGTTCTCCAAAACACCAAACAAAGGAGGAAGAAAAAGAAAGAGCAGTAAAGAGCTTGTCAACAAGCTGTATAGAGCCCTTCTTTTGTTGGCAATAGTAGCATTTGGCGTGATCGGGGCAGGGACCTTTACCGTCGTCTACTCTTTTGTTAATGACGCGCCGGACCTGCGCACATTAAAAACGCTGACCCCTGCAGCGTCGCGTATCTATGACCGTTTTGACAATGAGATCGCGGTTTTTTACGGCCTGGAAAACCGAATTGAAAAACCCTTGGATCAGATTTCTCCGCATATTCAAAAGGCTTTTATTGCGATAGAGGACGAAAGGTTTTATAAACATCGGGGTTTGGACCTGATGGGATTAGGGCGGGCTTTTATTACCAACCTGCGCCAGGGAGACTGGACCGGGCAGGGGGGCAGCACCATTACGCAGCAGCTGGTAAAGAACACTCTCCTTTCCCAGGAGAAGACCTATGCCAGAAAATTAAAAGAGGCGTGGCTGGCGATTAAAATGGAGCGGCAGTATACAAAGAATGAGATATTGGAGATGTATTTAAACCAGATTTATTTTGCTCATGGAGCTTACGGTGTAGAGGCCGCGGCGCGGATATATTTCGATAAAAGTGCAGCGGAGCTTACATGCGGTGAGGCGGCTCTGCTGGCGGGAATTCCCCGTTCTCCAAATTATTATTCACCCTATAATAATTTTGAAGCTGCTTTGCAGAGACAGTCTTTGGTGTTGGAAAAGATGTTCGAGCAGGGTTATATCAGTGAAGACCAGCTGAAAGAGGCCAGAGAAGAGCGGATAACGCTGGCCGGCCTCCCCGACAGAGAGTATCCTTTCCCCTATTTTATGGATTATGTTTTGCATAACGAACTGATCAAAATACTAACCGGGCTACCGGGGTTTGACAGCAGGGCAGATGCTTACGAGGCAATTTACAGCGGGGGTTTAAAGATTTATACCACCCTGGATCCGGACGCTCAGTCCCATACCGAGGAGGTTCTCAATGATGAGAGCCTTTACCGCCGGAGCGCCAGGGTTGATATGGGACGAATGAAACAACTGCTGGATAATGGAGATTACACCGGTTACCCGGAGGAAGCTCTTGATGCGGGCGGGATTCCCCAACCCCAGGCGGCTGTCGTAGTGGCGGAGCCTGCAACGGGGGAAGTTCTGGCCCTGGTGGGGGGAAGGGAATACGGCGAAGGCAACCAGGGCCTCCGTTACCTGAGCCCCAGGCAACCGGGCTCGGCCATGAAGCCCATTGCCGTATATGCCCCGGCTATGGAGGAGGGGCTGATCACGCCCGGATCCATTATCGATGATTCCCCCGTGGCCTGGGGGGACTGGACACCGGAGAACTTTGGCGGAGATTTTATGGGGCTGGTTACGGTAAGGGAAGCGCTGGTGAGGTCGCTCAATGTCCCGGCGGTGAAGCTGTTCGCGCATTTGACGCCGGAGGTGGGCCTGGAGTATGCGCAGAAGATGGGGATTACTACTATACATCCAGATGATTACAACCTGGCGGCATCACTGGGCGGGCTGACCTGGGGAACAACGGTCTTTGATATGGCGCAGGCTTACTGTGTTTTGGCCAACGAAGGGAAAAAGGCAGACCTGCATGCGGTAAAAAGGATTGAGGATAGAAACGGCCACGTACTCTATGAACATAGCTCCCAAGCTGAGCAAGTTATCAGTCCGCAAACTGCATATCTGGTTACGGATATGCTCAAAGATGTGGTGCAAAGGGGAACAGCATCGAATTTAAACATCGTGCGGCCGCTTGCGGCAAAAACGGGGACAACCAGTGAAAACCGAGATGCTTATTTGGTCGCTTATACCCCCGATATTGTTGTGTCGTTCTGGATGGGCCACGATATACAGACGCTGGGAAGAATTGATGGGGGCAGCGGTGAGGCTGTACCATTTATGAACGCTATTCTTTCTCAGGTTTTGAAGGACGTTCCCCCTCATGATTTCAGCGTGCCGCTGGGTATCACAGGCCCTGTCAGCATCTGCAGCAAATCCGGATTGAGGCCGGGACCTCACTGTCCCGATGAAGATATTGTAGAAGAAATATTTCCTGCTGGAAAAGCCCCCGGCAGGAGATGCGATCTGCATATCGAACTGGAAATTTGCACCCGCAGCGGGCTTCTGGCAAGTCATAACTGCCCGCCCTGGGGAAGGGTAAGAAGGACTTTTTTGTTGCGTCCTGAGTATGAGCTCACGGACAAGCGCTGGGGAAAAACAGGGAGGGGGCCGGAGGACGCCGCCTTACTTCCACCTTCACGCTATTGCCAATTACACACCTGGTAGCAAAAACGGGGACGGTTCTTGTTCTTGCTTTTTTTCCCGCGCAAGCCCCGCGCAAGCCCCGCGCAAGCCCAGCGCAAGCCCAGGGACGGTTCTTGTTCTTGCTAGCAATAGCAAACGCAAGCCCAGGGACGGTTCTTGTTCTTGCTATATTTTCCTACTTTTTAAATACAAATAACATAAATAATTTCCTACCCTTTTAAAATTCTACTCACCCGGGATTCACTTAATCCTCCCATAAGTTCTCCAATTTCTTTTAATGTTAGGGAGGTGTTTTTTCTGAGTTCTTTTATCGTATCATTACGGTCTTTCTTATTATTAATTAGCTCTTCTACTGTCAGGTTTTTCCTGCGGGCTATATTATTAACTTTTTCCCTGGCATCATTTATCAAAGAAAAATAATTTTCATTTTCATCCTCGGCGGTGATAAAGCTTTTTCTTAGAGTAAATTTCAGATCTTCTTCTGAATTGGTAACATATTTATAATATTCCTTTTGCGCAACGTATTGTTGATTAGATAGTATGCCTAATATTTTTGACATAGACAAAAGGCTATTCTTATGACAAAATTCTTCCTCTACATACTGTCTGAAACTACTCCATTTATAATCGATAGCATCTTTGACTATACCTGCTTTAACAGGATTGTTATGTATATATTTACTTAATTCCAGTAAATAACTGTCATTATCTACTATCTCACTTTTATAGCGATCTTGAAATAGATGGCCCACCCTTTTGTATTTTTTATTATAATACATGGCATAACTTACATTTAAGCTTTTCATAATTAAAGAAATATCATTGCCATTATCATAAATTATTAAATGTAAATGGTTATCCATAAGGCAGTAGGCGTAAATTAGGAAATTATGTTTTCTTTTCGTGGTATCCAAAATCTCTAAAAATCTTTCTTTATCGCGGGAGTTAAAAAAAATGTCTTTCTTTTCATTGCCCCTTAAAATAATATGATAAGTTGTAAACTCTCCCTTCTGCCTAGGAATCCGTGGCATTACGATCACCCCGATTCTTTTCTGAAATTTAACTCAACTCAATCAATTTTACCATATTAATCCAGGCAAGTCAAGAACCGTCCCCGATCTTGCGCTTGCGCGAACTTGCACGAACTTGGGTTTTGATGGGGATGAAAGTAATGGTATAATGTGTATGGAAGGTTTTATATGTTAATGCTGAAGGTGGTATAATTATTGCCGGTTAAAAGAAAAGTGATTGTTGTCGGCGGAGGTGCCGCCGGGATGATGGCGGCAGGCACCGCCGGTTCCCGCGGTCTGGATGTGCTGCTGGTAGAGAAAAACAAGAATCCTGGAAGAAAGATTTTGATTACCGGAAAGGGCAGGTGCAACGTTACGAACAACGCCGCGGATGTTGAAGATCTTGTTGCCGGTGTGCCGGTAAACGGCAAATTTTTATATACCGCTTTTAGCGCTTTTTCCAATCATGACCTGTTAAAGCTGCTCCATGGGCTCGGACTGCAGACAAAAGTAGAACGGGGCGGAAGGGTCTTTCCGGTATCGGACAGGTCTGCCGATGTAGTCAAGGCTTTAAAAAAATATCTGCGGCAGAATAATGTTGACGTTCTTCAGGGTGAAGTACATAAAGTAGAGACGCAAAAGGAGAAAGGCGGCTTCAGTGTCGTTCTGCGGGACGGGAGGAGCCTTTCGTGTGCGAGCGTTATACTGGCAACCGGGGGGATGTCTTACCCGCAAACCGGCTCTACAGGTGACGGCTACCGTTTCGCAAGGGAGTGCGGGCATACGGTAATACCTTTGAAACCTGCGCTGGTCCCCCTTGAAGTGGAGGAACCATGGGTGAAAGAGGCGCAGGGCTTAACGCTGAAAAACGTTGCGGTGACAATTTTTGATGAAAACAAAAGAAAAATTTACAGTGA
>LSQX01389654.1_pt1 | contig 12036 bp, 5 predicted proteins | sample 654561 | NCBI WGS metagenome assembly LSQX01 (sample SAMN04489861, study PRJNA283612) | anaerobic digester metagenome | isolation source: 4 biogas reactors fed with cattle manure at either 37C or 55C with and... | place: Denmark: Kongens Lyngby | collected 2014 | reverse complement strand
AGACCGTCGCCGTCGGTGTCGGCGAGGCCGGGATTCGTCCCGTGCGTCCAGATCTCGGCGGCGTCGGTGAGCCCGTCGCTATCGCTGTCGGCGAGGTCGGCAAGACGGAAGAAGCCCGTGACCGCCGGACGGACGGCGTTGGTGCAGACGATGTTGGTGTAGATGACACCGGGATCGTAGGCCGAGGGCGCGATGTTCGTGAAGCATGCAGGAGCCGGTGCATCCGGAACCGGTGGCAAGTCGGATTGTGGAATGGTGATGGCCACCCCGCCCGCCGCGGGCTCGACTGCGGCCCACCACCGGTTCGTCCACGCCTGCGGGAGCAGGCTGCGGCTGAAGAAGATATCCAGCGCCTCGCCGGATATGACCGTGTTTGTCGGCCACGCGGCGGAGAGCGTGACGCCGTTGGTGCCGCAGGCGATGCCAGTCAGCGACAGCCCGGCCAGCGCGGCGGGGGACCGTTGTGGCGGGGTGGTGGCCTGTGCCCGTGCCGCCGCTGCGGCGGAACGATATTCGGCAAGGTCGTCCTGCAGGATGAAGGTGAACGTCATCTCCACGCGCGAGGGCCGGAAATATTGACGCGTGTCAAACCACGCCGAACGGCGGAGCACCTTGTCCGGCACCTCTGCGCGCGAGGGACGCGCCCGTAGTTCCTGATACCTCTGTTCGGTACTGAAGAAGTCCGTTACCCTGCCATCGGGGGTGTGGAGTCTGGCGATCCAGTCCGCCGACCATGTGCCGGCACTGGCGGAGACCGTCCAGAAATGCTCGCCGGAGGCATTATAGAACAGCATGTCGCCACTGGCGTCGTCCGCATGCAGAACCGCGCGCCACACGCCGACGCCGTTACGGATCTCGGGCACGAGACCGCCCAGAAAGGCGGTTGGGAAGCCGCTGCGGCTGCCATCCAGAGGAATGATACCCCCGTCCAGCCTGACCGGTTTCTCCGGATCCGGCATAAGCATGCCCGCGCCCCATGCCAGCTCGCGCTCCAGCCGCAGCGCCATCTCCAGCGGCGTGGCGGGTGCCGGGCGCGGCGCACGGGCGGGGCGCGCGACTGCCGCGCTCCCCTGCGCCCATGCATGGCTTGAGGCGAGGATGATACCAGCGCCTACGCACGCCGCCGCGAGAAGCAGCAAGATGCCGCGCGTGATGTTCCTTGTGCCGTCGCGTTCCATAACAGTCCTTTTCAGCATGCAAAGCGGAAGCCAGACTTCCGCCCTGTCACATGCCTTGTTTCAATCAGTAAAACCGATGCGGCTGTCGTTATATGTTCAAAATATACCATCACAGCTATCGTCGCAACCGGAATTTGCATGTGAAGAGTAATCGGGTGCGCTCCGCAATAGTGGATGCGCACCCAGAATTCAGAAGCCAGAATTCAGAATTCAGAATGAAAAAGCGCCTCCTTTTGCTTCCCTTTTCATGTCCAAGCAATTGGGACACACATCCTGAATGGATGGCAAAACACTCAAATTGTTGCCTTGCAATATTCTGGATTCTGGATTCTGGATTCTGTGCGATTCAACCCAGTTGAATCGCACCCAGAGTAATCGGTTGGTGACAGGGGTGCGCATGAAGAGTGGACTGAATGCGGATGGCTCGTCCTCGTGGATCGGCTCAACAAAGTATGCGGGAGAGCGCACGCGAAGGCGCGAAGCTCCGAGCCCCGCTACCGCATGAGCATCAGCGTGGCAGCGTCGGTCTGGCTCTCGGTGCAGCCGATGTCGGGCCCCTTGCCGTAGATGCGCGGCTTGCCGTACAGATCCCTGTCATCGGTCATCCAGGCGCTAAACTCCGCGGCATCGCGGCAGGGCGATGTATAGAAGAGCCCGTAGCGTCCACCGCCGAGCCGGCGGTAGCTGCGGCCCTCGTCGGGCACGCAGGAGGCGGGGAAGCCGTTCGTTGGTCGGTGCAGAGTCTAGCCGTCTGGCGTAGAACTCTCGTTGAGCAAAGCCAATGCCGCGCCGAGGGCGCCGATCTGGTCGCGGGCGATAAGCGGCACCTCGCCGCCGCGCCAGGCGGCCAGATCGCCGGCGGTGGCGTGCAGCCAGACGCCCAGCCGTGCCGCCGCCCAGGCGTCGAGGCCCTGCCCCCAGAGCGCGCCGATAACCCCGGCGAGGACATCGCCGCTGCCGCCGGAGGCCATGCCGGGATTGCCGCACAGGTTCATCTGCGGCCGCCGCCCGGGGGCGCAGACCAGTGTGGCACAGCCTTTCAGGACAACCACCGCGCCGGTGGCGTCGGCTAGTTGACGCACCGCCGCCGGACGGTCGGCCTGGACAGCGGCGGCCGTGGTGCCGAGGAGGCGCGCGGCCTCGCCGGGGTGCGGCGTGATGATAATGCGCGCGCCGTCGGCAAAAGGCTTGAGCGGGCCTTCCCGGGCGAGAAGGTTGAGGGCATCGGCATCCAGCAGCAGGCGTGCCGGCGGCGCGGCCAGCAGATCTGCAAGCAGACTACGGGCACCCGCGCCGGTGCCGAGGCCGGGGCCTAACACCAACACGCCGAAGGTGTCGAGACTGGAGCGCCACTGACGGAAGGTCTGGCTGTCGAGCTCGCCGCGCTGGCACGGCAATGCATGGGCCATGGCCTCGGGTGCGAGAGCCGCGATCGGGCCGGTGGTCCCGGCGGGCAGCACGGCGCTGACAAGGCCGGCACCGGCGCGCAGGGCGGCCAGCGCCGTCAATGCGGGCGCGCCGGCAAAGCCGGGCGAGCCCCCCACGACCAGCACGTGGCCGTAGTGGCCCTTGTGGCTGTCGCGCGGGCGCCTAGGCAGACGGAGATCGGGATCGGAGGCGGAAAGGAAATCGCAGAGTTCATCGTCGGAAGCGGGCGGAGGCGGCGGCAGACCGATATCCACGGTCTCGACGCGGCCGAGCAGCGGCCAGACAGTGGGGTACTGGAAACCGAGCTTGGGGGTGTCGAAGGTGACAGTCAGATCGGCGACCACGGCGGCATCCGTACTGCGGCCGGTATCGGCCTCCAGCCCCGAGGGGAGGTCGGTGGCGACGATGGCGGCGTGCCTGGCGGCGCGGCGGATCCAGAGGATCGCCTCACGGACGGTACCCGCGGGCTCGCCGCGCGTGCCGGTGCCGAGCAGACCGTCGATCACCACCGCCCGCGGCGGCAGGCACTCTTCGGGAGAGACGGCGCGCCAGGAGGCCTCGTCCGCCAGCACCTCCACGCGGTCACGGGGAATGACGGCCGCACAGCTTTCCCAGGCGTCGCGCGCCGCTCCCCGCAGGTTTTCCGGTGGGCACGTCAGCAGCAGGGAACACCGCACACCCCACGACTCCAGCAGACGCACGGCCACGAAAACGTCGCCGCCGTTGTTGCCCTTGCCGGCCACGGCCACGACGTGTGTGCCGCTGCGGGCTGCCAGCAGGCGCGCGACGGCCCGCACCAGTCCGTTGCCCGCCCGTTCCATGAGCACCCCGGCCGGTGTGCCGAGGGCAATCGCCCCGGCCTCCCGGCGGCGGATCTCATGGACGGGGAGAAACCTCATAGCGGGGGCAGCTTACAGGCGACGGCGATCGCGTCGAGCATGGCGCGTGTCGCGGTCTCGAGGCCGACAAAGATGGCGTGGCTGACGATGCTATGGCCGATGTTGAGCGTGTGCAGGCCGGCGATGCGGCAGATGGGGGCTACATTATCAAGGGTCAGCCCGTGGCCGGCGTTGACCACGAGCCCGGCCGCCTGCGCCTGCCGGGCAGCCGCCACCAGGCGTGCCAGCTCGGCTTCCGCCGCGGTGCCCGCCGCCCGGCTATAGACGCCGGTATGCAGCTCGATGTGCGTGGCACCCAGCGCTGCGGCAGCCTCGACCTGATGGGGCTCGGGATCAATGAAGAGGCTGACCTCGGAACCGACATCCTGCAGGGCGCGGATCATCGGCGCGAGCGCCTTGCCCTGCCCGACGGCGTCGAGCCCGCCCTCGGTGGTCAGTTCCTCGCGGCGCTCGGGCACAAGGCACACCTCGTGCGGCCGGAGCTTGAGGGCCAGGGCCAGAATGTCGGGCGCGTTGGCCATTTCGAGGTTTAGGCGCGTGGCGATGCCCGCGCGCAGCCGGATGACGTCATCGTCCTGAATGTGACGGCGATCCTCGCGCAGATGTACCGTGATACCGGCGGCACCGGCGCGCTCGCATGCCAGCGCGGCCTGCATGATGTCGGGATAGCTGGCACCCCGCGCCTGGCGCAGGGTAGCGACATGGTCGATGTTGACGCCAAGTCTCAGATTTGATTTCACTGGGCTTCTTGCTCCTTAGAATGCGTTAGGGTGTTCATCTCCTCCAGAAAGTTCTGGAAGTGGGGTAGGCGAAGGCGAAGGGTCAGCTTGAACGGCAGGTGCCCCAGCAGGGGACGAAGCGTCTCCATCATCTGTTCGGAGGCAACCTCGATCTCGCGCGGCCGGCTGCCCGCGTGCAGGCAGAGATTGAGGAACCGGTCGGGCACGGAGCGCCACATGGTGGCCAGTCCATCGATGGGCATGATGACATCGGCACCGATGCACCTGCCGTTCCTGCTGTCGAAGGCGGCCATCAGGTAGGTCGTGCGAAGGGGCTGCCCGGCCTGGCCGACGGTGGCCCGGGAGAGGGCCAGATCGAACTGGATGCGCGCGTTGCCGGGCGGCAGGGCGGCCACCTGTGCCACCTTTACGGCATCAATCTGGACGGGACTATCGAACTCCGAGGCGGGAGGCACGGGTTGCCACTCCCCCCGCCAGTGCCCGGCTGCATCGGTACCGAACACCGGTATCTGTTCCGGGCCGGGGGACGTAAGAAGTTCCGGCTCGTTCTCGGCACGCATGACAACCCCGGCCACCTGGCGCAGGATCGTGCGCAGCGTGCGCACCTCATCGGCATTAAGCAGCCAGGGGAGATAGCCGGTGCGGTGGATACGGAAGAGAGGCACTATTTCCGGCAGCGGATTGCCCATGCCACCGCACTCCAGAATGGCCCTATCACTGTCGCCGGCATCCTCCGCGTCCACGAAGGTCACTTGCAGCGCCGGTGTCTCGATAAGATCACGGATGGTGAGGTTTTTGTCCGCCATCCGTCGCCGGATATGCGTGAAGGCCTCCCACCCGAGGAAGGCAAAGACCGCGCGGTTCTGGTTCTCTCCCCCGCCCATGATGCTGATAAAGACGATCTGATCGGAATCGGAAAGGCTGAGGCCGAACATGCGGGAAGGTTCCATCCATTTCCATGGCGCCAGATGCTGCAGCAGCCTGGCGCTGTCGCAGAGCGAACGCCATTCGGTGGCCGGGACACCGTGGCACTCGGCCACCGTGCCGGAGCAAACGGCATCTGGAGGTGAACCTTTCATGACAAAAATTAGTATAGGGGACGCGGCGGCATCACGTCAAGGAAGCGCCAAGGCAGGAAGCGCCAAGGCTGCCAATTACCATTTTCACGCCCGCTAAAATCCTATACACTTCGCGCAATGAATCCATCTCCTCTTGATGTCCTGATCGTGGCAGATCCGCACTACACCGCGCTGGCCCGGCAAGCCGGCGAGGATTCCGCCCGCCAGACGACACTGGCGCTCATGCTGATCCAGAAGGCCCTCTGGCGCCTGCGTAACCAGGGCATCACGCCCGGCCTGATCCTGCTGCTGGGCGATCTGGTCGACGATGGCGATGCCCCGCGGAGTGTGAACGACCTTATGCATCTTGCCGGCGCGTTGCTCAAGACCGGCATCCGCGTCCTGGCTGTGCCAGGCAACCACGACGGCGATCCCGCACGGGTGGCGCAGTTCTTCGGTTCAGAGCCCGGACTGCACCTCGTCAACGGCTACGGCTTCCTGCTGTTTGCCGATCAGCACGTTGGAAACGAGCACTACGCCCGGACGGCCGAGGGTCTGGCGCTGCCGGCACAAGCTGCCGCGCAGCACCCCGGAGTACCCCTGATCGCGGTGCAGCACCATCCCATCCACCCTACGATCAGCGCCCCTTACCCCTACATGCTGGACAACAGCGGCGAGGTGGCCGCAGGTTACCGGGAGGCCGGCGTGAAGCTCTCGCTGAGCGGCCACTACCATCCGGGACAGGCGGCAACCGTACACGAGGGGGTGACATATGTCACGACACCTGCGCTGGCCGAGGCGCCCTTCACATTCCAGCACCTGCGGCTGGATGGCGAGAAATTCGAGATCACGACGCACACCCTGCAAATCGAGGTGCCGGGGCTTTGCGATGTACACTGCCACTCGGAGTTCGCCTACTGCGCTACCAGCGTATCGGCGGGTCTCAACCGAATGCTGGCCGAAAATCTGGGGCTGACGATGCTCTGCCTGACGGAGCACGCCTTTCACCTCTACTTCCCGGCTGATGTCGCCTGGAGCTATGAGTGGCAACGCGACCGCAGCCTGGTCGATGCCGCCTGGAATGACTCACCCGGGCGCGGACGCATGGCGACGTACAAGCGCTTTGCCGCCGCCCAGCGCGGCCCCGGTGTCCGCATCGGCCTGGAGGTGGATCTGATGGCGGGCGGCGAACTGCTGCTGCATCCGGACGATTTCGCGGGCTGGGATCTGCTTGTGGGCGCGATCCACGAGATCGACTGCGTGCGCAAGGGCGGTGGCACGCCGCAGGCGGTGATGGAACGCCTCTTCATGCACGATCTGGAACGGCTGCTGAGCTATCCGATCAAGGTGCTGGCGCACCCCTTCCGGATCTTCGCGTGGCACAAGATGGACAGGCCAGTACACCTATTCCGCGAGGTGGCGGAAACGCTGGCCCGTGCCGGTGTGGCCGCCGAGATCAACTACCATGTCAACCAGCCCGATCCGGCCTTTCTGCGGGCCTGCCTGGAGGCCGGCACGAAGATTGCGTTCGGCAGCGATGCCCACCGCTTCGAAGAGGTGGCCGAGTGCTACCAGCATCTCAAGCTCCTGCGCGAGGCGGGGGTGGAGACGAAGGATATCGCACGCCACCTCTATGTGCCCGACTGAAAGCCCTGCCTACTTGATGATCGCGCGGTAGAAGAGGCTGTCGTCCGTGACGCCCGGGAAGACGTAGGTGTGGGTGTCACCACCTTGGTCGAACTGCTCACCCGTGACGGCAGTGTTGGCAATATCCTCGAACTCGCCGCTCAGGAGGCTCGCCCGCGACTGCAGCCAGAGCGTGCCGTTGATGGGGCCTATCTTCGAGAAGTTGTCGCGATCCAGCTTAACGGTGACCTGCAACTCTCCATCCACGAAGCGGATATCGGTCACACGCAGCGCGGCCTCCGTGTCCAGCGTCGGGTCGGTGTTGAGCAGGTACTCGGTGGCGACGTCGAAGTTATCGTTGTCGCCATCCGCCACTTGCTGCTCGGACCACTGCTTCAGCCATTCGACGGGAATGTCGCCGTAGGTGTCGACTGCCGCGAAGGTGACGTGGTTGCTGATATTGGCGTCGATCGAGGCCACCTGCCAGATGTAGTTGCTGGCGCCACGCGCCTCCGGCACGTCCTGGCCGTTCGACTCGAAGGTCGCGATGCGGTACCAGGCATCTGCCACGTAGGGGATCTGCGGGCTGGCGCCCACATCGACCTGCTCGCTGATCAGCGGGACATAGGTTCCGTCATGGGTGCCATTCGGGCCGATGACCGAGGTCAGGAACACGTAGCCCGACGGCGGCGGGGCGATGTCAGCGAGGCGCTGGCCGTCATTGACGTCACCCGGCGTGTAATTGCCGTTGTAGCTCTCCGGCCAGTAGAAATCATCGATGGTCGCTCCCGCCTCGATTAGGTCATGGGTTATCAGACATAGCGGCGACGTGCCGAAAAACCCCTTGTTGCCGGTATAGAGGTAGCCCCTGGATTCGAGGGATGTCTTGGCTGATGAGCCCCAGCACACCTTTTGCTCGATGGCACCGCAGCTCCGGTAGAGGACAAGACCCGCGTTACGCGGCAAATTCTCCTTGACATCCAGAAATACCTTGTTTACGTTGGCCACCCCGGCATCGCCCCATACAAAGAAGCCCCATCCGTTGACCTTGTTTGGCAGCGTGAAGCCTGTGATCGTGCAGACCTCGTCGATAACCTCCAGTGTCACGTGGTTGATACGCTCCATGCGCCAGCCGTCGAGCGACGCCTGCGCCGGACCGATCAACTCGATGTATTCGTTGCCGTCGTTTTCGCTCGCTGACATGGGATTGATCTCGTTGACCCAGACTGAGTAGGGCGGGCAGGAGTATACGATGTAGTAGGGCGACCAGCCCTGTGCCTCATACTGGGCATTTAGATCGACGGGGGAGTACCACTCCGGGTTGGTAAATGTCGGTTGGGCCTGGAAGACCTTGTTGGCGTTCGCCGCTGTACCGCCATTCTCCGGCTCGTAGTGCGTGCCCCAGACATAGAACTGGATAACCTTGTCGACGGCCGCCGCCGGAATGGGCTGATCCTCCGCCGTGCGGTAGGTGCGCGCCCCAGGGGCGATCGGTTGCAGCTCGATCTTGCGGCTGTTCGGCGAATCGCCGGCGGTCCACCAGTTGGCCACGCCCCAGATGTTGGAGCTGGGGTTGTAGCTCAGGAACATGCGGACGTTCTTCGGGTTCATCAGGAAGCGGCCGATATCGACCTCGACGGCCACCGGCCCGGTGACCAGCGGCTGCACGGGTACCAGACGCACTTCCTGAATCTCGAAGCTCGCGCGCACCGGCTCGGTAACCAGCACGTTGTCGATGCAGATCCGATCCGTGCCGTTCGTGTCGCCGTAGAGGCGCAGGACGTGATTGTCGAGATCATAGATGCGCGGGTTTTGGAAGTAGATGTAGCTGGTGCCCGCCTCCACCGTCAGGTTGGTGACCAGCGTCCACTCGTTGTCCGGGGTGTCGGCCGTCGGCGCCACCTTGAGGGTCAGCACCGTCGTGTTCGTTGCTGTCCACGCGCGCACCCAGAAGGCGATCTCGCCGATGCCCGTGCCGACGCTGGGCGTCTGCACGAAGGGCTGGTGCTCGGAGAGCGCGACGCCCGTTCCCGAGACATCGTTTGTGGCGCTGTTGTTCAGGTAGCAGCTCTGCCCGGTATAGAGGCGGTTGGTCTGCCAGTCGGTTACCATGACGTTGTAGGCCTGCCAGGTGGTGTCGTCGCGCGGCGGGTAGTCGCGCGCCTCGGCGTCGTCGATCATCAGTCTGGCATCGCGATCACTCTCGGCCATCAGGCGGATGCGGATGCGCCCGGTAAAGTTCTCGCGCACCGTGACGTAGCGCGTTCCCGTCTCTCCCGGAGCATTGGTGAAGACGGCTACCGTGGTCCAGTTCTGCTGCACGCCCTCGTCGGTGCGGTCGATGGCATAGACCGCGGTGCCGCCGCTGACGGTGTAGGAGAAGTTGATCGTGCCGAGCCCGTTGGTCAGCACGGGCGAGACGAGCGCCTGCACCAGGGCCGGATTGGCCCGGGACTTCTCGAGGTGGACATCGTTGTTGTTGGGGTTGTAGATGGAGTTGGTGACCATGCCCTCGAGAACTGCCCAGCCGCGGCTATTGTACAGCCATTGATCCTGCTGCTCTTTGCTGGTCCAGTTAAAGAACTTCACACCGCCCACCGTGGCATCCTCGAGGTTGCTGGGACCGCGCGTATTGGCACGCCAGGGATAGAGACGCGGATCGTCAACGACAATGTCGGCATCGCCGGAGTCGTGACGGAGCTCGACAAAGCCCTCGTTCCAGATCTTCAGGTATTCAACGGCATTGGTGTAGCTTAGCGAGTTTACCACGATATCGCCACGCTGCAGCTCGTAGTCGCCAACATCCGGGCGCGTTGCTCCCGCGCGGCGCGTTGCCTTCCAGATCGACATCTTCTGGGTAGGCACGGCACGCGTCAGGCGCACGGTACCATCGTAGGAGGTCGTCGACCAGCGGTTGCCGCCGCCATCGGCACGGGGGCCACCCAGATGCCATTTGGAGACGTCGCTGAAGTTCTGCTGGTCCAATCTAGTCGTGACCGGCGTCGCGGTAGTCTGCACCAGCACCGACTTGATCATCGGCACGGCGTCGTGGGTCAGGAAGCCGATTGTTCCGCCCCCGGTCAAATTGTCGGCAGAGTTGTCCGTGAAGGCTGATAGGGTTGTGTCGCCAACCTTGACTGTGATGCTGACTGTGCCGGAGATGGTGATCACGACCTGCTTGTCGGCGATCAGCTTGCCGGCCACCCCCTGGGTGCTACCGATCTTCGTCGGTGCATCCGCCCCGGCATTCCAACGCCACACCTCGACGTAGAGCCGGTTGTCCGTACTGCCGCCCGCTGTCTCGTTCCCCTGGATCAGGCGCACCTCGTAGAAGCTAGCGCCGAGGAAGTAGTCGGGCTGGAAGCAGACCAGCGTGGAGATGTAGGGGAACTCGGGGGAGAGGTCGGCGGCGCAGAAGGTGGTTGTGATCTTCAGATCCTTCTCCCAGCCGTAGCCCTCCTTGTAGACGGCATAGTACGTATCGTTGATGCTGGCGCGCACGGAGTAGGTCAGCTTCTCGATACCCCTGGTGAGCGAGTCGCCGCTGTTGCCGACCCAGCCGCCGGCCAGCCGGTTCAGCAGGAGCGACTGGTTGGCGATCGTCGTCGGCTTGTTGTCGGGCTTGCGCTCGGCAACCACACGCGCCTGCTGCGCCAGCCAGCCATTCTTCGTCTGGAAAACGGTCTTGCTGTAAGTGTCCGAGGGCGTGTCGTTCTGGAAGGGCTCGCCCCTGATCTGATCCGGTGTATAGCCGTCATCCCGCCAGGTATCGAAATCCTCTCTGTAGGTCTTGACGGCATAGAGGCCCAGACTCTCCTCGAACTGATCCTTGCTCGCCTGCCACTCGTCGAAGTTCTGGTAGACGGCGCGCTTGCCGATGTAGTTGCCGTTGGTCGTGGTGAGACGCAGGAGCATGAAACCCGTATACTCCATATCGAGCACGAGGGCGTTCGTCGCGTTGACCTCGGCATAGCCGCCGATCGGCGGGTTGGCAAAGCTCTGGTCGTTGTCGCCCCAGACAACCGGGGTTGTCAGATAGGCGGGGGCATCGTTGGTGTAGCGGTTGTGGCCTACAAAGTGCCAATTGAGGTTGGTGATACCCGTGACCAGCGTGATGCCCTGCCAGATCTCGTCGCCGACGAGTTCCATGGGCACGGAGGCCTGCACCGGTGTGGCATCAACCCAGACCTCGCCGTACTCCGAGCGGAAGGGACGCACCTGGTAGCGGGTCGTGTAGTAGGTCGGTTTTTCGGGCAGCGTCTCGCCGTTGGCCCAGTAATTCGGGCTCAAGTTCTCGATATTCGTCGGCTGCACCCCATCTGGTCCATCGGGATCGCGCGAATAGTAGAAACCATCGAAGTCGCACTTGTAGTAGTAGTAGACGTAGCCCGGCTCGTAACGCGGAATCTCGCCCTCGTAGACGCCGTTGCCAATCGGATACATGTTGGTGCTGAGCCAGGCACCGGCCTGCGGCCGCGCGGTGGGCTGATGCAGCCACTGGTAGTAGACCGTGACCCGGTGGTTCACGGTCGGGGCGTTCGGGTTGGTATCGATCACCGCGCAGCGCAGCTTGACCTCCTGGTCGCGGGAGGGATAGCCCGGATTGCGCAACCGCTCCTCGATGCGAACATCGGCAGGGGGATATGAGATCACGATGTTGTCAAAAGCGATGGTACCTTCCAACTTCGAGGCCGAGGTATCATAGGGACTTGGCTCGTCTAATATGATCCGGACAGACTTCACATCTGCGCGGTTGACAACCACCGCTGCAGCATTCTGGTACCTGATGTAGCTTACACGAGGATAGATGAGAACCTTGACCGTCTCCCAGTCTCCGCTTTCCGGCGCACTGTTTGTAGAAACCTGCACTAGGACGCGGCTACTATGATATGGGTTCGACATCTGAGATGTAAAATATATGGAACCGACCCCTCCTTGGAGCGAAGGCGACTGTATGTAGGCACCCTCAATAGCCAGCAGTTGGTAAACCGGCGAAGTCCCCCCATCCGGCACTCGCGCCCCAAGTGCGCTCCTGCGGATTCCACTGCCCGTCCACGCACCACTGTCTACATTGTAATAATAGTTCGACTCCACGACCTGAGTCCAC
>LSQX01241977.1_pt1 | contig 12036 bp, 8 predicted proteins | sample 654561 | NCBI WGS metagenome assembly LSQX01 (sample SAMN04489861, study PRJNA283612) | anaerobic digester metagenome | isolation source: 4 biogas reactors fed with cattle manure at either 37C or 55C with and... | place: Denmark: Kongens Lyngby | collected 2014 | reverse complement strand
CCGGAATATCCCGGCCGTTTCGTGCATAATACCTGGTACCGTTACCTGGGCCAGGCGGAAAACTCCCTGGATGGCAAACTCCTTTACATGTTCTTCCCCTATGCCTATGACCTGTTCACCTTAGAGTTTGCCACAAAAGAAATCAAGCCAGTCGGCTACCTCCTGCCTTACAAGGACGGCCAGCAGGTCAAGGATCTGGTCCAGCCCATCAACGACAGGTCATCCACCGGTAACAACTGCATGACCATGGATAAGTATGGTGTGCTCTGGTATGTCCTGGGGGTCCGCCACCGTGACACAGATGAGGATGTCAAGTACAAGTCTGCCCAGTATCTGTGCCGCTGGGATATAACGGGCGGCGGAAAACCTGAGCTTCTCGGTATGGTCGGTACTCCGGGCTATGTCCAGAACCGTTCCACGGAGATGGGTTATGATGCCATCCGGGATATTTTGTATATTGTCAATGTCGGCCACGGTTTTGGTGCTGAAGGGCCTGATGTGGTGCGGATAAACCTGCCAGAGTTTAGGCAGAAGATGTACGAGCCCGGCCCGGTCACGACCCACAAGGTCTTCTACCCGGAAAAAATGTCCGCAGAGGAAATACAGACCCGGGACAGGAAAAGGGCCAGCAAAACCCAGAGCGGTGAGGAGGTCACCGCGAACAATCCTTTCCAGGCTTTCCCGATCGAAAAGGCTTATCCTGTGCGGATCTGGCGTGAGATTGGCAAGCCTGGCCAGACCTGCGACCGGATAGAAGAGGCCAAGGTCATCGGCATGGCCTACTCTGATGACGGCCTGCTTCATGTTGTCTGTGGCCGAGAAGGTGTATTTGCCAAGGCCAGCTATATTTTCAAGATCAAGGGGCGTGAGATCATCGCCAGGGAGGATTTCGCGCAGCTGGCAGAGGAATACCGTGCCTGGCTTGAGGAAAACATCCTGCCTGGCCCGGTCACCCTGCCTGAAACAATCAAGCTGCCAGAAGCGACCGGCCGGCGCTACCGGGCCAAGGCATCGGCCCAGGTGGCCTGGAACAAGGGCCGCACCATAGTCGGAACCCAGGATGCACTTTTAGCCATCGTCTCCGCAGAAGGCAAGGTCTATTCCCTGGGCAATGCAGTTGCTTACGGGCCGGTGCGCTGCCTGTGCACAAACGCTGACCAGACCAGGCTGTGGGGTGTTGCCGGAGACGAGGAGGACATGGGCTATGTCTTCACTTATGACGATGAGGAAGGCCTGGTCCAGCTGGGCATGCTCAGTTATAACAGCGCCGGCTATTACCGTCCGACCGAGTCCAATGTCTTGTCCAGCATCGCCTTGTCTCCGGATGAGAAGACACTGGCAATAGGCTCTGCCGACAGGATTGCGACAGTGCATGTGGTTGACCTGGAGCCGTAAATCTAATACCTGCAAACAGCAGATTCAAGCTTGCAGCCCCCTTTCGCATTCAGGCGGGAGGGGGCTGCCGGTCTGATTGACCGGTCCTGGCCCATGCTGTATTCTGGATGGGAAATTGTCTGATAGATAAGGAGATGTGACTATGAGCCAAACCTTACAAAAAAGATCTGCCATAGCGCCGGAGCTGACCTGGGATCTGACCCATCTTTTTCCGGATGAAGCGGCCTATAAAGAGGCTGTGGCAACTATAAAAGAAGAAGCCGCGGCCCTGGTCAAGAGTTACCGGGGCAGGATCAAGACAGCAACAGATCCGGCCTGGCTGCTGGAGACAGTGCAGGGTTTTGAAAAATTCCAGATCAAGCTGGAACGGGCCGGCTATTATGCTATGCTGTCTGTCTCTGTTGACATGACAGATGCCGGCCTGCAAAGCCAGTCCCTTGCTTTTGAAGCCCTGGCAGCAGAACTTGCCAGCAAGTTGGCATTTTTTGAAAATGAACTGCTCATGCTCGATGACCAGCTGCTGGCCAAAACCGGCCGGTTGCAGGAAGGCTACAATGTCTTTTTTACCGACCTGATTCGGCAAAAACGCCACCAGCTGGCGCCAGAGACAGAAGAGGTCTTATCTGCCCTGGCCCCGGCCCTCAGCCAGCCCTATACGACATACGAACAGGCCAAGCATGCCGACATGCCCTTTCCGGCCTTTACAGTGGATGGCCGGGAATACCCCTTAAGTTTTGTCCTTTACGAAAATGTCTACCAGGCTGACCCGGACCCTGCTGTCAGGCGGACTGCTTTTGAGACTTTTTCCGCTGTGCTGGAAAAATACCAGAACACAGTGGCTTCCGGCTACAATGGGGAGATCCAGAAACAAAAAACCCTGGCCCGCCTGCGTGGCTTTGATTCCGTAATTGATTATTTGCTGCACAATCAAAAAGTGCCCCGGGCATTGTTTGACCGCCAGATTGACCTGATCATGGCTGAACTGGCTCCGCATATGCGCCGTTATGCCAGGCTTTTACAAAAAACACATGGTTTAGAAGAAATGACTTTTGCCGATCTTAAGATCGCTCTGGACCCAGGTTATGATCCCCAGATGAGCATAGCGGGTGCCAAGGAACTGGTTGGCACAGCCTTCTTGCCCCTGGGAAAAGATTATCAGACTGAAGCCCTGCAGGCCTTTTCAGAGCGCTGGATTGATTTTGCGCAAAACATCGGCAAATCAACAGGTGGTTTTTGTGCATCACCTTATGAAACCCACAGCTATATTCTCCTGTCCTGGACAGACCGCCTGAGTGAAGTCTTCACCCTGGCCCATGAGCTGGGCCATGCCATGCACTTCCAGCTGGCTCACAGGGAACTGCCCTATCTGGCCAGCAACACATCGCTTTATTTTGTCGAGGCACCTTCAACCATGAATGAGCTGCTGCTGACAGATGCCTTACTGGCCAAAGAAGATGATCCACGCCTGCAACGCTGGGTCCTTTCTTCACTGATCCAGAATACTTATTACCATAACTTTGTCACCCACCTGCTCGAGGCCGCTTTCCAGCGCCTTGTCTATGCAAGAGTGGATGCAGGTGAGCAGCTCCAGGCCGGAGACTTCAACCAGATCAAAAGATCAGTACTGGAAGAGTTCTGGGGAGATGCTGTCCGGATTGAAAAAGGTGCGGATCTGACCTGGATGCGCCAGCCACATTATTACATGGGCCTTTACCCATACACCTACAGCGCTGGCCTGACCTTGTCAACTGTTGCCCACCAGGCGATCCGGGCCCAGGGCCAGTCGGCAGTAGATGCCTGGCTGCAAGCCTTAAGGGCCGGCGGCACAGTCGATCCAGTTGGTTTTGCCAATCTGGCCGGAGTTGACCTGGACCAGGAGGCTCCGCTGCGGGAAACGATTACCTTTATTGGCTCGATAATTGACCAGATCCATTAGAGCGGCCGGCAGGCAGGAGAAGGGGACCATGCAGAAAAAAACGGTTTTAATCACCGGGGCTTCCAGTGGAATCGGCAGGGAACTGGCCCGGGTTTTTGCCAGCCAGGGCTGGTCCCTCGTCCTGACCGCCAGAAATGAAACCAGTCTGGCAAAACTGAAAGCAGAGCTGGAGACCAGACATCAGGTCCAGGCCCAGTTGCTTGTCCAGGACCTGGCCAAACCTGATGCAGCAAGCCTGATCCATGCTGAGCTGGCCAGGAGCAAAACAAAAATTGACATCCTGGTCAATAATGCCGGTTTTGGTGATTATGGCCTGTTTGCTGAAACAGACTGGGCTAAGCAGGAGGACATGGTCCAGGTCAATATCCTGGCCCTGATGCATCTGACCAGATTATTTTTACCCGATATGCTCCAGGCCGGTACTGGCCGGATCTTGAATATAGCTTCAGTGGCAGGCTTTTCACCTGGGCCCTATATGTCTGTCTATTATGCCAGTAAGGCCTTTGTTATTTCCTTTTCCCAGGCCCTGGCCAGTGAACTGCAGGGTACTGGCATCACGGTCACAGCCTCTTGCCCGGGACCGACCACATCCGGCTTTCAAAAGATGGCCGGCCGGGGAACAGAAAAGCTCTTTGCTGCCTTGAAAAATGCCACTGCCAGAGAAGTGGCGGAGTTTTCTTATAAAAAGCTCATGCGTGGCAGGGCTGTGGCCATATATGGCTTGGGTAACAAGCTGCTTGTGTTTATGCAGCGATTTGCTCCCCGCAGCCTGGTGCGCAAGGTCATAATGCATCTGCAGGGTGCAGCAGGTAGTAGAACTTAAGGCTAAACCAGGGGCATTTCAGTCAAACGCAGGCTGGTACAGCCATAGGGGAGAAGATCCATTTTTTCGATTCTGCTGCCGGTCCAGGCCAGGCCGGGCCTGGGAGTGGCAGCGCCTTTTTCCATCTGCCAGTCGATTTGGCGCAGAGGGACATTAATCCTCACTGGCGCTCCTTCAGGTGAAAAAGGATAGGGGCCCAGTTCTCTTTCCTGGATCTCCAGGCTGGCCAGGGCTTGCTGGTCCAGGGCCAGGCCATAGTTCCAGGGGCTGTCTGGTAAAACCTCATAATCACAGTGGGGAAACTCATGGCCGGGCTTGTCCTGATTGATCTGCAGCCATTTTTCTTTGATGGGCAGAGCATAAATGAGCGGACCCCTGGCCAGGGCAAAGAGCTGATCCGGTCGGGCCAGGAGCTCAATTTCCATAGGCAGGCTGAGCCTGATCCTGGTCAGGCCTGCCTGCCAAAGGCGCTTTAATGTGAAAAATCCCGGTTTTTCCAAGGGAATTATTTCTGGACCCAGTTCAAGCCGGGCCTGCCTGGCCCAGCCAGGAACCCTGATGGTCAGGTCAAAATCCACAGCAGCTTCTGTTTCAATTAATAAGTCGATTGTCGACCGGAAGGGGTAATCTGTCACCATCTGCAATTTGACACCGACCCCTTTTTGCTCTGTTTTCAGCCTGGCCGGGGCATAAGCTGTCACAACAAGGCCATCCGGGCTTTGCATAAAAGTGGCCAGGGCAAACTTGGGCCAGGGCTGGCTCAGGTTGGCTGTACAGCAGCCATAGTTTGGCTCCAGGCCAAACAGGTTGGCCTCACCACTGTTGGTGCCAAAGACAGGATCTTCTTGCCGGCTGCACTCAACCTGGTTGACCTGCTGGTCATACTGGTGGGTCCACATGTCAGGGCTGAAGGTTGCGGGCAGGGCATTAAAGGCAATTTTTTCCAGGCGGTCTGACCACTTGGCCTGACCAGTCAAGGAGACCAGCTGCTCTAGTGAATACATGTGTTCGGCAACTGCGCAAAGCTCAGTCCCGCGGATAGGGCTCTTGCCTGCCAGGCATTCATCCCCGGAAAATACGCCTGTGACCATGCCGTGGTGAAGATCCAGCTGGGCGGCGGCTTTTTTTGCAAAGTCCATGTCTTCTTCAAGTCCGGTAAGTCGCCAAAAAAGAGCGGCGGACTTCAGCATCATGGCATTGTTCACCACATGGTTCATGTAACTCCAGCGGCCCTGGGCAGTAGCTTTTTTGTAAGACCAGTGCTGAAAAAAAGCCTGCCAGTCAAAGCCCTGGCACTTGAGCTTGACAGCAAGGTCTAAAAGCCAGTCTTCTTTGGTCTGGCTGTAAAGCCACCAGATGGGGATGAGGCCCTCAAACCACCTGAACATGCCCCAATTAAAAAGGGGAGCATGGTCGATATGGCGGTCCAGGGCTTTTAGGGCTCGCTCTATGACGCTTTTTATCCTGGCATCCCCGGTGCAGTCATGGTAGACAACAAGAACCTTGAGAAGCAAGAGCTTGGCCCAGATATCGTAATCTGCTCTGGCCTGGTCCTGGTCAGGGCAGATCCAGCCATCTTCAGCCTGGCGGGCCAGGATCTCATCGATATAGTATCTTGCCCTGTCCTTAAGGTCCTGATCATCGAGCAGCCAGGCCAGGGGGATAAAACCATCCAGCCAGTAGGGTACTCTTTCCCAGCCTTCACTTTGGCCGCCAATCCACTTACTGTCTTTTATATCAGGCCAGAATGTGTCCAACTTGCCGGACAGGCCACGGGCCTGGATCTTTAGCTGGTTCAACAGCCAGCCTTCAGGACGGATTTCCTTGGCAGTGAAAAAAGTAAATGCCGGATCGTGCAACATCTTGCCACCTCCCTGGCTAAAGCCAGCTGTTTGATTAGTCAAGTTCAGGTTAGCATATTCAGGCTATTTTTGAAAAGCTGCTAAAGTTAAGACAAGGCAGCTGCCATCTGCCTGGCAACTTGCATTTGCCTTCTGGCTCGGGCAGGATAGACTAGGCTAGGAGAAGATGAATATGGACAAAAGAAACAAGGGAGGATGATTATGGACAAGCAGGTGAATAGGCTGAAGTACTATCTGCCCTGGGACACTGTGCCCATTGATATCTCATTTGTTTTTGAGCATGAGAAGCCAGCTGGGAAACATGGTTTTTTGAAGGCTGCTGGTAAGAAATTTATTTTTGAGGATGGCACACCTGTCCGGTTTTGGGGAACAAACATCAACAGCGGTGCCTGCTTCCCGCCCAAGGAGCATGCGCCCAAGCTGGCCCGGCGCCTGGCCATGCAGGGACTAAACATAGTTCGTTTCCACCAGATGGATGGAGAATGGGCCAGGCCCAATATCTTCCAATATGCCAAAGGTCCACAGCTGAAGAACACGCAGTCCTTTGATTCGCGCTCTTTAGATCTACTGGACTATTTTATAGCCTGCTTAAAAGAAGAGGGCATCTATGTCTATATGGATTTTCTGACCTACCGGCGTTTCCGGGCAGAGGATGGGGTGGAAAATGCCAGTGAGCTGATAGATGGCGCCAAACCTTATTGTCTCTTCAATCGCCGCCTGATTGAACTGCAAAAGAAGTTCATCAAGGACCTGATGACCCATGTCAACCCTTATACAGGCCTGGCCTACCTTGATGACCCTTGCATTGTCCTGTCCGAGTTTGTCAATGAATCTTCCCTGCATGTGCACAGGCCCCTGGTTGAGCCCTATCGCCATGAACTGGCGGAGCTTTACCGCAGCTGGGCGGCCGGGCAGGGACTGGCTAAAAAAAGTGATGCAGAGATTGATTTTGACACACCTGACCGGGATATAAATGATTTTTTCCACGATTTATTCAAGAGTTATATCACGGAAATGATGGCTTTTGCCAAGGATCTGGGGATCAAGTACCCCTTGACAGGCAGTAACCAGGCCCATGCTGTAGGTGCTGTCGAAGCCCATGCGGATTGTGATTTTATGGACAATCACGAATATATCTGGCTGGACACCCAGGGCAGGATCACCAACAAAAACCCCCTGCAACATGACAGTTCCTTCGGCACCATGCTCTCCTTGGTAGCCTTGCCGGACAAGCCCCTCTTTATATCTGAGTGGGACTCCTGCTGGCCTAATGAGTACAGGGCGGCAGCCACCCTGCACCTGGCCGGGATCATGGGCCTGCAGGACTGGGGCGGGGCGACCATCCACACTTACAGGTATGGTAATAATGTTGAACCCTGGCTGACCAGCCGCCTGGGCCGTGATCTGGTCCTGGGCGGTTCATATGGCAGGGGCAGCTGGGACAACTATAACGACCCGGCCAAGTTTGGTCTTTTCTACCATGCAGCCCTGATCGTGCGCCGCTCAGATGTCAGGCCGGCAGACAAGGAGGTCATTGTCGATGCAGTTGACCGTGGCCTGAAACCATATACAGATGACATAGCGGGTTTGAGATTCCTTCCTGAGCAGCACCAGATCAAGATCCAGCTGCCTGGGCGCAAGTTGGGAGATGGACCAACAGTTGCCATTAATGAGGCCAGGGACACCGGAGCTGAGATCAGGTCAGATACAGGGCAAATGTACAGGAACAAGAAACTGGGTAATGGCTGGATAGACACCGAGCGCACCAAGGTGGTCTATGGCATGCGCCGGCGCGAGGAATCAGTTGAACTGTCCGGCTTTAGCATCACAGCCAGCAATGACTTTTACACTCTGGCCCTGTCAGCCCTGGATGAGCAACCGATCAGCAGCTCGCAAAACATGCTCTTGACAGCAGTTGGCCGGGCCGAAAACAAAGGGGCCCGTTATGATGCTGCCAGGACCTACCAGATTGATGAGGGATCAGGGCCTTTGGAGATCGAGGTGATCAAGGCCGAACTGACTCTGGCAACAAGCCAGACTGAATTCCAGCTCCTGGCTATTGATTATGAAGGCTTTGCCAGCGGGGTGCAAAAGCTGCGGGCAAAAGACGGCAGCCTCAGCTTTTCCATTGGTCTAAACAGGGATAACTCATCGATGTATTATCTGCTCCAGAAAATCTGACCAGTTTTAATACTGCTCTAAAAAAGCCAGCCCCTCTGCTAAAGATTTAAGAAAAGAGAAGCTGGCTTTTCATATGCTTGGGTAGATTGGGCCAAATAAAAATTGCGAAATCATCCTGTTCAATATAAGTGACAGCTATTTCACAATAAGTCTTACTGGCTCAGAAACATCCTGAGTTGATCTATCTTTCCCAAGGTGTGTTTACATCTAATATGGCGGAAAAAGAGATAGGATTCATGGGCGCTGCAGGGAGCTTTTTAACATCAAGCTGATAGAGTATGATAAGAAGGCAGCAACAACTGGCAGCTTGGTTTTTAGCAGCCACAGTAAAAGGAGCAAGTCTCATTTGCGCAGAAAACCCCAGCCAAAAGACCAGGACTTTTAAATCAACTGATTGATATATGGAGTTTATGAGAAAAATGCCCGGAAAAGGACAAGAAAGCATGGTAAACCGGAGAGATGTAAGATGAACAAGGATTTTATAAACAAAATAATCCATGGCGATTCTACTGAAGTACTGAAAAAAATCGCCTCAAATTCAGTCGACATCGTACTGACAGATCCACCATACTTTTTAGATAAACTGGATAACAACTGGGATACAAAAAGAGTAAACAGTGAACGGAACCAAAGGACGGTTAAATCCTTACCAGCTGGTATGAGATTCAGCAAAGATCAAGGCCTGGAGCTTTATAATTGGTACCTTGAAGTAGCCAGAGAAATCTACAGGGTGCTAAAACCGGGCGGAACTTTTTTTACTTTCTCCAGCCCCAGGCTCTATCATAGGGTGGCCTCTGCTGTAGATGATGCGGGCTTTGAAATAAGAGATGCTTTTATTTGGTTGTACACACAAAACCAGCCTAAGGCCATGTCCCTTAACCATGTAATAAATAGAAGGCAAGATTTGAATGAGCTTGAGAAAAAGCGGCTAATAACCAAGCTGGATGGTTGGAAAACTCCCCAGCTGAAATCTTGTTATGAGCCAATAATCATCGGGCAAAAACCCACAGATGGCAGTAATTTGGCAAATTTTCTTGAAAATGAAGTCTGCTTGATTAACACTAAGGCAACTACAGGAAATAATATGTTTCCTTCGAATGTAATTTCAGTGGATAGTATTTCTGAGGAAATAGATAAAGTGTTCTTGATTAAAAAACCATCAAAAAAAGAAAAGGGTGAATTCAACACCCACAAAACGGTTAAGCCATTGGAACTATGTGAGCAATTGATTAAGCTGACAGTTTTCAGTGATGATGGAGTGGTGTTGGATCCTTTTCTGGGCAGTGGCACAACAGCAGTGGCAGCAAAAAGACTAGGCAAGAATTACATTGGCATTGAATTAAATAAGGAATACATAAAAATCGCCAAAAGAAGATTGGCAGATGAGCCAAGCTGATTGAATCTGGCTAGCTTAACATCGTGAGACCACAGCAGGTTGTACCACGATATTGCGGTGTTTTTGAAGAAGTATTGACATACTCCTGTTGAATAAATCCAGGGGTTTTACGGCAAGTTTGATGAAGCAACCCTTTAAGGAGATAGTTTAAGGAAATATTTTCTAAATCCCATACTCCCCAGCAAACGGAGGAAACCATCATAAAGCTGCTTGAAGCCCGGTCGCGAAATCGGCGGCATTCCTAAAAGGAGTAGCTTTATCTCATCAGATAAACGATGCTTTGTTATTCAAACCAGAATTATTTTCAAAATTGCTCCAAATCTGCTTTTAAGTTTTTGATTTTCTTTTCAATTGTTTTGATAACTTTAATATAATCCGCATCAGGTTTTCCAGTGGGATCATCAAGGTCCCAGTCTTCTTGAAATTTGCTGGGGATAAATGGGCATACTACATTACACCCCATTGTAATAACAATATCTACAGGAGGTATATCTTCCAGTAGTTTAGGGCGCTGATTTTCTTCCATGTCAATGCCATAGAGTTGTTTCATAAGCCTTACTGCATCAGGATTGATACTTTCTTTTATCTTTGTACCGGCAGAAAAACTGTCAAAGACCTCTCCAGCCAAATGCCTGCCGAGAGCTTCTGCTATTTGGCTTCGGCAAGAATTATGAACACAGATAAATGCAACCTTAGGCTTGCTCATGTTTGCCCCCTTGTGCTGTTCGCTATTTTAACTAATACAAGCATAAAAGGTATTTTTCAAAAAACTTATGCCCGTAGTTTTGTTTTTTCCCATATTTTTATCCTCTGACCTCCTGCAGGATCTTTACAATTTCATCAGTCTTGAGGACTTTGCCATAAGAAACTACTTTCCCGTCTATCACTAGGGCAGGTGTTGTCATTATTCCATATGTTGCAATTTGAGCAAAATCCGATACATGATCGATAGTTGTATCCATATTCAGTATTTCTAATGCAGCTTTTGTAGCTTCTTCCAGTGCATTGCACTTGGCACAGCCGCTTCCCAGCACTTTTACACCTGCGCCTTCGACCTTTTTATTTTCAGCTTCAGCCATAATCTTTGCATCGCGTTCACCACTACAGCAAGATGCTGTTTTTTTCACTTTGTTCTTCTTTCTAAAAAGTGCCATAACAAATTTCCTCCTAAAAAACAATTGCTTGTAGACCATTAAATAAGTATCCAACGATGATAATTCCGGCTGCACATATACCAATGAAAAGTGCCAGCAACTTTGGCTTAACTGCCTTGCGGAGCATAATCAAAGATGGTAGGGACAAGGTAGTTACGCCCATCATAAATGATAGTACCGTACCCAGCTGTGCTCCTTTAGAAAGCAAAGCCTCCGCAATCGGAATAGTACCAAATATATCTGCATACATAGGGATGCCAACCACAGTCGCCAGTATTACACCAAAGGGATTTTTGCTTCCCAGCAAGGAGACAATCCATTCCTCGGGGATCCAATTATGTATTCCTGCGCCAATGCCTACACCGATAAGGATGTATGGAAACACTTTTTTGAATGTTGATAGTGTTTGCTCTTTGGCAAATTCAAGACGGTCTTTTTTGGACAGTTCTGGAGACTCAATATCGATATTACCAGCCGAGAGGATAAAGCTCTCCACATGCTTTTCCATATGCATCTTCTCAATAATAGTGCCACCAACTACAGCTATAATAAGTCCAAACACCACATACAAGATAGCTATCTTAGCTCCAAATATACTCATTAAAAGGACAAGAGAGCCCAGATCCACCATTGGTGAAGATATAAGGAAGGAAAAGGTCACTCCCAAGGGTAACCCTGCAGACGTAAAACCTATAAAGAGCGGTATCGATGAGCATGAACAAAATGGTGTTACAGTCCCGAGAAGTGCAGCTGCCGAGTTTGCTCCGATGCCATGAAAACGCCCTAAAATCTTCTTGCTACGCTCAGGTGGAAAATAACTCTGAATATAGCTGATAAAGAAAATCAGGAAGCATAATAGGACTACAATTTTTATAACATCATAAACAAAAAACTGAATACTTCCCCCTAATCGGCTGTTAATATCTATTCCCAGCTTGGTTAACAAGTCACCAATTAAATTATTGAGCCATTTCATCCCAAGAATCTGGTTCTGAATGAAATTCCATATTGTCTGAATGATTTTCATGTGATATCTTCCTTCAAATAGTCATATCAAATAATTTCGATGTATAGTGCTGATTTAAAGCCATCATCATAGATGGCTGTTTTCTTAGGTCCTTTATTTTCTTTCAACTTTAAGATTTATACGCAGCACCTACTAAGGCTGTCTGGGTTTGCAATCTTTGTCATTTCCTCTAATAGCTTGATAGCCTGTTTGCTCCCTTCTTCACTAATTTTGTAATAGGTCCACTTTCCTTCCTGTCTGCTATCCACTACTCCTGATTCAA
>LSQX01286433.1_pt1 | contig 12037 bp, 12 predicted proteins | sample 654561 | NCBI WGS metagenome assembly LSQX01 (sample SAMN04489861, study PRJNA283612) | anaerobic digester metagenome | isolation source: 4 biogas reactors fed with cattle manure at either 37C or 55C with and... | place: Denmark: Kongens Lyngby | collected 2014 | reverse complement strand
TTTTACCTGATAGTTATGTCTTACGGACTGACGTATGCGCGTGTGCGTGCCGAGATGGGGGTGCCTGACAACTTCGTATATCCGTATCGATTCCCGCAATACACTATTATCTACAGCATCGGTTCACGGGGCGTGTTGAATGCGGGCGGGCCAGTCACTAACGTGGTGTTCGAGGTGCTTTCCTTCTTGTCGCGGTTCCATCCAGTGCAGATCATGACCTCTTCGCAAGCAGACGCTTACCAGATGGCGCGAGCAGGTAGGCTCAACTCCAGGAAGCTTTCGATGCTTCTACTACTGGCCTTTGCACTGGGCCTGATATTCGCCTTCTGGGGACACTTCACTACGTTCTATTCGATAGGTCTGAACGTTCTGGAGGGCAATCCACGCAGCGCTGACTGGCGCACAGTGGACACAGTGACGGCTTATAGCGGCATGGTCAGCCAAATCGAATCACCCACGGGTCCCGACTGGCATCGGACCGGAGCTATTATCGCCGGAGCTGCGATTACTTTGGGGTTGGCGATTGCACGCATGGTATGGTTGCGTTTCCCTATTCATCCTCTGGGATACATCGTAGCTCTATCCTATGGTCCATCTACCAGCCTGTGGTTTCCATTCCTGGTGGTGTGGCTGGTCAAGGGGATAATCGAGCGTATCGGAGGTCTACGGCTGTTTCGACGCCTGATACCTTTGTTCATCGGCTACGTAGTGGCTCACTACGTCTTCGGCGGGATCGGATGGTCCATCATTAGTCTATTTATCGAGAGTGCGGTCTCATCCCGCTACTACACGGTCTTCTAAAACAGCCTTCCGAAAACAGGCGGAAATGGCTCGCAAGCGGCCCGAGACAGAGAGCATGATTGTGAGGTCAGTCTAGATGCTCAGGATTTCGACCTCGGGCCGCCAGTTGATCCGCTCCAGTAGGCGTAAGTAGTCATCGCGTGTGACCTCATCTGCGGGCTTGCCGGTCAACGCTACCAATGCTGCCTCCATGACGTTTGTGCCGAAAGAGCGCCCCTCTACTCGGGGGGTGGTGGTGATCAGGCGATACAGGCCGCGACTACGCAGCAGCTCGATATCTGCCTCGGTGGTAGTGTTGGTGATGACGGTCTTGCCCTCAAGCGGTCTTCCAGTGGCAGGCAGGTTGCGGCGGATGAAGTGGAAGTCACCTGCGATGATATCGGCCCATGCGAAATGCCTGGCCGCACGCACGCAGTGCTGTTCCTGCTGGCTGCCGGTGGGGTACAGAATGCGGAAGGGGAGACGAGCAAGCAGAGGCAGAAACGCTGTCGCTGCAATTTTTATTAGCCCCAGCGACGACACAGGCAACGGCATTCCCAACGCGAAAACCAGATCGCCAAAGCGACACTGGTAACCCAACTCCGAAAACGCCTCGGCCATCCCGAAGCGGTCTACCGCAGCGACCACCAGCACTCGTACATCCTCGGGCGTCCTGCCTGCTGCCAGGACGCCATCCTCGTGAAGCATCTGTATTGCACGCCGCTCCAGCGTGTCTTTCAGGCCGCTGCCATCCACCACAGGAGTGGTGCGTGCAGAGCGGGCCAGGCGGGCCGCGTCGTGGATAACCCATCGGCGGTCCCCGCAGACCAGGTACAGATCGATCCCACCAAGGCCTATGGCATCAACTTTGCCGTCCAGTTCGGCGATGAGTTTACATGCACTGCTCACACTGCCGTCGGTGCCGATGCGCTCGAGACGAAACTGCTCCCCGAGTATCTCCACAGTTGCAGACTTATTTCTGCTCGAAGAGCCGAGACTGACGCTGACGATCCGTCTCATGCAGTCACTGGCTTTCCTGCACTGGCGGTTCGACAGGAGAAGTGCTGGCTGGTGTAGGTTTCGGATCCACTAAGCTATCGGAACTCCCTGCGCTGTCAGTGCTCCGAAATGCCTCTCCGATAGCTGCGATAGAGCCCAGCATCCCGGTTGCTTCCAGCGGCAGGAAGATCTTCGTAGCCTGACCGTCGGCAACCTGTGCAAGCGTCTCCAGATACTTGACGGCCAGCAGATCAGGTGTGGGGCCGCCCTGGTGGATTGCGCCAAACACGGTGCTGATGGCCTGTGCTTCTCCCTCGGCCACGGTAAGCTGCCTGTAGCGCTCGGCTTCAGCGACTTTGCGGATGGCCTCGGCATCGCCTTCGGAGCGGTTGATACGTGACTGCCGTTCACCCTCGGCCTTGAGGATCTCGGCCTGCCGGAAGCCCTCCGCCTCCAGGATTGTAGCGCGCTTCATCCGCTCAGCTTTCATCTGCTGGCTCATAGCGTTGATGATGTCACCAGGTGGTTCGATGGCCTGCAGTTCCACTCTGCTGATACGTACTCCCCACTTGTCTGTCGCATCGTCCAGTATCTGGCGCAAGTGTGCGTTGATCTTCTCACGCGAGGTCAGCACCTCGTCAAGCTCCATGTCGCCGATGACGTTGCGCAGGTTGGTCTGGGCAAGCTTGATTGCCGCAATACGAAAGTCGGTGACGTTGTACAGGTTGCGAAATGGATCGGTCACTTCATAGTAGACGATGGCATCCACGGTGAGTAGAGCGTTGTCAGCGGTGATGACCTGCTGGGGGATGACATCGAGTACCGTCTCGCGCATATCTACAAGTGTGATCCCCTGGACGAAGGGGAAGATGAACGTCAGCCCAGGACCATGCGTCTTGGTGTACTTGCCGAAGGTTGCGACAAGACCCCGCTGGTGCTGGCGGACGATACGCACAGATTTGCCGATCACGATGATGACCAGAACTGCTAAGACTACCCATCCCATCGCTTGTCATCCCCTTTTTGCGAGAAGCTTTTCGTGTTCTACGTGCAAAGACCTACTGATGATTTCATCCTGTATGGGGCGAGGGCTATCCCCCCTGAGCTTCAAGAACCATCATCTTGCCAGAGGCTCGACTATAAGTGTGGCGCCCTCCACAGCAGTCACGATGACGTGTTGTTCCTTTTCAATTACCTGGCTACTGCGTGCTCGCCACTGGTCAGACTCTATTCGCACCAGTCCGGTGTTCTGTTTGTGGTCTATCGTCTCCAGCACTATCGCCTCAAGGCCTAGCAGGCGGTCCACGTTAGACTGTACTGTCACCGAGCCATGCAGACTCCGGGCGAGCGGACGGGTTACCAGAAGCAGCACCACACTTGCGACACAAAAAACCATCCATGGCACCCAGCCTGCAGTGGTGAAAAGTGTCGCCAGTGCTGCCAGAAGAGCTCCGCAAGCAATCCACAGTAAGAAAAAGCTCATGGTCAGCAACTCAGCGATGAGAAGTGCGATGCCTGCAATCAGCCATATCAACCACGGTGACATGCTTACTCCTCTCCTTGCCGGACATGAACTGAAAAGCTAGCACACTCAGCCAATTCGGTGCAGAGTGCTGATAAGTGTGTGCGAACTGCCACAGTCCACCACGCCGTCTTGGCGTCATCGTACACTGCTTGTCCGGAAAGCGTGACAGGACGTTCTGCTAATCGTGATGAGTGTGGTCGTGATCATGATGATGCGTGTGTTCGGACTGCTGTCCGATGAGCGCCACGACGCCGGTGCAGGTCAGTTGGCCGTGTTTGACACCGCGGAGGCTGATGATGGTGTCGGCGAGCCTGCGCACCTCGTCGCCCTGGCCCTGGACGACCATGACCTCGATACAGTTATCGTAGTCCAGATGCACGTGTGTAGTGCAGCGGATCTGTCCGCCATAGTCATGCTGGATGTCTACCAACCGGGCTTCTATGCCGCGCGTGTGGTGGTCATAGACGATGGTCAGAGTGCCCACCACTTCGCCATCGGGAAGCTCCCATTGGCGCTGCAAAAGACAATCGCGCACCATATCGCGGATGGCTTCCGAACGATTGTCATAACCTTGCTGGGCAATCAGGCCATCGAAAGCCTCCAGCAGTTTTTTGGGCATACTTATGCCGAAGCGTTGGACTTCGTCCATGTATACCACCCTGGCTTAGTCTGCTTGAAACATATCTGCCTAGTTATCTTACCAGATAGTGCTATCAAACGATAGTCACTAATGCGGTGACACCGTATGGTGGCCGGGCAATGGAGGGCAGTTAGCGCGCAGCGGATAGTGCTGTAACTGGCGATGTGGTAGCTACAGAGAGTGATACTGTGGCAGATGGTGCTGTAGCGTGGAATTGACAGTTTTGGTGCACTATTCAGAGGAGGGGGGTAGCACAGGGCGCCATCAGAGCCTCGACAGCCCCCTCACTCATAGAGCACGCCTATCTGTTCTTCGTCTATCTGTAGGACCTATCTGAAGAACCGCAGCCATAGCCAGAGAGAGCACACTATCAAACAGAAGACAGTGGTGGGGATACTCCATTTTAGGTAGCGAGAGTATGGGAAGCCGTGATTGCTGCTTTCGGCGATACCGGCGACGATGAGATTTGCTGCGGAAGCAACGTAAGTGGCGATGCCGCCAAAGCAAGCACCCAGAGACAGTGCCCACCATAGTGGCAGAACGTCGGGAGTGTGATACAGGGCAAAAAAGTCAGCAGACGAGATTTCCGGGTGCATGGTGGCCGCAAGCGACTGGACCAGGGGGACGGCCATGACTATGAATGCCACGTTGTTGAGAAAAGCAGTCAGCACTGCTGACGCCCACAAAAGTAGGATGGTCATGAGCAGTGAGTTACCCTGCGACACATCCAGCAGACCCTGACTCAGACGTTCGAAGACACCCGTTTCAGCCAATCCGCCGACCATGATGAACAGTCCGATGAAGAAGAAGATGGTAGACCACTCGACCTGCTCGAAAGCCTCTTCGAGACCTTCGGTGTGGAGCAAAAGCAGCAACACAGCGCCGCCCATAGCTATGGTTGCTGGCTCCAGGTTGACTGCTCCGTGGATGACGAAGCCGGTAAGAGTGACGAAGATGACGATAAGGCAGCGATTTAGCAGGGGACGGTTGGCGATGGCCCCGTCCTCGTCGAACTGCATGATCTCGTTTCGCAGATCGTCGCTGACTACGAAAACTCCCCGGTATCGCAGAGTGATAACTGCCACTGTTATGAGCAGGCAAAAGATTGCCACTGGTGTGTTCACGAAGATGAAGTCCATGAAGTTCAGTCGAGCCATGGAGCCGACTACGATGTTGGGCGGGTCACCGATGAGAGTGGCCGCTCCACCGATGTTGGATGCCAGGATGATTGCGATTAGCGCTGGCGCCGGATCACATCTTAGCCGCTCATATATGAGAATGGTAAGCGGTGCGAACATAAGCACAGTCGTGACGTTGTCGAGAAAGGCTGATAGAACCGCAGTCATGATGGCCACCAGTGCCAGAATCTTCACTGGATCGCCACTGGCGAGCTTTGCGGTGCGGATAGCCAGCCACTCGAACATCCCTGTTTTGCGTGAGATGTTGACTATCACCATCATGCCGATAAGCAGCAAAATAGTGTTCCAGTCCACTCCGCTGAGGCCGCTTACGGGGTTGCCATGAAGCGCATCGTGCTGATCGATTCCGCCGATGATGATGATGAGCATAGCACCGGCCAGGGCTAGGATGGTTCGGGGAAGTCGCTCCAGGGCAATGAGAAATGAGACTACAACGAATATGACGATTGTGACGATGGAGTGAGTATCCATAAATCGCTTTACTCTTTTTCACAGGGTATCTGGCTGAAGTAGTGTCGGATCAGGTCACTGCGCCTGATGAAGCCCACGATCTCGCCGTTTCTTTCAACTCCGACTGCTGAGACGCCTTTGACTAGCATGATGTGGGCGACTTTTACTATCTTAGCGTCCTCTTCGACCATGTTTAGTTTGCTACCAGCCTCCACGTCCATGACCTGGATTTCGTTCAGAGGTTTGTCGAAGTTGATAAGAGAGTACTCTTCGGGCAGGAAGTCTATGCTTGGGACCGCATCGAGATAGCTGGGCAGCACAACACGAAGGACATCCACTTCACGGAGCACCGAGTGTCGGCCACACTCCTTGTGGATGACCGGAAGCATCGGTACATTTGCTTTGAGCATGATCTCGACGGCTTCTCGCAGGGGCATTTCTGCCCTGACGCGGACGAAATCGGTCTGCATTATGTCTTTTGCTCTCATGGGCCTCAGCCTCCGACGGCAGTCTCAACATATTGGTCGCCGGTCACTGTGCGGTTGGGTTACCGGAGAAATCACAGGTCAGTGCGTGACTTCTTTATGATAACACACACGGGCATATTTCTGCCACTGCACACGCGCCTATCAGTACGCCTTTTGTGGGATCAGGCCATAGCGGCCACTGTATGTGATGTATTGACCACAGCGGCATGTGCAGCTGGGCGACATAAGATGGCGCCGGGACCTGATGGCCCGGCGCCCAAGTGGTCGTATCTATAGCACCATCAGAGAGGATGCTTACTTCGCGTAGGCCGCTCCGACCTTCTTGATAGCCGCGGCGATATCGCGCATGTCCTGCTCCTCGTAGGTCGGGTGTACCGGCACGAAGAACGTGCGGCTTTCGACCCAGATGGCATTCGGAAGCTCCAGGTCTGCGTAGTTGACGGCTTCAGGTCGGGTTGCAGGATCCTTGAACGGATACTGCAGCTTGCCAAAGCCGATCTGTTCGCGGTAGCACTTCTCCTTGTAGCCTTCAGGCCACAGTACCGGGCCTGCCGGTACGCCTTCGGCACCTACAGCCTGGAAGAACTGGCGCGCCTCTACGCTGATGCGGTCAGTATCCAGGATGATCGGATATAGCCAGTAGGCGTTCTTGCGCTCTTCAGTGTCTATGGGCAGGGCAAGGATGTACGGTTCATCCTTGAGCTCTTCATCGAGGATCTTGGCATTGCGGCGTCGCAGCGGCAGGTTCCAGGTGTCCATCAGTTCTAGCTGGCGCAGCCCGATGGCCGACTGGCTTTCTGTCAGCCGGAAGTTGAAGCCGATCCGATTGTGGATATACGGCAGCTTCTCTTCCAGTTCCAGCAGCCGCATTCGCTCGGATACATCATAGCCGTGGTCACGGAAAGCGCGAGCGTTCCATGCCCAATCTTCGTTATTGGTCACCACGCAGCCGCCCTCTCCACCGGTGGTGAAGTGCTTGCTCTGGCAGAAAGAGGTGGCGCCCAGGTGGCCGATGCTACCGGCCTTCTTGCCCTTGTAGACGCCTCCATGAGCCTGGGCCGTGTCTTCGATTACGTACAGCCCGTGTTTGTCGGCGATCTCCATGATTGGGTCCATGTCAGCCATGCAGCCGTACAGGTGCACGACCACGATGGCCTTGGTGCGTTCGGAGATGTTGTCTTCGATTGACTGCGGGTCTATGGTGTGGGTCAGTTTGTCTACGTCGGCAAATACTGGTACAGCCATGGACTGAGCCACCGACATGGACGATGCGATGAAGGTATAGCTTGGCACGATGACCTCATCACCGGGGCCGATGTTCAGAGCTCCGGCCATGGCTGTATGAAGTGCGCTGGTGCCGCTGTTGCAGGAAATACCGTACTTGCAGTCACACCATTCGGCATACTTCTGTTCGAACTCCATTCCGACAGTCCCGGTCCAATAGTTGACCTTACCGGCGCGGAGTGGCTCCACAGATGCCTGGATGCTCTCTTCGTCGAGGTATGGCCATGGCGGGAATGGCGCTTCCCTTACTTTCTCGCCACCGTCAATAGCAAGCTTCTCCGACATTGTGCTTTTCCTCCTCAATTATTGTGTCAAGACTGCTATTTCCTCGTTTTTGACGACCTTCCTGGCTATATTCGCCATCGAGGTCTCGTTCACCTTCTTTTGCGGCAAACTGGCAATACTCATACCGTCCGGCGGTTATTCGGCGGTGTGTAAAGCATCACCTGAAGGTGTGGCTTTTCCAGTGAGACGGCACCAAAATAGTTTGAGCAGCACCCAACCTGCTTCAAATATGATCTTCTTGGATATCTTGCTCTGGCCCCGCTGCCGATCGTGGAACACTATGGGCACTTCACAGACGGAGGCTCCGATACGATGGCACTTGAACAGTGTCTCCATCAGGAAAGAGTAACCCTCTGTGCTGCTGTCGAGCAGGTCGGCCTTCTGTATGATCTCCTTGCGGTAGGCGCGGAAACCTCCAGTACAGTCGCGTACTGGCAGCCCTGTGAGCAAGCGAGCCAGGGCAGATGCAGTGCGGCTGAGGACAATTCGTGACAGCGGCCAGTTCTCAGTACCGCCTCCGGGTACATACCGCGAGCCGATGGCTATATCGTGGTGCTCAGTGGCGGCATACAGTGCGGGGATCCTGGTCGGATCATGCGACAGGTCGGCATCCATCGTCATGATTACGCGGTAGCCGTCCTGTAGCCCCAGGGCAAAGCCTTCTCGGAGTGCAGATGCATAGCCAAGCTTGCCGCTACGATGCAGCACGCGTACGCCGCCAGACGTCTGCTGTGCCAGTTCGTCAGCGATCTGACCTGTCCCATCGGGGGAGTTGTCATCCACCACCAGCAGGTTGGCGGGCAGCCCCAGTTTCATGACCTGACTGGCCAATATCGGCAGATTTTCGGCCTCGTTATATGTCGCGGTGATGATCAGGAGCTCGGGAGTGTCGCGATTCATCGGCTGTTTTCGCCTTGGTGTATTCGCTATTGCATCGCTTGCATTGCTATGCGGTCGCCGGCTCACCGACACAGCATGGAAGTCCACAGAGGAGCCGTCACAGGGGAGAGCAATTCACAGACTGCATGCACGTCGACGTGTGACCGCTGTTTGCAGGGGGAGATCAAAAAGAACGAGTTGCGCATAGACCGGGCAATATGCTACTTCTGGCACCCGGTTACCAAGCCGCAAGACTACCCTCTGTGCATATCTGCGGTCCGGAAAGCCTCAGGAGCGTAAATCTACTATGTCACGCCTTCGGCCACGGCAGTGTCGGCCAAATATGACTACCAGATAGAGTCGGAGTCGCCTGGTTCCTCTTGTCCGTCGGAGTCTGAGGGCGAACTGGCTGTGCCCAGACGAACAACGTTGGCAGCCTGGGGGCCTCGGTCGCCCTGGATCACCTCGAACTCCACCTCTTCACCATCGTCAAGCGTCTTGTAGCCTTCGTGTTGGATGGCCGAGTAGTGGACGAATACATCTTCCTCGCCGTCTCGCTCGATGAAGCCGTAGCCCTTCTGGGCGTCAAACCATTTCACACGCCCGCGCACTTGCCCTGCCTCCCGATGCTGATTGTGGCGTCATGCTATGCAGAAGCTTACTATAACGTTCAGTGGCTGTCAATCCATTTGAGGCTGTTTGCCAGTGCCATTCATGACAGAAATGCGAAGTGGTGACTACCGGGGATTCAGTGCTGTGATTTGACTTGCTTGCGCGAATTGTTAGCCTCACCGGCAGGTACTATCAGAGAGCGGCTGAGAAGAGTGTGCATGGGACCTGAACGGGGCTCTTGCGTGCTGAATTACTACGGTGATGACGGGAAAGTAGGCTGTTTTTGAAAGGCGAAGGTGGAGATGTTGAAGGCCGGCGCACTGATGCCTGAAAACACCTGGAAGAGCAGCTCATCGCTGGTTGTATGCTCTATGTATATAGATGTATATAGGGCGTCGCAGTTCACACGCCCAGCGTGCGATGGATTTCGTTTTGTTGATGGGCAGTGATATACGTGTCATATATGCCGTATGCGTAGACAGCCAGGTAGACGATAATCCCACAAATAACCAGGCCCCACCATCCAGTAGGCATATCTGCCAGCATCTCGCGAGCCCGTAAGGCCTGTTCGGAAAACGACAATGCCTGCTTGCCAGCGTTTTGAGCAACCTTCGCCCACGGTTCCATCACCAGCGCCTTGAACAGTAGCATCAGCAGGACTGCAGCGGTGGCAAACAAGGCCAGGCCTTTTTCGTACTGTCGGTTGTACAACTGTCCCAGACCGGCGAACAGAATGGCTGCCAGCACTGCATTAAGCGGCCTGCGAGAACTGGATTTGAACTGGTCTGAGTCTGCGACAAGCTCACGGATCATCTGTAGCCGTTGCTCCTCCGGAGACGGGGCAACCAATGCCGAAGCAAATTTGCGCTCGGCATCTACGTTCGACGGCTCCAGTTCCATCGCTTTGAGGTAGTACTTCCTGGCCAGTGCCGATTTCCCCATGGTCGCATACACGTCGCCAGCCAGTTCGAAGGCTGAGGTACTGTTTGGGAACCGATCAACTAGCTCCAGTGCCGTCTTCTCCGCGGCCTGCAAGTCACCGGTATGCAACAACAGTTCGGTCTGAGCTAGCAGCTTGTCGAACGGATCATGATCATCCATGGCGTCGGGGCTATCCATCATAGTGCCCCGAGATAACCTCGGCATCAGGCCACAGCCGCTGCAGGTCATACATACGACGGCTTTCCTCAGTGAAGATATGCACCACCACATGCAGGTAATCCATGAGAATCCAGCCGCCCTGGCGGCTTCCTTCCACATGGCTCGGTGGGATATCATGCTCGCGCATCTGCTTTTGGATTTCCTCTGAAATGGCCTGCAAGTGCTGAGGAGACCGTCCGTGGCAAATGATGAAGTAGTCGCAAATGGTGGTAACTGGTCGCATGTCCATCACTATTATGTCCAGAGCGCGACGGTCTTCGGCAGCCTGACTGATCAATTCCGCCTTTTGAGTTGGTTCCAGTTCCAAGTAATCGCCTCCCTGGCTTATAATGCCTGGCTCGGCTTCAGCCAGCCTGTATCACTATGACCGGCCTGTATCATCATGTATTTTTCACTGCGGCCCACAAAAATCGCTGCCGATAGTGATTTTTATGCAGGGCTCTTGATCATGGCTGTCACTGAACGAGCTGGCAGAAATCTTGCCACAGCCCAATGCCTCGACGGCTCTGCGAGCGATCGCTGCCGTTGGCCCTGAGTACTCCACTGATGTAGTGGCATGCTCAAAACTGTCAGCGTTGTCAGTGGTGACATTTTCGAAGCCGTGCTGTCCCAGCAGATCGGCTGCCTGGCCTGCGATGCCACCCTTACCGCAGCCATTGTAGACTACCACAGGGCAATCGGTGCGGGCGCGACCGAACAGGTGATCGTCAACTCGACTCAATTCCTCATGAAACGCACTGATCCGCAATTCCCCGTAGTAGATGTCTCCTATCATGCGATCGCCCATGGGGACAGTGGCAGTGTGTATGTCAGCAGGATCGATGCTGCGGATGACCTTGAGCATTGCGGCCGTCTGCAGCCAACTCATGTCGGTGTCAATGAATTTCATCACATGGCTGCCGGCCCGCAGCAGTCTGGGCACCTGCAGCACACCGAGTTTCTGGCGCGCCATTTCACGCAGGAACATCTGTTGGTGTGCTGCGCGGTCCAGGTCGCTGATACTTACGCGGTACTTTTGCCCACGGTTGTTGCGGTACCAGTTAGAGTGGCGGTAACGGACAAAACCAAGCGCCTGCCTGCCGTCCAGGTGTTGCCTGCCAGGTTCGAGTTTGATGTGCAGGTTTCCCCAATTGTCGTCATAATTCATGCCCCGCCGGGTGCCATTGGTCTTTGGGCCTTCGATATCGGGGATAGTTATATCCACACCACCGAGGATGTCTACTGCCTGGACGAAACCTTCGAAGTCAATCTTCATATAAAAGTCGGTGTCCTGCCCAAGAAGCTGACGTACTGTAGCCACAGTCAGGTCAGGGCCTCCGTAGGCATAGGCGGCGTTGACCTTGTCCTTGCTGCGACCGGGAATGTCGACACGCAAGTCACGAGGTATGGATAGCACGGCCATTTTTTTCAACGCGGGGTTGAGCGATGCCACCATAAGTGTATCGGAACGTCCGATTTCACCGTCGCGATCATCAGCGCCGATGATGACTATCCGTAAAATTTTGCCGCCAGGCAGTACATCAGCGTGCAGCCCCATGTCGTCGTCCGCAATGCTGTCGCCTTCAGTCAATCTGGTCGAATCCAGCGGTGCGATGGCAGCATCGTACAATCCGTAAGCGCCGCCGGCGATTACAGAAAAGGCCATCAGATAGAGCAGAATATCAACACTTTTCATCATCAGCTCCGCTTACCAGTCATCCGCCACACGCATGCATACCGAGACAGGCAGGAAGGT
>LSQX01261054.1_pt1 | contig 12038 bp, 12 predicted proteins | sample 654561 | NCBI WGS metagenome assembly LSQX01 (sample SAMN04489861, study PRJNA283612) | anaerobic digester metagenome | isolation source: 4 biogas reactors fed with cattle manure at either 37C or 55C with and... | place: Denmark: Kongens Lyngby | collected 2014 | reverse complement strand
TGTTCTGGTATTCTGCTTCGGCAAAGGTCAACTGGCTCATGATTCGGCTCGCTGGGCTAAAAAATGGACGACGCGGCTATTATCGCAAAAAGTGGAGAGTTATTCAGAGGCTCCCTAATGGGTAACAGATGATAGCTATAAACGATGACAGCAAAAACGGAACTAAAATATTAGCCGCCACCTTTAGCCCCGCCAACACAACAAATAATGCTGCAACTATCAACAGCGTTTTTAAAATATTATTTTTATTAGCCGATTTTTTCATAAAAATATACGACTCTTTGGGTTGATAGACGGGGGCTGCTATGCAGCTAAAAACTACAGGGATAGTATCAGCTTAAGCATGCCTGCTCACTTCGTTTATAGTCGCAAGTGCCACCGGGAAATCCCAATCGCGCAAAAGTTGCGCTCCCACAAAAGCCTGTTACGCCTGAGGGTTCCAATCTATCGGGAAAACTGCAAGCATCTTTTATGGAAGTCCAGCTTCTGGGCGATACAGATTATAAAACCAACTCAAGTAATGCAGGGAAACTCCAATCGCGCAAGGGTGCGCTACCGGTCAACCACGCCACCCTCCCGTGGGAGCGCATCTTATGCGCGATTAAACGCTTCTTAGCAATTCGGCCCCTTCGACAACTTATAATCTTAGTTGGTCTGGCTGCTGCGTAAAAATCGACAACACTTGCACAAAACTCGCGTCAGGCTTAGACGTGATACTCAGCTGCTGCCCTGTAACGGGATGCGTTAAGCTCAACTCGGTTGCCGCTAACATCAGGCGACTGCTGCCAAAACGCTGGGCAAAGTATTGATTGTGCTTGGTACGGCCGTAATTGGTATCGCCAATAATCGGATGGCTAATATGCTGCATGTGCCGGCGCAGTTGGTGCTTACGACCCGTCTGCGGATACAACTCCAACAGGCTATAACGGCTGTGTGGATAGCCTTCCACCAGCACCGGAATTTCTACGCAAGCGAGGCGTTTGAAATGAGTAACGGCTTCGCGCACGGGCAACGTCTCATCCTTGAGCCGACGGTCAACCGCGCGCTCGCGTAGTGGATGCTCGATGATGCCCTGCTCTGCCGGCCAGCCTCGTACCAACGCTCTATAGGTGCGCTGCACCTGCCCCATCATCATCGCCTGCCCTACGGCGCCGGCTGTGTCAGGATCGCGGGCAAACAGCAACACGCCGGACGTAGGACGATCGAGTCGATGACAGGGAAACACATGGCGACCACCGTTAAGCTGCCGTGCATATTGCAAGGCAAACTCGGTGGCGTGACGGTCGATAGGGCTGCGATGCACTAGCAAACCGGCCGGTTTGTGCACCACCAACAACCAGTCATCGCGATAGAGCTCAACCAGCGGGTTATCAGCGCACGTCATAGCATGGTGACTCGTTGGACAGCCCTAATGATAGCCGCACAATACACTGCTGCCCCTTACTGCTTTGCGTCATGAATAGCCCCCTGTGAAAAACCCAGCACCGGTCGCAAAGCTGTTCAGATTAAGGAGTGCTACTCAAGATATCAACACTGAAAACGCTAAAGCTGCAGCCACCAGCCCGTAACTATTACTCAGGTTTACGCGCCAACAGAGTCGCAAACTGTAATTGCGCGCCACTGTGCATCGTACCGGCCTCCTCATTGTATTTAATCAGCTCCCAGCCCGCGTACGCCTCACGCAATTGTCCTTCTGTGAAGGTGAAGGAGAAACGCACGGGTGATGGGCTGCCTGCAGTGCTCATGGCACATACAATTAGGTTATAGCCGCCGGGCAAGGTGTGCGCCTGCATATCAGCGATTACCGCCTCAACACGCTCCGGGTCGAGAAACATCAGGGTTACAGTGCAGGCAATAAAGCCGTAATTATCTGGCAGCGCCGCGGTATTGAGGTCATACACCTGCGCCTTAAGGTTGGTTAACCCCTCTTGGTTGACAATCTGCTGCAGCATATCAATGGCGTTGGGATTGTTATCCACAGCGGTGACATCAAAGCCTTGCTGGCTCAAATACAGGGCGTTACGTCCATTAGAGCAGCCCATATCTAAGGCTGTGCAGGGCTGAATAATTTTGCAGGCATCCACCACTTCGCTATGGGCGGGGTTCAGGCCGTAACGGCTATTGAGGTCAAGAGTCATGGCAATCACTTAGGTTAAAAAATAAAGCTCTACTTATAGCCCGTTTGGTGGCGCAATTACATGATGACAAACAAGGCTTTTAAAGCAGGGGTTTATTTTTTTGTTCTAACCGCACGTTCAGCCACATCGTTTGTGGCTAGTACAACAATGCCCTTTTCTGTCAAACGAGCCTCGAAAGATGCACCATCAAGCAGTGGGTAATAGTTGCTTTTAATCGATTTAGGTGCCAGCAAAGCTACCGTTTTACGGTTTTGATAAGCCCATAACCACAGGTCAATATCAAACCAGCTTTGCTCAAGCTTAGCTTGCGCATAACGCGCGATGGGCTGCCGTGTATTATCGCTAAAAATAGTTTTGACTCTATCGAGCCGATAACCCGGCTGCAGACCTATAGCCTCAGCCAAGCCTTGCCAACCCAGCTCTCGCACATCCAAGCGCCATAAATCACCTTCAACAACATAGCTTTCCGTGCGTGCCTGGCGGGTTACGCTGAGTTCAAAGCGCTTGTCTACGCTTTTGCTAATGCTGATACGCACGAGCGTTTCTGAAGGTAAATTTTGCTGATAGGTGCTAAGATCATAAGCAACAGCAGCGCCCAATGCTGCAACAAGTACGATGACTATGCCAAGACTGCCTCTAAACCAAGCCAGAAACCAGTTGCCTCGTAATAAAATACGTACACCTAGCGTCAATACCAGTACTGCAATTACAGTGGCAAACACTGCGAGCCCAATAAATTGCATCAATGTAATCCCTCAATAGAAAGTTTTTAGTAACTGATACTGATATTGCAGCCGAGTAAGCTGCCCACAAAGCTCATTAGTTAAAGGCTGATAATCTTAACAAATATTATGTGCAATTAAGCACCCTACTACCAACTATTCTACTGTACACCCCAGCACAACCTAGGCTTATTTATGTCGTTTATTCCCGAGTTATCACTCAGCTTCAATATGTTTCTATTGTTAATTGCTGTTGCGTTTACTGCAGGCTTTATTGACGCTATCGCTGGCGGTGGTGGCTTATTGACGATACCTGCCTTACTTACGGCTGGGTTGCCGCCTCACTTGGTGCTAGGGACTAACAAGCTATGCGCCACCTTTGGATCAGCCACGGCAAGCTATGCGTTTTACCGCCGCAAACTTTTTTACCCGCGAATGTGGCGCTCTGCACTATTTGCCACGGCGATAGGTGCTGCTGCTGGAGCTTTTTTAGCACAAAATTTGCCGGCACACTGGCTGAATCAAATGCTGCCTGTGGTGGTATTTTTGTGTGGCATTTATATGCTGTTTTATAAGACTCCGTTGCAACAAGACCCAGAAAACAGCCGTATCGGACGCAAACGTCAATGGCCGCAGGGATTAAGCCTGGGCTTTTATGACGGTATTGCTGGGCCTGGCACTGGAGCCTTTTGGACGGTCAGCACCTTGCTGCTATATCCATTGGATTTGCTACGCACCACTGGGGTGGCGCGGACTATGAATTTTATCAGCAACGCTATGGCATTAACGGTGTTTATTATTGCCGATCAGGTCGCTTGGCTGCTGGGTATTACGATGGGCATTGCCTTGATGACCGGTGCTGCCATCGGCGCGCGGGTCGCTATCGGCGGTGGACATAAACTGATACGACCCATCTTTATTATTATGGTGCTAGCTTTAACTGTGCGACTAGTTTGGCAACACTGGTTCACTGCCGCCTAAACGCTGATACAAGTGCAGCTCTATCAGATAACGTGCAATTGAGCCCGACATCGGCAGTTGCGGCAGCTGATGGATGTTAAACCACTGCGCATCTTCGATTTCATCTAACTCTGGAACGATTTCGCCACTTAAATACTCAGCGTGAAAGCCAAACATCATGGAATGAGGGAACGGCCAGTTTTGGCTGGTGATGTATTTTAGCTGGTGTATTTTAAGACTGGTTTCTTCCATGACTTCCCTGTGTACACATTCCTCTATCGTTTCGCCCGGCTCGGCAAAGCCCGCCAAGGTGCTATACATACCCGGTACAAAGCGAGGCGCACGCGCCAGCAAAATCTCATCGCCGCGACTGACTAACACAATCATGCACGGCGCAAGACGCGGATAGCTCTGCACACCACAGGGTTTGCAGTAACGCATACGATGTGCCAGCGAGCTTTGCATAGACCGACCACAACTGCCGCAATAACGATGCTCGCGTGTCCAGGTTCCAACTTGGCTGGCAAACCCTAACAATTTAACCAGTGCTGTTTCGCCCTGCAGCATAAAATGGCGGACAGTAATCCAATCAAACTTACTGTCTGGTAGTTCTTCGTTATCAAGCTCTAGCAAGTACACCGGCTTATCATGCCAATAACCGATGGCTTGCTCGTCCAAAATGCGGTCTGCGAAAATGTGCTTAAGCTCTGTACGAGAAAAAATCACCGCTTGCGTGGTTAGGTCATGCACAAAGCCCTGCTTGTAATGGGCTACTGCCAAACCATCAGGTAAGTCTAGTGGCGGCATTGCGGAGCGCCAGTGTTGATAGTGGCTCATTGCTGAACTTGCACACCTAGTGCTTGGATACTTTCTTGTGCCAAATCTAAAACATCGCGTTCTTCTTTTCTATTCAGCAAAGACCCGCCCTCCAAATAGTATTCCAAGCTGGTTAGTGCATCGGCTAGGCTTTCGAGCGCTTGCTCGATCGGCATATCCATAGCATTGATCATATGGTTTTGAATGTAATCAATGCAGGCATTCACTAAGTGAGCAGCGCGCTCTTCATCAATAAACTGCAACCCACCGCGCACATTCGTCAAAACAACAGGTATGTTTTCTAAATGTGCGCTATCACCTGAGGACTCAAAATATGCCGTTATGGCGCGCTTAGTTAGGCTTAAACCGGCTTTGGCCTCTTCAGTTACAACGATGCGTGCCTCCATAAGCTGATGTCTGGCAAACACTTCCGCTTCAGACTCCTCAGCAACTTGCACGTTTTGACCATGCTCTAAACCTAGCACCAGCCCTTCAATATAAATTACCGTATCAGCCAGCTTATACAGTTCTTCGACCTGCACATCCTCTGGGACTTGCCAGTGGATTACTTTGTCCAGATGATTTTTAAGCGCATTACTGGCGGTCGATAGACCAACCATGGCAAGGATTTTTTCCAACTTAGCTACGGTCACATGCAAAACACTAAACTGCTCAAACGATGCTGTGCCGCGCTCGATTAAATCAACCGCATCTTTTACGCTGCTTAACTCTTCTTGAATCGCCACTGACAAAGAGCGCAATACGTTCGTGCCCGGCCCAGATAAACGCTGGTACTCATCAGCCAACATATGATCCGTAAAGGGTAAGCTGGGCAGGCTTGCGGCAATGCGCACCTGCGTGGATAGGGGACCTTTTGAGTCGGCTAAGGCAATCAGGTACAACAAATCTTTAAGCAGACCTCTTGGGGAGGTATGCCCACCATTGGCAAGATGTAATTTGATTTCACGGTCAATACGGGAGAACAGCTGCTTGCGGCTTTGCTTTAGCAGCAACTTGCCATCATGCATAGACTCAAACGCTGCTGCGGCCACCCAGAAGAAGTTATTTTGTTCACAATGCTTAATGCCGTCTAAACGATGCAGGGCGCGCTTCATTAGCTCATAACTGGCTGCGACTCTTTCTTCCTTAAGAACCGACAGCAAACCTACTTGATACATTTGGCGCAAACGTCGTGCTAATTGCTGCCAGTCCTCGACTACCACTTGGGCGCTAGGTTCAGGATGTTGAAAATTAAGCTTGGCGGAAAAAAAGAAGCTTTCTGGTAGCTTAGGTTGTCCGCTGGCACAACGTAATTTATTAATAGCGGGAAGCATAAGCTCTGGCATCTCAATCCAGTTAGCTTCCAGTTGTTCCAAGTACCGGCGCAGCACATGCAATGCGTTATTAATCGCAGTGAGCTGCTCATTACGGTCTTGATCAGCACCGGCGGGAATATCCATGGCTAAGGTTTGCATCTCTTGAGCCAACAGTTCAGCACCCGTCAGTTCAATTACCGATAAAATACCTTTGATTTGCTGTAAATTGGTTACCGCTTGCTGCAAAAGAACGCCGCTATCACGCTCTTCCAAAAACTGTTCAAGACACTGTTGAGTATCCGCCATCGTGGCAAACAACTCAGTGCGAACCATACTCAGTGATGTTGCTCCAGTTACCATGCCTAGCATCCTGTCTTTGTACAACGCCAAAATATCTGTAGCCAATCCGCTACATTTACACCGCTCTAGTTAACCTAGAGTTCATATAACTGCCAATACTAGCAAGTCTGTAAGTCATTGAGCGGACTCAGTTCTCAGACTATGCGTTGCTTAACACTCTAAATTTACAAACTTAAATGCAAGCTCACCTGCCTACAAGCTTCACGATTAGTCAGCAAATTTAGGCGCTGTTTTACTCATTTGCGCTGCTATCGCAATACGCAAATCTTGCGACTGCAGCATCGCCGCATTCCAAGTGGCGATATAATTCAAACCGTCTTCAACACTGTGATCACGGGCATAACGCAGCATTTCTTTGGTACCTTGCACGGCTAAAGGGGATTTGCTGGCAATCTGTGCTGCCAGAGCAAAAACCTCACCCAACATGCTGCTGTGATCGGCATAACAGCGATTCACTAAGCCAATTTTCTCTGCTTCTTGAGCATCGAAGATACGCCCAGTATAGGCCAGCTCACGCAGCACGCCATCGCCGATAATGTGCGGCAAACGCTGTAACGTTCCCACATCAGCCGCCATACCCACATCCACTTCTTTAATCGAAAACTGCGCATCTGCGCTGGCATAACGCATATCACAGGCGCTAATCAGATCAATGGCACCGCCTAAGCAATAGCCCTGTATGGCGGCTATAACAGGCTTACTGCATTTATCTACTGCGTTTAAAGCCGTCTGCAGCTCTTTAATCTGTTGGCGCAAAATCAACGCATTACGCCCCACATCCTTACCCAGTTTGCTCGCCACACTCGCCAAATAGTTCAAATCAATTCCTGCGGAAAAATGTTGGCCCGCACCTGACAACACAACCACACGCACTTGTGGGGTGCTGTCTACCCAAGCAAAAATCTCACCGACCTCCTGCCAAAACTCGGCAGCCATGGCGTTAAGCTTTTCTGGACGATTAATTTGTACATGAGCAACACCGTCCTTCAGCTCCACTAAAAAAGCTTTGTAGTTTTCCATTCGTTCGTTAGCCCCTTTTGTCGCAGCCAAGCTTTAATATGTTACAATATTTTACCAAAGCAGCATGTCTTAAATATATATTAAATACGTCGTATGCAACCTATCTGCTGCGTGAGTTGCGCGCATAACAAGCCGCCTGAAACCTAGCCGCAGCATACCTTTGTTATATTTTGTAGGGCTTATTCGCGATCAATGCTATTCAAAACCCGACAGCTTAGATTGCTCGTTTAAGCCTAATTAGTTAAGCGTACCAGTTAACTTATTTTTGAGGAAACCTTTAATGTCTAAGTCTTTTGCGATGGCCTTCGGGCGAAATTTTCTCGGTCAATCGCCGGCATGGTACAAACAAACAATACTTTTTTTCCTCATTATTAACCCGTTAGTTTTAATCAGCTTCGGACCGGCTATCGCAAGCTGGTTACTGGTTTCCGAGTTTATTTTCACCCTTGCAATGGCGCTAAAGTGCTATCCATTACAACCCGGTGGCATTCTGGTAATCGAAGCCATTGTTATGGGGCTAGCCACGCCTGACTCACTTTACCTTGAGCTGGTGCATAACTTCCCTGTGTTACTGCTACTTATGTTCATGGTAGCCGGTATTTATTTTATGCAGGACTTGCTGCTAACGCTGTTTTCACAGCTGCTGCTGCGCGTAAAGTCCAAGTCTTTATTAAGCCTACTTTTTTGCGGTCTGTCGGCCTTTCTGTCGGCCTTCCTTGATGCGCTCACGGTCACGGCGGTGATCATTACCGTGGCGGTCGGCTTTTACTCGGTGTTCCACCGCGTCGCCTCAGGTAAAAGCCCACGAGACCAAGAAAGCAATTACAACTCCGACGGCGAAGTGATTGAGCTGCACCGCGAGCATCTAGAAGAGTTCCGTGCTTTCTTGCGTAGTTTACTAATGCACGCTGCTGTAGGTACTGCACTGGGCGGTGTGTGCACTCTAGTTGGTGAGCCGCAAAACCTTTTAATCGGCAAAGTCGTGGGTTGGAACTTTGGTGAGTTTTTCTGGCGTATGGCTCCGGTAACTCTGCCGGTTTTAGGTGCGGGTCTACTGACTTGCTTGTTGTTGGAAAAAACACACTGGTTTGGCTATGGTGCACGCTTGCCACGTCCTGTACGTCTAGTTCTAGCGGACTATGCAGTCGAGGAGCGTGAACGTCGCACCAGCTCACAAACAGCATCTCTAATTATTCAAGCCATTGCTGGGATTGTTTTAATTCTAGGTTTGGCTTTTCATGTGGCCGAGGTAGGCTTGATTGGTCTGCTGGTGATTGTTCTGATCACTTCTCTTAACGGTATTACCGATGAAGGGCAGATTGGTCGCGCTTTCCAAGATGCCATGCCCTTTACTGCGCTATTGGTTGTGTTTTTTGCCGTGGTTGCCGTGATTCAGGAACAAAGCTTGTTTGATCCCGTTATTCAAGCCGTACTCAGCATGCCTACCGACCAGCAGCCCTCAATGCTGTTTATTGCCAACGGCTTGCTGTCCGCCATTAGTGATAACGTTTTTGTCGCCACCATTTACATCGGCGAAGTAAACAAAGCCTTTGAGGCGGGCAAAATTACTCGCGAGCATTTTGATTTGCTTGCTATTGCCATTAACACCGGTACTAACCTGCCAAGTGTTGCGACACCCAACGGTCAGGCAGCTTTCTTGTTTTTACTTACCTCGGCCATTGCGCCGCTGGTACGTCTTTCCTATGGCCGCATGGCCTATATGGCGCTGCCCTATGCCGTTGTGATGAGTTTGCTGGGCTGGTGGGGCATTACGCACTGGGTTTAATCCGCCACAGTACGCAAAAACGCAGCCTTGGCTGCGTTTTTTTATTGCATAGCATGTCAGACCGTTACCAGTTTATTTCCTTACCACTGGCTTTAGCGATGCGCTGCAAAAACTCCTGATGCGCGCTTAGCTCTCGTTCACTGGCTTGCAGTACAGGCGTCATGCCTCTGGCCGAGGCTAAACGTCGTATGGCACTTACCTGCTCTCCTGTTGCGTTCACTTCACCATCACCGGCCAAAGACAAATTTCTTTGTCCGCCTGTCATAGCTAGATACACATCAGCCAAAATTTCAGCATCGAGCAAAGCGCCGTGCAACTCACGTCCCGAGTTATCTACATAGTAGCGACCACATAAAGCATCCAGCGTGTTTCTTTGCCCAGGGTGGCGTTCGCGTGCCATCACCAGCGTATCGAGTACCGTGCAATGCTGGGTTATATCCGCCCTATCTTTTTGCCCAGCCAGTGCAAATTCATTATTAATAAAGCCAATATCAAAGGGAGCGTTATGAATGACAAGCTCCGCCCCTGCAATAAATTCAAAAAACTCATCAGCTATATCTTTAAAACGCTGCTTATCTTTAAGAAAGTCAGCGGTGATGCCGTGCACCGCAATGGCACCTTCATCGATGTCGCGATCAGGCTGCAAATACACATGATAATGTCGCCCAGTGAGCTTGCGCTCTATCACTTCCACGCAGCCAATTTCGATAATTCGGTGACCATCAGTAACCGGCATACCTGTGGTTTCAGTATCGAGCACTACGTACCGCATCCTAACACCTCCTCAACCCCTTTATTGGCTAGCTCATCAGCACGCTCATTGCCTGGATGCCCCGTATGCCCTGCAACCCACCGCCATTGAACTTGATGCCGCTGCACTTGCTCATCAAGCAACTGCCACAAATCTTGGTTTTTTACAGGTTGTTTGCTAGCCGTTTTCCAGCCACGTGCTTTCCAATTTTCGAGCCACTGCTGCACGCCCTGCATTACATATTTAGAGTCGGTGGTCAGTTCGACCTGGCATGAACGTTTGAGAGCTGTGAGCGCTTGAATAACCGCCATCAGCTCCATGCGGTTGTTAGTAGTGGCTGGTTCGCCGCCAAATATTTCACGTTCGTTGCCTTGGTAGCGAAGCAAAGCTCCCCAACCTCCAGGACCTGGATTACCCTTGCAGGCACCATCGGTATAAATTTCAACTACATCAGTCATTATGCTTGTTTTTTTCCAACGTGCCGCTACGACTGGCTGAAGCAGCTGGTAACGGCATTAATTTCTCGAAAGTGGCTTTGCGCTTTGGCTGTAAAGAACTGCCTTGCATCATTTTACGGGCGACAAGCATATAACAATTGCCCACAGGCCACTGTTTTTTATGCATAAACCGTTCAATAAAGCTTGTGCTATCAGCGTCACGTAAAAAACGTAAGGGTCGATAGCCGGAAAACTGGCACTCTTCTATATGAAAACCCAACACCGCCAGCCATTCCGACACCCGCCGCGCTGACAAGCAATGACTCTGCCGCCAAGGGCTTTTACTCAACCAACGCCCTAAGGCAAAAGTGCTATAAGGGCTGACACCTGTAATAAGAATATGCCCGCCAGGTCGGACGGCTTGCGCCGCTTCGCGCAACACATCATGTGCAGAACGAGCAAACTCTAAACTGTGTTGCAGTACAACAATATCAATCGAGCCCGGCTGGATAGGCCAGTGACGCTCTGCACAGTGCGCATCCGGCGAAAGCCCAGCATGGCCTATTTTTATCTGATGACGAATGTGAGACACATAAGGAGCGTCATCGAGCGCATTATAAAACAAGGCGTAACTGCCAAAACACCGAGCAAACTGTTGTTGCACCATGTGACGCTCACAGCCGAGCAAACGCTGCCCATTCGCCGTGGCAAACCACTGGCGAAGTTGCAACATATTGACCTTTGGTTTAGAGAGTAAAGGCTTGCTAATTAACAACATCAGTGTACCTTTGGGCTATTACAACTTTCCAATTCTGCACTTAAAAGACCTCACTTTATGCTCAATCTAACACCACTTAAAGCCTTTAACGATAACTATATTTGGCTTATTCAAAACCCTCAAAAATTCCACTGCGCAGTTGTTGATCCCGGCGATGCTGAGCCTGTACTGAAGTGGCTGGCTGAAAATCCACAATGGCGCTTAACCGACATTGTAATCACCCACCACCACAGGGATCATACTGGTGGCATTAGCGCATTAAAGCAACACAGCCAGCCAAGAGTGATAGGGCCTGCACTGGAAAACATCCCCTCCTTAGATTTACCAGTACATGACAACCAGACACTAGAGCTGCTTGGCTCTGAATTTAACACTCTACTCGTACCGGGGCATACCAAAGGGCATATTGCTTACTACTGCGCCGCCGAGCAGCCCTTTGTACTCAGTGGTGACACACTATTTGCTGCTGGATGCGGACGAATATTTGAAGGTACCGCGGCGCAAATGTATGACTCATTACAACGCCTAGCCCAACTGCCTGACGCCACCCTGGTGTACTGCGCCCATGAATACACGCTCAGCAATCTGAAATTTGCTGCAACGGTCGAGCCTACCAATGTGCTTATCCAACAGCGCTTACAAAAGGTAATTTCACTGCGCGAGCAAGATATGATCACTCTACCTAGCAGTATTGCGCTAGAAAAACAGACCAACCCTTTCTTAAGGTGCACCAGCACTGAGCTAATCCAGCAGGTAAGTCAACATCAGCAACCTTTGCCGCAAGGTGACCCCGTCAGCATTTTTGCCGCTTTGCGTGCTTGGAAAGATACTTTTTAGCGCCTAAAACCTGTGCTGTAAAGTATTGGACCAAACTGCGAGCTAAGTAATATCTAGGCACTGGCTTTGCCTTTCTAGCCGCTCGGATACAATGCTGTGCTTGACCCAGTAATCAGC
>LSQX01104298.1_pt1 | contig 12038 bp, 7 predicted proteins | sample 654561 | NCBI WGS metagenome assembly LSQX01 (sample SAMN04489861, study PRJNA283612) | anaerobic digester metagenome | isolation source: 4 biogas reactors fed with cattle manure at either 37C or 55C with and... | place: Denmark: Kongens Lyngby | collected 2014 | reverse complement strand
ATGTTGGCCAGCACGTTGAGGCGGCCACGGTGGGGCATGCCAATTACAAATTCGCGGGTTCCCAATACTGCACCTTTTTCGATTATAGCATCCAGTGCAGGGATGAGCGCCTCGGCGCCTTCCAGCGAAAAGCGCTTCTGACCCGGAAAACGCTTGTGGATAAACTTCTCGAAGTTGACGGCGCGCGCCAGTTTTTTCAGCATAAAAATCTTGTTTTCATTGCTGAAAGTCACAGTGTTTTTGGTGCGCTCCATATTTACACGCAGCCACGCCTGCACAGCCACCTCACGGATAAACATGTATTCCACACCCACGCTGGCGCAGTAGGTTTGCTCCAGATGATTGATAATTTCTTTTAAAGTTGCTTCGCCGATGCCTATCTCGTTGCCGGCAGCAAACTTTCGGTCGAGGTCGTCGGGGGTGAGGCCAAAGTTTTCGATGTCGAGGGTGGGGCGATACTGGCGGCGCACGCGCACCGGGTTGGTTTTGGTAAAAAGATGACCACGCTCCCGGTAGCCGTTTATCAGGTTGATAACTTTGAACTCGCTGGGGTAGTCTTTGCGCGGGTCGGCATCGTGGCCGTCGTCGTGGCCATCGTAGTGCGTCTGCGAAAACTCGAATCCCTCGAAGAATCGCCGCCAGCCATCATCTACGGTTGTCGCATCGCGTCGGTACTGGCTGTAAAGCTCATCGATCATCGCCGGATCGGCATTGCTGAGGTATGATAGTTTGTCCATGATTTCCTACTTAAAAATAAAAATCCAAAAATAAGGCTTTTTGTAAACGTAGCCTTGCTATTGCTTTATTACTATCTTAAACCCTTTCGGGTATATTTGAAACAACAACCAAAGGCACTTTTTGATTTGGAAAGAAAAGAAATTTAGTTTTGATAAAGGGACTGTCCGCTAATTTGCGCCAATGCAACGAATTATCGCTAATTTTTTTTAACCACAGAGAACCCAGAGAAGACGCAGAGAACACGGAGGAAAATCTCTTTGCACTCTGTGATAAACTCCGTGTCCTTTGTCGTTTTTCTTATCGTGTCAGTTGTGGTTTTTCTTATCGTGTCAGTTGTGATTTTTCTTTGTTTTTATTTTAAAATAATGAATTTGTGTTCATTCGCCTGATTCGCGTGAATTCGTGGATTGATTTTAAACCTAATTCGCGTGAATTCGTGGATAAACTAACTGTCCGCGAATTTTCGCTAATGAAGCAAATTTCCACTAATTTTTTTTTAACCACAGAGAACGCAGAGGAGGCGCAAAGAACACGGAGGACACAAAGAATAAACATTTGATAAACACCCTCACCGCGACTTTCTATCGTCAGCCAACGGCTGACATAGAAACGTCAAAATGAATTACAAGTTTTCTTTCGTGATAATTCGCCTAATTCGCATGAATTAGCGGATTGATTTTAAACCTAATTCGCGTGAATTCGTGGATAATATTATCCTGTTATTCCCCAAAAAACTCATCTTTGAAGTTCACCAGGAAAACCTTTTGGGTGGCGCGGGTGAGTGCCGTGTACATCCAGCGCAGAAACTCCTTGTCGAAGGTGCCGTCGGGCAGCCAGGGCTGGTCGATGAAGATAGTTTCCCACTGTCCGCCCTGCGTTTTGTGGCAGGTGAGGGCGTAGGCAAATTTCACCTGCAGCGCGTTGAACCACGGATTGTTTTTCACCTTTTCCATTTTCTGCTGCCGGGTGGGCAGGTCGATGTAATCCTGGAGCACCTCGTTGTAAAAGCGGCGGTAGTCGTCGTAGCTCAGCGCGGGCGTGTCGGCGGTGATGGTGTCGAGCAGCAGCTTCACTTCTATTTCGGGATGTTGCGGATAGTCGGTGAGGCGCACCAGTGCATCGGCAAAACGGAAACCATACATTTCGGTGATGCGGGTGATCTTTTGTATTTCGATGATGTCGCCGTTGGCGATAAATCCGGCGGGCGACTCTTTGGGAAGCCAGTAGTAGTTGTTGCGCACCACCATCATGTAGTCGCCGCCGGAAATCTCATCTTCGCGGTTGAGAATGCGGTTGCGGATTTCGCGGTTGTAGATGTTTGCGCGTTTGTTGGAGCGGGTGATGACGATGGATTTGTCGTCGCCATAATCTTTGTGGGCAAAGAAGAGAGCATCTTCGAGCTGGGTGCCGTCGATGCGGCGGATGTCGGTGTAGCCTGTGAGGCTAAATAGCGGAAAGTTGAGGTCCTCGTCATTAATTTTTTGGCGCAGCAGCGTGGCGTTGGCCAGAATCCCCGACTGCAGCGATTGCCGCATCACCTCGCGCAGCTCGAGGGCACGCACGCGCAATCCGAAACTGGTTTCGAGCAGGTGTTTGTCGAGGGCGGGCGACATATCTGTACCCACGGGCGGCAGTTGGGCGGTGTCGCCGATGAGCACCAGGGCGCAGTTGGTGGCGGAATAAACGTAGGTGATCAGATCGGTGAGCAGGTCGGAAGTGGTGGCAAAGCGTGCGTCGGCAGGTGCGGTGCCGGGAATCATCGAAGCCTCGTCCACCACAAAAAGTGTGTTGGAGTGCTGGTTTTCCATCAGGTGCAACATCATAGCACCATCGGCGGTGACGCGGGGTTGGTATATCTTTTTGTGGATGGTAAAAGCCTGCCGCCCTGAATAGGCGGCCAGCACTTTGGCAGCACGGCCGGTAGGCGCCAGCAGCACGGTTTTCAGTTTTAAATCGGGCGCCGCCTTTACCAGCGCACTCAGCACGGTGGTTTTGCCTGTGCCGGCATAGCCTTTAAACAAAAAGGCCTCCTGTGTTTGCCGGTTGAGCAGAAACTCCGCCAGCGCCAGAATGAGGATGCGCTGACCCTCGGTAGGCTGGTAAGGAAAATGTGCGAAAATAAGGTCTTCAACCTGCCGGATTTCCATCCTGCAAAAGTAGGATTTTGAAGCGGGCATCGTTCATGTTTGAAGCATTTTGATTATTCATTCCTACTTTAAAAGGCATTCTTACAAGCGAAGAAGCATAAACAGTGATTTCCCGAAAGGATAAAAAATTCAATCTTCAAACAAATAATGAAATCACCCAAAACAAAATTTATATCGATTCTAAATAAGATGTTAACTTATTGATTATCACCCCCCCCTGCGATACTTCAGTCTAACCCCAAAAGTTCATTTGGCATTCATTTCATTATTCTCTTGGTTTTGTGGGGGTCGGTGTATTACAGTTGTTGACTGATTTAAAATATTTACTTACAAAAAAAACAGAGATCATAAAAAATTTTAGACCATTCACGGCAATTTTAGCTGCTATGCTTATTTCGGCTGCAGCTATTTTTTACTCCTGCAGCAAGCAGGAAACAGAAATCCAAACCAATGGCACTGAGCCCGAGCAAATGACCCAGGCCGACATTGACTTCCAAAACCAAGTTATGCATTTTAAAGACAGGCTGGATTACCAGCGCGAGCATCCCGGGTACAAATCGGGTGAGGCGATGCGTGTGGATTCGGTAGTATGGTACATCGAAACACTGTTTAATGCGGTGTATGCTTATCCCGATCAGAACTATAGTCATACTGTAACCGATACAACAAATCTGATTGTTGCCCTTGATGCTGATGGCCTGGTAAGTTTTAACGAACTATCGCAGGCATACATTGATCTGTACGAAATCATCCGGACTTTTTACGTAAATTGTGGCATCGCCGAAAAGGGATTTGTGTTATTGGATTTGTCAATCTTAGAAATTAACAATGACGAGGCTACTATCTCAGTACGAGCAGTTACCGGTGAAAAAACCAACGGCAACTCGGGTTTTAGTTATTTTGGCGATGATGACGATTGGCTGTATGGCAACCTGTGGGGTGATTGCGATTATATGAATGCCGGCACCGATGCCGCCAAAAAAATTCAAATCGCCATTATGGAAACCAAACCCTATATCATAACACCTCCCGGCTACACATGGGTATTTACTGAAATTGACACTGTTCATCTGTATGGCAATGAGTACACAAACAGCAATGGCGAATATCTTATGTTTTATATTATGCATGAGAACGGAATATTTACACATGATGAAATGTGCATAGAAACAGATATGGCAAATAACATTGATGAAATGAATTTCTACTACAATGGCGAGTTTCAGATTATTTATGATATACTTGGGCCACAGCTCGACAAATGGTTTCTGGAGTGTGAAGTAGTGGGACGTTATGATTTGGATGATAATAGAAATCCAAGGATCAGGCATGATAATATTTTATCTTTCGGATCCGCACATTTAGTCCAAAACGGCACGCCCGGCATTGTAAAGGAAATGATGGATGACTAACGACAAGTTGTAAAAATCACAAAATCTTGAAATCAGATAAAGATGATTTTTTTAATAATTAAAATAGGATAACTATGAAATACATCATTACTTTGATAATAAGCCTCTGCCTGTCACATGCCCTGCTTGGCCAGTATTCGTTTGAGCTTACGATAGCCAGTGAGGAAGATGAAACTTTTTACGATGCTATTGAAGATACTAATGCGGATATAGTTTTGGTGGGCCGAATAGGAGATCTTTATAATCTGGATTGGGATCCTTACATATTAAAAATTTACCCCAATGGTGATACCATGAGCAAACGCATAGCGAGTGCTGATACAAACGGCTGGTTTCAAAACATAGAGCTACTCAACGATGGCAATTACATGCTTTTCGGGAAATGTATTACCGGCACGGATATAGACTACGACAAGTTGTGGCTTTGTAAAATGGATACGGCACTGAATGTAATTTTTCATAAAACCTACAATGTCTTATCCGCTCCATATACTCGGTGCCATTTTTCCAGATCACATACCGACACCGATCATAATATCATACTATCGGGCGGAGTTTCTTATGACTCCGACCAGCGGAATGAAAACGGAGATTTTATTTTTGTAAAATGCAATCAGCAGGGCGATACCCTCCTTACAAAAACACAACACTTTGAATTTGGACAACAGATGTACGATATCACACAAATACCAAATACCACGGATTATCTTGGCGTTGGGGGCTTTATTGATATGCATAATTTTGGCCCTATCAGATTGGATTCAGCATTTAACATTAAGCAAATTCGCCATTTTTATAGTCAAATAAGTATTTTGGGTTGTATGCATTGGCTTACCGATACCTCTTATTTGTTTGCTGCATGTAATTATGTTTTTGGATCAGATGAACAACAGGTAGGAACCTATATTATCGACACTGCTTTAAATTATCAAAAGCAACTGATTTTAGGTAAAATAGATACAGTTGAGTATCCCGCCTACGACCATAGCATTGGCTATGTAAACGATACCACCATTTACATCGGTGCGCAACAAATACATCCAAGCTGGTGGACCACAAGGCAAAATGTATTAGAGTTGTATGTGATCGACAGGGAATTGAATCTCCTTGGGCATAAAGATTTTACTGATCCCGATGCTCGTTTATTTTTGAATGGCATCTTACCTACCGCAGACATGGGCTGCTTGTTTTATGGTGCGCGATGCGCAGAGGAAAACCAGCACGAATACGATGTTAAAATTATAAAAGTGCTTAGGGAGGATATCGAAATTGAAATCAGCCCGATAACCGTTACTAGCGAGCTTGTGCATCAGATAAACGCTAAGGCCTATCCAAATCCGGCACGCGAAGTATTGAACATACCCCTGAGCAAAAATATCGGATTGGAAAATACACGAATACAGATTTTTGATATGAACGGAAAAAAAATAAGCGACCGCTTGTTGAATGGTCAGGGCAATGTGCTGCAGGTAAGCCTGAGTACGCTCAGGCCGGGAATGTATTTCTACACAATCCTTTCAAAAGGCGAAAAACCTGTAACGGGAAAATTTATTAAAAATTAGTAATAATAAAAACTTTGCAATATGAAATCATTAGTACAAGTAACCCTAAGTATATGCCTGTTTCTCCCTTTTCTGGCTTTTGGCCAAATAATCGAAAAACCCAACTGTTTTCAATGCGATGGTAATCAGGCAAAAGGCTACAAGTCGATGGCCTCGGGACTGGGAAACATAGTGCTTGGAAACTACGCTGCCGGCCTTGGACAAAATAATATTTCTAATGGCATCGGCTCATTAGCAGCCGGAGTTCAGTGTGAGGCAAGCGGCGATTACGCACAGGCTTTTGGAAATATTGTTAAGGCTACAGCTCGTTCGTCCTTTGCTTCTGGTTTTTTCTCCGAAGCCAACGGAGTATTTTCGGTTGCAATGGGTTATGGTGCAAAAACAGGAAGCCATAGTGCAATTGCCTTGGGTTTTAATGTGGAGGCTTTGGCTCCGGCTTCGTTTGTTACGGGTCGGTATGTAAAATCCACCGCTTCAAATGCCATAACTATGGGGAGTGGAAACGAAAGTGCAGAATATTTGTCAAATAATCTACCCGGCACGCTTATGGTGGGGTTCAACAGCATATACCCCACATTGTTTGTTAGCCGGGCTCCAGGCGGGGGAAACAAAACCGGTCGCATCGGCATTGGCAACATCACTGCTCCCCTGGCCAAACTCCATATTTTAGGTGATAGCGATGCTTCACGACCTAACAATGCCTCGCTATACATTCAATCGGCTGGCGATTATTATTCCACATTGTGGCTTGGCGACAAGAGTCATTACATAAAGACAAAGCCTAATGCAGATTTACTTTTTAATGCAGCGAATGAAAACTTCATTTTTGAAAATGGAGATGTGGGTATAGGTACAAATACACCCGGCCAAAAACTGGAAGTGGCCGGGAATATTCTTACTACCGGAAACATAAATGCCAGCGGAGACATCGACTTTGGAGGCAACCTGCTACAAAACGGTGTACCCTTCCAGGCTACCAAATGGCAGGATAACGGAGCGAACCTGTATTATGATGAAGGCAGCGTGGGCATTGGCACCAACACCCCGCCAGGATTGCTTAGCCTCTACAACGTTCCCGGCCAGCACGCATCTGCAAGTTTCCAAAGCGGATCATCTACCCGATATTGGGCTGGCATAAATGCTGCCAACAATGCTTTTGTGCTGGGCGGTACAGGAGGCACAATGCCCGAAACCGGAGCGATAAACGTGCTGAATGGCAAAGTAGGCATCGGAATTTTGCCTACTGGCAATAAAGCCCTCGAAGTAAATGGCGACATCAACTTTACCGGACAGTTGTACGAAAACGGCCAGTTGCTCGATATTAATATCTGGGAACAAAATGGGAATTTGATATATTATAACGCAGGTAAGGTAGGGATTGGCACCGATACGCCCACAGCCAGTCTGCACATAAAAGATACCGAAGATATGGAGACTACGGAACAATATAGAGCGCATTTTCGAATTGAATCTTTAAATGGTCTCGGTGGAGGCTCTACCGAGGTAGGCCGGTGGAGAGAAAGTGGTCCCATAATTCTACAGAAAGCAGGATCAGCCAGCTATACCAATGGTGGTGGCCCACGTTTGCTCATACAACAGAAATCCAACTCAAACAGCATAGGCTTAAGTATTTCTACCTATACCACCACACAAGGAAACGTTGATAATGCTGATATCGTTGCTGAATCCAGCGAGCTTTACGTAAGAGCTCAGGAAGATTTGATACTGCGCTCGCGCACCGGCGATCTTTATCTTCAAACAGCCGATGGAGCAAAGTCAGTACAAATCAACGAATTTGGCCAGGTGGGCATTGGCACTACCACCCACATCGACCAAAGCGAAACCAAGCTAACGGTAGCCGGCCGCATTCATGCTAAGGAAGTAAAAGTTACTGCCAATGCCGGCGGAGCTGATTTTGTGTTTGACGACGATTACAATTTGCCCGATATTGATGAAGTAGATCGCTTTATAAAAGCAAACAAGCACCTGCCCGCTATACCATCAGCCAAGGAAATGATAAACAATGGCATTGATCTTGGCGAAATGCAAATAAAGCTCCTGCAAAAAATTGAAGAGCTTACGCTGTATGTAATTGAACTGAAAAAGGAAAATGAGGAGATGAAGGGTGAGATTGAAAATTTAAAGAAGGATTAAGCGATGAAAAACAAAATATACTTTATATTGGCAGCCATGCTTATGGTTCAATGTGCAATTGCTCAGGATACTACTTTTTTAAGCGAGTACTTTAAGCTGATAAAAACCTACAATACGCTGGATGAGGTTTATCAGGCTCATCCTGAACTGAAACCTGCCCCGCCCAAAATTGTGATTAATGAGAATGAAGTACTATTTTATAATGATAAAAGAGCAATTGTAAATCGGATGCCTGTGGTAATAGAAGAAGCTATTCCTGTAGATGATCCGAAATTTGAAGAATATGGGAGCAGTAAAAAAATCATAAGAAACTACAAGGTAATAGATGACGAATTGCTTGGTGTATGGGAAAGCTATGGGTATTGGGATGGAATTCATGTTTTAGCAAAACAAGCTATGGTTTACGATGCTAATGGTAATCTAATTACATATATAAAGAAATGGCATGATAACATTAAGCTATCTCCTGATAAACAAAAATTCCTGACTTACTATTCTGGTGAAGGTGGGGGAGATACTGTTTTTGTTTATAATTTAGATGGTGAATTAATCTTAAACAAATATTTTTTATGTGAAAATTCCAGAATAGATTTCACGAATAACTCAAATTTCTTAAAAACGCGGAATGTATATGTTGGAATTATTTCTATTGTAAATTTTAACGGAGAAAACATTTTTGAATTAAACTATCAAAGTAGAATAAATAAGCCACTTTATGATTATATTTTTTTAGACGAAATAGAAAACGTACTGATATCGACATTTTTAGAGTCTGATCAAATCTTTCTCTTTGATCTTAATTCAAATTTAATTTGGAAGCATAAAATGAATAGGTGTATATTCTGCACTTTGATAAGAGAAGAAAATGCAATTTTGTTTATAACAATAGATAAAAAAAGCGAAAATGATACACGACCTGGGACAATTCAATTAGTTGATTTATCAGATGCTGAGAGATTAACTAATGTATCCTATGATGAAATTGTTTACTACTCAAAAGCAATTCTGATCTTTAAGCAATCGGAGGTATATTATGAATATAATTATTAGAGGATTTCTTTTATTATTTTTGATGTATAGTTCAAAAACGATTTTGTGCCAGAACTGGTCAATTCTACCTGAAGACGATCAGCTATATTATGTAGTAGCATCAACTGTCTATCAAATTCATCCTACATATGGTGAACACTTACATGAAGGTATTGATATTGATTGTAGCAACTTCGGAGTAAACATTAAACCTATTTCTGATGGGGTAATTCTAGATTTTGATGCCTCGAATATTACAATTGGTCATAATTATGCCAGTGGGATTCCTCAGCGCATATCCACTTATAGACATTTTAATAGCATTGATGAAAACTTGGATATAGGTGATTATGTTAGTTCATCCGTAACGACTTTGGGTGAAGCAGGCAACCACCTGCACCTCGAGATGCGTGTGAGAATTGGGAATAATCTTCTTTTAATAAACCCATTATCCAACAACACCGGCTGGCAACTCACCCTTCCGCCTGGCCACGCTGACACATATCTTCCACAGATCAATGACATTTTAATAGAACCTTTAAACAATCAGCCTAATAATGTGCCTTCCGGTTTTGATGCTGAAAACCTTATTGGTGCAGTTCCATTTCACAACACTTACCTTAAAGCCCATTTCAGCAACACTCAATTTAGTAACCTCTCAGCTGGCTCGGAGTACATCTATCCTGATGAAAAAATAGTGGTGTGGGGCAATCTGGGGTTCATTGTCAATGCACGAGATGTTGGTGTAAATACACAACCAACCACATTTTCGGGCGAAGGACTTACTGTTTCAGCTTTATCATATTCGTATGTTTCGCCCAATGGGACGGAATTTGAAAAATATAAAATTGACTTTTCTGAGTTTCTTGATGCCGAAAGCTATCAGTTAGACCAGCTTTTCAGGATTCCGTATTTTAACCCGGAGCAAATGCCAAACCATTACCTTTATGGCAATCACGACTTCATCGAGCTACGCAGCACAGATAACGCCTACCTTCATGTCCACCAACAAATTAATGGCATACAGAGCAACGGCATCTGGTTTACAAAAGCTGATGTAAACACGCCGCACGTTTTTAATCAAACACCTACACAAGTAGCTGCTGCCAACGAATTTGCAAAATGTTCGGATGGCGAACAAACCTTGCGTTTTCATGCTGAAGATGCGGCAGATCAGGAAACAAACGAAGATTTGCATCTGATTGTAGATAATTTTATCCCCTTTATCAAGGAAGTAAGCATTTACAGAGCACAGAATCCGGATGTGCCCGAATATGAAAGGGGCTGGTACTGGCAGGGCGGCACCTACGTATTGGAGCAGGAACCCGTATGCAATTTCGTTTCTGATGATAACATCGAAATACATATTACCACCAGTGAGCCAATGCTATATGTTGACCTTGATTTGAATGATTTCTCACACCACAATCTTTCATCATCGATTACACAAGCTACGGAATGGATTTTCATTGTTTCATCTACGCATGTAAATTCCGGTGTAAACCAGCTTGAAATAAACGGTCAGGACTACGCAGAGAATTATATTTCGACCAATCCAGCCATCTTATATTCACACCAGCAAAATGGGCAATGGCTTCCTTTGCCAAATACGGGCTCAGATATGCACCATAGCTTTTCAGCAGGACAACAGTCAGAGCCACCAACAGCTGACTTTGAAGCTGACATTAAATACCCTGTGCAGGGTCAAACAGTTACCTTTACAAGCACTACCCAAAGTTTAAACCCACAATATAGCTGGACATTCAGTGGATCACCTAATTTGTCCGTTCACTATGAAATGGGATATAAGGATGAATCTCAAAACCCTCAGGTTCATTTTTACTAACTGTATGCTTAAATGTTTCGGATGAATTCGGATCAACGACTGAAACAAAAGAAAACTATATAAATCTGGCCAGTTCCCAAGGCAATCCGGTTTATCCTGAGTTTTCTACATCTAACGGAATAACTAATGTAGCAACAGGGCAGCCTATTGATTTTGTTGATCTTTCAGAAAACGGGCCTGCAGATAATTACTTCTGGCAATTTGAAGGCGGAAATCCCGCCACCTCAAGTGAACAAAACCCCCAAAATATTCAGTATCAAACTCCGGGATTTTATGATGTATCGCTTCAGGTTAGTAAGGATTATAATATTTTTGTACTAAATAAAGAAACTTATATTGGTATTTATGAAACCTTACCCGTATTGAATATGGAGTGCTGGGTTAACAATAATATGGTTGCAATAAACGAAAACGTAACTTTATCGGCCACAGCCTATAGTGGCACGCCTCCTTTTACTTATACCTTTAATTTTAACAATGAACATATTACAACTGTCACTACCAATAGCATTATGGAGGAATCTACATTTTCTTTTGATTCACCGGGCAACAAAACACTTACGGTTGGAGTATGTGATGCATCGGTTCCCGAAAAAACAGCTACATGTAATCAATATGTTTCTGTTGATCAGATAGGACCGATGCATGTGGTTGATTTTTCCTGGGATCCGCCAAATCCTATGCTGGGGGAAGATATAACTTTTACCAATCTTACAACAGCTCCTCCCGGGGTAGTTTTGAATTATTCCCATTGGCTGTGGGAAGCTGATTTAACCGCTGGTAATGCACCGGAAATTCCGGAATATGTGCCCTATCCTGAATATGTAAATTATCCAAACCCATTGGCAAATCCGATTACTCATGCTAAATATAGTCAATTAGGAAGTTATCCCGTAACATTAACTGTATCGGATATGAATGGGTGGCAAGTTTCAAAGACGAAATTTATTAATTTTAATTCTGCTGGTGAAGATTGTATTTATTTTGAAAATAGATATTATACTTACCTGAGTTACGGAATTCTTATTGACAAATATCCATTTGTGCCCGATGAAGGATGGGTCAATTTTTACCCATTGGGCGGTTGCTGCTTACCCAGCTGTAATGCTCCTGTGGATTATTATAAATGAGTCCGGTCTAATAACTCCCA
>LSQX01324087.1_pt1 | contig 12040 bp, 12 predicted proteins | sample 654561 | NCBI WGS metagenome assembly LSQX01 (sample SAMN04489861, study PRJNA283612) | anaerobic digester metagenome | isolation source: 4 biogas reactors fed with cattle manure at either 37C or 55C with and... | place: Denmark: Kongens Lyngby | collected 2014 | reverse complement strand
AAGTGCAATTTACGGAAACTCAAGACATTGTATAATTAAAGCACAAGTAAGAAAGGAGGAGTCTATGTGATTGGGCCTGTTGCTTATCAATACGGACCGCTTGGTAATTATACTGTAGGAAATGTGTCATCGGTTAGACCACCGGAAGCCGTTGACAAGATTGCAAATGTGGATTCTATCGGAAGAGATAAAATATCTGTCGCCGAAACCAGACCTGCTGAGTGCCAGACTTGTAAGAACAGAAAATATGTAGACGCCTCTAACGATGGAAATGTATCATTTCAGACCCCCACACATATATCGCCACAGTCCTCCCATGCAATGGTCTCCGCCCATGAACAGGAGCACGTGACTAATGCTTATAGCTCTGCAAGTCAGAAGGATGGTCGCGTTGAATATGCCTCTGTCAGTCTTAAGATGTCAGTATGTCCAGAATGCCATACTCCCTATGTGGCCGGCGGGGTTACCAAGTCACAGATAAAATACGACACCTCCAATCCTTATGAAAACAGCAGAAAATCTTTAGAAGGAAGTGTCTTAAAGGGTATGAATGTGAATCAAACTATATGACCAATTACTTAAAAAAGCAAAATGCCGCAACAGAAAAATCCGTTGCGGCTCATTTTATACCATCAAATAATTAAATTTATTACATCTGAGAAAGTAAGAACTTCTCATGGACAGCATTCATCGCTTTTTCCACATGTATCTCATCGATTAATACAGTAACCCTGATTTCAGATGTGGAAATCATCTTAATATTTACTCCAACATCATATAAAGCCTCGAACATCTTAGCTGCTACTCCGGCATTTGTCATCATACCTGCGCCAACTATGGAGACCTTTGCTACACCCTTTTCTACATCCACCTTATGGCATTTTAGACTTCCCTGACGATGGCGCTCTATGGTAGCAACTGCCTCATCAAGATCGTCTGCCTTTACTGTGAAGCTGATATCCTTAGTCCCGTCTCTACCGATGGATTGTAAAATGATATCAACGTTTACATTATGTCTTGCTAAATGGTTGAATAGTTTAAAAGCAACACCTGGCTGATCTTCCAATCCAATTACTGCTATGCGGGCTGTATTTTTATCGGAAGCCACACCGCTGACAAGCATTTTCTCCATATTTACTACCTCCTTAACAATGGTACCTTCATTTTGATTAATGCTGGAACGAACGACCAGCTGTACACCATATTTCTTAGCCATTTCTACAGATCTGTTATGCAATACGCCTGCACCCAATGACGCAAGCTCAAGCATTTCGTCATATGTGATTTCGTCTAGTTTTCTAGCTGTCGGAACTATTCTCGGATCGGCCGAATATACTCCGTCAACATCTGTGTAAATCTCACACTTATCAGCATGGAGAGCTGCTGCCAAGGCTACTGCGGTTGTATCAGATCCTCCTCTGCCAAGAGTTGTATAGTTATCGAATTTGTTTACTCCTTGGAAGCCAGTAACTATAACCACACGTCTGTTTTGTAATTCATTTCTAACTCTATCTGTATCAATCCTTTTTATTCTTGCATTGCTATATACGGATGTGGTATGCATAGCGACCTGATAAGCATTTAATGATACAGCAGGGACTCCTAATGCATCCAGCGCCATCGCCATCAACGCGACAGATACCTGCTCTCCTGTAGTAAGTAGCATATCCATTTCCCGTTTAGGAGCATTGGGATTAATATCCTTAGCCATCTGGATTAATGTGTCGGTCTGTTTTCCCATTGCTGATAATACAACTACGATTTCATTGCCGTCTTTATAATCTTCTTCAACCCTTTTGGCTACATTAAAAATTCTTTCCTTATCGGCGACTGATGATCCACCAAATTTTTTAACTATTAGCATAGCTGCCTCCTAATATTGGTTTTCGTACTTATGCTCTTCTCCTTTATCGAATAACCTGTCAATAATAGTATATCCTTCAAGAATTACATTGCCACTGCATATAGCATCGATTTCGTTATAAAGATAATTATTTTTTTTATTAACTCTGCTGTCATAAAGAAGATAAGGGACCGGATCATCAGTATGGGTTCTAAGGTGAATTGGTGTTGGATGATCTGGCATAATAAGCATCCTATAATCCTCGCCCGATGCATACATTCCATCTACAACAGGCTTTATCACCTTTTGATCCAGATACTCTATTGCTTTTATTTTATTTTCTATGCTTCCCTGATGGCCCATCTCATCAGGGGCTTCAACATGAACATATACAAAATTAAAATTTTGTTTTAGTAATACTTCTAAGGCCGCACTTGCTTTACCCTCATAATTAGTATGAAGTGTACCGTTTGCACCGGGAACCTCTATTACCTTCATTCCGGCTCCAACGGCTATACCCTTAAGTAGGTCAACCGCCGATATCATAGCACCCTTTTTATTATACTTTTCCTCAAAGGATGATAATGCAGGCTTTGTTCCGGCCCCCCAGAACCATATGGAATTAGCCTTGTTAAGACCCTTCTCCTTACGTTCTATGTTTAAGGGATGCTCATTAAGTATGTCGTAGCTTTTAACCATCATCTCCTTTAGAGCCTTTTCCTTTGGAAGATGCTTACCTATTATATGGCCCAAAATGTCATGGGGCTCCTTAAGGGATGCAACGCTGCCACGCTTCCATATAGTCAGATGTCGATAGCTGGTTCCTACATAATACTTGAAAATATCATTTTCCAGCTCATCTTTTATAGCTTTCATTAAGATGGCAGCATCCTCTGTGGATATTTCTCCTGAGCTGTGATCTATAATCGTTTTATTCTCATAGGGTTCATCCTCAGAAAGTGTTACAAGATTACATCTAAGGGCAATGTCTGTATCCTTCATATCTACCCCTATGCTTAAAGCTTCTAAGGGGGATCTTCCTGAATAATATATTCTTGGATCATATCCAAGTACCGAGAGATTTGCGGTATCGCTTCCTGGCTTCATACCTTTAGGTATGGTGTGAGCAAGTCCTATCTCTGATTTCTTTGCTAATAAATTTATACATGGTGTATCAGCCACCATCAATGGTGTTTTATCACCAAGAGTAGGGATTAGTTCATCTGACATTCCATCCCCCAATATTATAATGTATTTCACGTCCTTCGCCCTTTCCTATTAACTTAAAATCTTATTCGAATACTTCCTTTTAACCCAATAATATTCTCTTTCATATCCTTCATCTCTTTTTCAGTAATTAAGGGTGTTATAAATGCATACTCATCCTTCACCACCTCTGCCACATCTTCTACATCACCAAATAATGATTGAATATCGGAAAGAGTATTTTTATTCTTAGCAACACGGACAAAAAATCTATGCCGAACCTTATCTATTTCAATTAGTTCAAGCTTCTTGCTGCTCCAGATAGTCCAAATGTTCTTATTAAGATGCTTTGCGGCATCTACTATATCAGCAACTACAGCACTGGCCGTAGGGAGCTTACCTGCACCGCTTCCGTAAAACATTACATCACCTATGACATTTCCACGGACATATATACCGTTGAACACATCACCTACACTATATAATGGGTGATTTGCACTAATCATCATAGGAGCGACCATAGCATATACATTTTCATCATTCTCACGGATGCTGGTTGCGAACAGCTTAATCTTAGTATTAAGAGCTTTTGCATACATGATATCTACATGGGAAATATTCGTAATTCCCTCTGTATAAATATCTTCAAAATCTACCTGCATACCATAGGCTAAAGAAGATAGAATAGCAATCTTCCTACAAGCATCATGACCTTCCACGTCAGCAGACGGATCCCTCTCGGCATATCCTAAGTCTTGAGCTTCTTTCAAGGCTTCTTTAAATTCTATACCCTCATCACTCATTTTAGTTAGAATATAATTAGTGGTACCATTTAATATTCCTGTAATCTCAACTATTTCATCCGCAGTAAGAGATTGGTTAAGAGGGCGAATTATGGGTATACCCCCTCCTACACTTGCCTCAAATAGGAAGTTTAGTTCTCTTTCTTTAGCAAGATCAATAAGCTCGGCTCCATGCTTAGCGACCAATTCTTTATTAGAGCTTATTACACTTTTTCCTTTAAGAAGCGCTTGCTTTACAAAAGAATAGGCTGGGTTAATTCCTCCCATAACCTCAACCACTATTTTCACTTCTGGATCATTTAAAATTATATTCATATCATTAACCAGTATATCCATTATAGGATCACCGGGAAATTCTCTTATATCCAAAACATATTTTATATTAATCTTGTCTCCAGCTCTTTTACGAATGCTGTCACCGTTTGTTTTTAGGACCTCAACTACACCGGATCCGATTGTGCCATATCCTAGGACTGCTATGTTAATCATGATTCTCCTCCATTCCTAATTCAAGTTCTTATTCCCTAGCCAAGGTTTTGACATAATGGATTCCTTCAAGCTCTTCAATAGTGTCTAGCATTATAGAAATGCTTTCAGTCTGGGGCAATATCTCCACGCTTAATGTCAACATAGCAATTTTATTAACAGGAATAGTCTGATGTATAGTCAGAATATTAGCCTGCGACCTTGCCACATGACTCAGAACCTTTGATAGCAAACCAGGGGTATCATCCATTTGAATCATAAAAGTAATGGTCTTTCCTCTTGTATGCTCATAAAAGGGAAAAATATCATCACGATATTTATAAAAAGAGCTTCTGCTTATTTCCACAGCATCTGTTGCTTCCTGCACTGTCATAACCCGTTCCGAATCTATAAGTCTTTTTGCCTCTACAACCTTTAGTAATACTTCAGGTAAAGCTTTTTTCTTCACAATATAATATTGTTCATCACTCACTTTATCATACCCCCTTTACAGCCTAAAACATACATCAATATACAACGGAGGTATTACCTCCCAAAGATCATTTATACCTGTATGTATGTACTGCAAATACAATTGTCTTTCTAAGAAAGAAATCTTATCATATATTTATGCATAATGCAATACCTGATTCACATTTGCAAGGCAAAAAAATTAACTTTGTTACTTATGCTTTATTAATGCTTATAAAAATAAAGTTTATTGTATAAAAATTATGATTATGATGTAATTACAAGATTAGTAACTCAAAAATCTAAGATTTTTGAGTACACGTTGCACTTATCCAAAAGAAACAGTAAGCTTTATCATGACATAAAGGACGCGTCATATAAAGCCTACTGTTTCTCTTGGACTAATCTGCTTATTTGTGGTTATAGTATTTTTGAAAGAAATTCCTGTAGTCTAGGATGCTTTGGATTATCAAAAAACTCATCAGGGGAGTTTTGCTCTACAATCTTACCCTCATCCATAAAGAGAACCCTAGTAGCTACCTTCTTAGCAAATCTCATTTCGTGGGTTACCACTACCATTGTCATGCCTTCATCCGCCAAGCTTGCCATAAGGTCCAGTACTTCTCCTACCATCTCTGGATCAAGGGCGGAGGTAGGCTCATCAAATAGCATAACATCCGGGCTCATGGACAAAGCCCTTATTATTGCGATCCGTTGCTTTTGTCCGCCGGAAAGCTTATTTGGATATGCACCAGCCTTTTCTGTCAATCCGATTCGTTTAAGCAACTCCATGGCCTTGTCTTTAGCTTCGCTCTTTGTCATAATCCCCAGTTGAATTGGTGCAAGGGTTATATTCTCTAATACACTAAGATGGGGAAATAGATTAAATTGTTGAAAAACCATGCCCATCTTCTGCCTAACTTGATTAATATTCACATTTTTGTCAGTTATTTTTTTATCCTCAAACCATATTTCACCCTCGGTTGGCTCCTCTAAAAGATTTAGACAACGTAAAAATGTAGATTTTCCTGATCCAGAGGGTCCGATTACTACTACCTTTTCGCCTTTAGTAATGGTCTCGTCAATTCCTTTCAATACCATATTATCCCCGAAAGTCTTTTTAAGATTCTTAGTTGTTATCACTTCTTGAAAGCCTCCTTTCAAATACGGACATAAGCTTTGATAGACCCATAACCATAACTAAATAGCATAGTGCCGCAATAATAAGAGGAGGCAATATGCGCCAGGTTCTTGAGCCGATATACTGAGCCGCCTTAGTAAGGTCAGTAACGGCTATAACACTTGCGACCGAGGTTTCCTTTATTAGCACAATAAACTCGTTACCTAAAGCGGGAAGTATATTTCTAATCGCTTGTGGTAGTATTATCTTTATCATGGTTTGTATATAATTCAAACCAAGAGAGCGTCCCGCTTCCATCTGTCCCTTGTCAATCGATTCAATTCCTGCACGAATGATTTCAGCCACATAGGCACCAGAGTTTATTCCAAAACAGACAGATCCTATAACTATTTCATTGGCATTCCTTGATGTAAATATCAGATTATATATGATTAGAAGCTGCACCATCAGCGGTGTACCTCTTATAACATTAATATATACATTACATATTGATGAAAGCCACTTCATCTTATAATTAGTCGCTGTCACCTTAAATACTGCCACAAGTACACCTATTAGTATCCCCAATATTATAGCAAAGAAAGATATTAATATGGTTATCTTTAACCCCTGCAGATAAGCCAGATACCTCTGATCAGGAACAATAGCATTATAAAAGGACCTATAGATACCCTTTCCCCAATCTGCTATAGCCTCGAAAATCCTATCAATCCATGAACCTGATAAATACAAGCCGTTTCCTCCCCTTATATAAAATGAAATAATAGGGGGCTGCACTATTAATACAGCCCCAGCAAGATTTAAAGGACTTTCTAGCCCTTATTAGCTTATTTTTTTGTATGATTAGCGGTAAATTCGTCAATCTTTCCATCTTCTTTAAGCTGTTCTACTACCGTATTGATCTCATCTAATAATTCCTTGTTGCCCTTCTTTACTGCGATAGCATACTTATCTTCAAATAATACTCCGTCCAGAATTACAAGCTCCGGGTTGTTCTCAACCATATCCTCAGCAGGAAATTGATCCATTACGATACAATCTATCTTACCGTTCTTTAAATCCTCGGTGGCCTGAGAAAACTTGGTGTATCTCTTTACTTCCTTAGCTGATATATTATCTTCAACCCAGAAATCTGCAATATTACCTTGTTGAACACCGATAATTTTATTATCTAAATCATCTAAACTAGACACAGTAGGATTGTCCTTATTAACAACAACCACTTCAGTTGAATTAACATAATCAATGGAAAAGTCCATTACCTCTAATCGATCCTCATCTACAGATACACCAGCTGCCACGAAATCCACGGTACCGTTCTGTACAGCCAGAAGGGCTCCATCAAAATCCATATTCCTGATTTCAAGCTCTTTTCCAAGATGGTCCGCAATAGCCTGTGCAATGTCCATATCTATTCCGACAACATCATTGCCCTTCATATACTCATAGGGTGCAAAGCCTGCCTCTGTCCCAACTATTATGGTATCCTTCTTTGAGCCACATCCTGCAAGCAACAGTGCTGACAACAATAGAGTAATACTAAATAAACCTATCATCCTCTTTTTCATAAAACTACCTAACCTTTCTCTCCTCTACCAAATACATCTTAGAATTTAGCAGTAAAATTTGACTATCTACTCTTTGCTTTTAGGCTGTAGAGCCTTTATCTCTTCTTCTTCAAGAAGATAATTACTATCTAAAAGTAGAATGAGTCCATCGCCAACATTTGCAATAGACTTTATATAAGAGGTGTCATTGCATTTTATGACAGGGGGAACATCAAATATGTCGGATGATTCTAGATCAAGTATACCTTTCATATGATCTACCTCAAAGGCAATATCCATTCCCTTAACATCAATTATCAAGTATCTGGTGTTCTTATCCTGCTTTATGTCCTCTATACCAAATTTTCTTCTAAGGCTATAAACAGGGATATCTCTGTCACGTAAATTAATTTTACCCTTAACATTAGAAGGTGAATTAGCCATCTTTCTAATATCCATATCCTTTTCAACGGTACTCACATCCGTAATAAGAAGTCCGTATTCTTCGCCATTTAACTGAAAAACTGCCTGCTTCGTACTCATAAACTGCCTCCCCCATATAATATCTAGCGAAAAGCACGCTCTGTGCTTTTTGCCGGTTGAATATATATCTTTAACCTAGCCTCACTTTGCCATTAAAGGTTTTCTCTTATGATTACTGTCTGTTTTGCGCATTCCATATTAAGTATGCATTTATAAACGGGTCAAGGTTTCCATCAAGAACACCGTTTGCATTGCCTACCTCTTCGTTAGTCCTGTGGTCCTTTACCATGGTATAAGGCTGTAATACATAGGAACGAATCTGACTACCCCATCCTATCTCTTTAACGTCCCCGCGAATTCCAGATATCTTCTCCAGATTCTCCTGTTGCTTCATAAGGTATAATCTGGTCTTAAGAATCTGCATTGCCTTATCCTTATTCTGAAGCTGGGAGCGCTCATTCTGACATTGTACTACGGTATTAGTAGGAAGGTGGGTAATTCGGACAGCAGATGATGTTTTATTCACATGCTGGCCTCCGGCACCACTAGAACGATAAGTATCAATCCTTAAATCCTTCTCATCAATCTCTATTCCCGTATCATCCTCAATATCAGGCATGACATCACAGGATACAAAGGATGTCTGTCGTTTACCGGCTGCATTAAATGGTGATATTCTTACTAAACGATGAACTCCACGTTCGGATTTTAAGTAGCCATAAGCATTCTCACCATTAACCTCTAGTGTAACCGACTTCAGACCCGCTTCATCTCCATCTAAAAAATCTAGAATTTCTGTGGAAAAGCCCCTCTTATCAGCCCATCTTTGATACATCCGAAGGAGCATGCTAGCCCAATCGCAGCTTTCCGTTCCTCCCGCACCCGCATGTAGGGTAAGGATAGCGTTGTAACTGTCATAGGACTCGGATAACATTGTCTTTAGCTTTAAGTCCTCTAAATCCTTAGTGAACTTATTCAAGGTCTCTTCAATCTCCGGAATTAAGGTCTCATCACTTTCTTCATATCCCATCTGGATTAAGGTAGCAACATCATCATATTCTTGCTTTAGCCTATCATATTCCTCCACGGTACCTTTAAGCTTTGTAAGCTCCTTCATAAGTTTCTGAGCATAGCCTCCATTATCCCAAAAATCAGGCTCAGCCATGGCTTTATTAATTTCTGCTATGCGCGAAGTCTTTCCTGCCAGGTCAAAGTGAATCCCCCACTTCAACCAGCGGTTTTTCATAGGTTTCTAAGGTATACTTATATTGATCTAATTCAACCACATAATCACCTCTTTCAAGTATTATATCTCAAGGTTTATAAAAATGCAATATAAATGTATAATAATGCGTAGCTTTTTGAAACTTCCTCGGCTTTATGCATTTCGTCCACAACAGTGCTTATATTTCCTACCGCTGCCACAGGGACAAGGATCATTAGGCTGAACCTTCTTTCCTGTTCTTCTTATGGGAGCATTAGCTAAGCTGTCATCTCTATTTGTACCTGTAACCTTTGCCACCTGTTCTCTTTCAACCTTTTGCTCTATTCTTACATGCATAAGAGCCTTAACGGTTTCCTCTTGTATCGAATCAGTCATGGCTTCAAACATTTCAAATCCTTGGAATTTATATTCCACAATAGGTTGACGATTACCATAAGCCTGAAGACCAATTCCTTGGCGAAGCTGGTCCATATCATCGATATGATCCATCCATTTACGGTCAATAGACTTTAGGAGGATTACCCTCTCTATTTCTCTTAGATGCTCGCTTTCAGAAAACTGTGCTTCTTTTTCCTCATACAGCTTAACTGCTATCTCCTTTAATTGCTGTATAAGGTCGTTTTTCTTCATACTCTTCATCTGATCAGGTGATATTTCCACCGGATCCATAGGTATTATTGGTAATAGGAGGTTGTTAAGTGCATCCAGATCCCATTCACTTGCAGGCTGATCCTCACTTATAGAGGAGTTAACACAGCCTTCTACTGTATCGGTTATCATCTTATATATGGTATCCCGCATGCTTTCCCCATCCAGGACTCTTCTTCTTTCTGCGTATATAACCTCTCTCTGTTCATTATTAACCTGGTCATATTCTAAAAGATTTTTTCTGATACCAAAGTTATTGCTCTCTATTCTCTTTTGTGCTTTCTCTATGGCATTTGAAAGCATATTATGCTCAATCTGTTCACCGTCGGCTATACCTAGAGAATTAAATATTCCCATCAGTCGTTCAGAACCAAAGAGGCGCATAAGGTCGTCCTCCAGCGAAATATAAAAACGAGATTCACCGGGGTCACCTTGTCTACCTGCACGTCCTCGTAGCTGGTTATCAATACGTCTTGCTTCATGACGCTCAGTACCGATTATCTTTAGACCGCCTACCTCGGCTACACCTTCACCGAGCTTGATATCCGTACCACGGCCTGCCATATTGGTAGCAATAGTAACTGCTCCAAACTTACCGGCATCAGCAACAATCTCAGCCTCCATCTCATGGAACTTAGCGTTAAGTACATTATGAGGAACATTTCTTTTCTTTAAAAGAGCACTGATTTCCTCGGATGCTTCTATTGTAATAGTACCTACCAGCACGGGTTGACCTTTTTTGTGTGATTCAACTATCTCATCAATAATAGCCTGAAGCTTCTCTTTTTGTGTCTTATATACGGCATCCTGCCTATCAATACGAATAACTGGAACATTGGTAGGAACCTCAATTACATCCATTCCATAAATCTCTCTAAATTCTTGTTCCTCAGTCAAGGCCGTACCTGTCATACCGCATTTTTTATTATATTTATTAAAGAAGTTCTGGAAGGTAATTGTAGCAAGAGTCTTACTCTCTCTATTAACCTTAACATGCTCCTTTGCTTCTATTGCTTGATGGAGTCCATCACTATATCGTCTGCCTGGCATAATACGACCGGTAAACTCGTCTACAATTAAGACCTCATTATCCTTAACAACATAGTCCTTGTCTCTATGCATTAGATTATGAGCCCTTAAAGCAAGAATAATATTATGTTGTATCTCAAGGTTTTCAGGGTCTGCTAAGTTCTCTATACTAAAGAAGCTTTCCACTCTCTTTACACCATCTGCAGTCAGATGAACATTCTTTTCCTTCTCATTAACGATATAGTCGCCTTCTTCAGTTATCTCTTCCTTCATAATGGCAGCCATCTTAGTAAGCTCGCCACTTGCCTTACCCTTAGAAAGCTGTCTGGCTAGTATGTCACACACTCTATAAAGCTCGGTGGATTTCCCGCTGCTACCGGATATGATCAGAGGGGTTCTAGCTTCGTCTACAAGAACAGAGTCAACCTCGTCAATTATGGCATAGTGGAGATCTCTTTGTACCAGCTGTTCCTTATAAATGACCATGTTATCCCTTAGGTAATCAAAGCCGAATTCATTATTGGTACCATAGGTAATATCACAGGCATATGCTTCCCGTCTCTCATCCTTTTCTAAGCTATTAAGTATAACTCCTACCTTTAAGCCTAAAAATTCATGTATCTGACCCATCCATTCTGAGTCACGCTTGGCCAGGTAATCATTAACGGTAATTATATGAACACCCTGACCCTCAAGAGCATTCAAATAAGCAGGTAATGTAGCCATCAAGGTCTTACCTTCACCTGTTCTCATCTCCGCAATACGTCCCTGGTGAAGTATTACACCAGCAATTAGCTGAACCCTATAATGTCTCTGTTTAATTGTTCTCTTAGCTGCCTCTCGGACAGTGGCGTAAGCTTCTACCAATATATCATCAAGGGTCTCACCATTTTTAAGTCTGTTTTTAAACTCTGTGGTTTTTGCTTTAAGTGCTTCATCCGAAAGCTTTTCGTATTCAGGCTCCAAGGCTTCTATACGATCCACAATAGGTATCACTCGTTTAATTTCTCTTTCACTATGAGTTCCAAATATTTTCTCAAATAATCCCATTTTATTTTCACTCCTGTATTTTTACGTACTTAGCAAGATTCACCTAATATTGTAACATTACAAGTATTGTTATTCAACTTATTTTTATTAGTGTGAAAATATAGCTAAAAAAGTGTCTTCGACACTTCA
>LSQX01106420.1_pt1 | contig 12041 bp, 7 predicted proteins | sample 654561 | NCBI WGS metagenome assembly LSQX01 (sample SAMN04489861, study PRJNA283612) | anaerobic digester metagenome | isolation source: 4 biogas reactors fed with cattle manure at either 37C or 55C with and... | place: Denmark: Kongens Lyngby | collected 2014 | reverse complement strand
TGCGGGTGCGGTGTCGGTCATGGCCCTAGAGCGCGTTCCAGCCGATATCCGAGCTGAAGGTGGCGTAGCACGGATGGCGGACTTGGCCGTAATCGAAACCATCATGGAGGTTGTCAGCGTACCGGTAATGGCGAAGTGTCGCATCGGCCATTTTGCCGAAGCGCAAGTGCTTCAGTCCATCGGAGTGGACTTCGTAGACGAAAGCGAAGTGCTCACTCCCGCCGATGAGAGCTTCCATGTGGACAAACACGCCTTCGATGTCCCCTTCGTGTGTGGCTGCACTAACCTGGCCGAAGCACTCCGTCGCATCGGTGAGGGTGCTGCTATGATGCGCACCAAAGGGGAAGCAGGCTCGGGCAACATCGTCGAGGCGACCAGACATATGCGCTCGGTTATGACCGGTATTAAACACCTGTCCGGGCTCCGTGATGACGAGTTGATGACCGAAGCCAAGAACATCGGTGCACCATATCACCTGGTCAAGGAAGTGGCACATACCGGTAAACTGCCAGTACCGAACTTCTCAGCCGGTGGCATCGCCACTCCAGCTGATGCGGCGCTGATGATGCAGCTAGGCGCGGAAACGGTCTTTGTCGGCAGTGGCATATTCAAGTCGGAAGACCCGGAGGCTCGTGCCAAGGCTATCGTCCATGCCACGATCCATTACCAGGATCCGGTCGAAGTAGCCAAGGCATCACGTGGTCTCGAAGGTGCCGCCATGGCCGGAATTGATGTTCGTTCATTGCCCGAAGATGAGCGAATGGCCAACCGCGGTTGGTAAGAACGCGCCACATGACCCGGTCAGTAGCAGCAAGACCACGGTTGATACCTCGATTGTTTACAGGGAACCCGCGCCTTCGTTCCTGCGGGTTCCCTTATCGCGATATCACGAAGCGCAAGCAAACACACCGCTTTACCGAGCCACCACTGTGACGTTCGCTGGAGGCTACCCCACCACCAATAGCGAAGGTTAGCGTCATCCCGAGCTGTTGCTTGTACAGTTCTATGCCAGATGACGGCGTACCGTACTAGTGTCAGGTGTGCTCCTCTATACACCGCACGATGCTACTGGACCGATGCACGGCTGTTGGCTGCAGTCCGTGAGATAGGACAACTGCGCAGACCGATTGGTTTGTGCGACAGCATACGTCACGGAGCAATTGCGGCTTGTGACAGCGGCTTTGTTGTGCCTGTGGCTGACAACTACCGTCAAGAGGATATGATCATGAAGGGCGTAATCCTGGTCGGAGGGCTAGGCACCCGTCTGGAGCCGATGACCCGCGTCAGCAACAAGCATCTGTTGCCCATTTGGCGTTATCCGATGGTCTACTATCCCCTCTACACTCTAGTCGAAGCGGGCATCAAGGATATACTCATCGTCACTGGCGGCAACAGTCCCGGAGACTTTCTCGAACTTCTCCACGATGGCCGGGAATTCGGCCTGCAGCATCTCTACTACACCTACCAGGCCGCTCCCAGAGGAATAGCCGACGCACTACGCCTCGTGAACCACTTCATCAACCAGGATCCCTTTGTGGTCATGCTGGGCGACAACATCGTTAACGGCTCTATTAAAGCCTATGTGGACAAATTTAGGCACACCCCATCGGGTGCACATTTGCTACTGGCAGAGGTGTCCGACCCCCATCGTTTCGGCGTACCGGCCCTGGATGAGGATGGCCGCATCACCCAGATCATCGAAAAGCCCGCTGATCCGCCTACTTCTTATGCAGTCACCGGGATCTACATGTACGACCATCAGATATGGGAGATTTTACCGGGCCTGCAAGTCTCCGACCGTGGACAGTATGAGATCACTGACGTCAACAACGCCTATCTGGAACGCGGCATGCTTCACCATGACGTCTTGCCATTTGAGTGGACCGATGCTGGTACCCCTGAAGGTCTGTGCCACGCCACTGACCTTGCACGTCACAGCCATTTTCTACGCGACTTGCCCCTTGATGACTGCAACTGAGCGATAGCACAGTAGGAACAAGCGGCGTCAACTCTTCGAAAAACGGGGATGTCACCGAGGAAATCTAACGCACTGCGTACTCCCTGTTCGCACTCATACCATGGTCCATCCTGGCGTCACCGTCCAGGGACGTCCGAATGCTCTGTCTCCGCTTAGTGCAATCTGAAGGCCATACACGGCAGCATTCGCCAGAAGTTACCTCTGCTCCATCGCCACCCGTTTCTAATACAAGGCAGCAGCCCACTTCCGCGCAACTTAGATGGCTTGAAGCTGTCTGATGAATGTAGACATCTCTTTTCTTCACGACACGTCTTCAGCAAAGGAAACGGCTGTGCTTCGATGTGACACTCGCCAAATCACTATATTCGCCGTCGCTATGATCATCATGGCATTCAGCCAGGGCCAAAGTTGGGCTGAGGCGGACTCTGCTGTGTATTTGTGCCGGACGGAGCGAATCCTGCTAGCGCCCGGGTGGTCTGCTCCTGCCACACTGTATCCTCTGGGACGCATTGACGCTCGTCAGGTGACTGGACTGCTGGATATAGGCATCCGCGCCTATACGGGCAAAAGCGACCCTCTCGACAATCCATGGCGCGAGATCGCCACTCCGCAGGACAGGGTAGCTATTCAAGTGGATCTGCGTACTCCGCCCGTTTCTCGCGAAACCATCAACGCAATCATAGATGGGCTGGTCAATAGTGGCGTGTCGCCTGACAATATCATAGTCTTCACCGGAGATGAAGCGGAGCTGTTCGCGGCCGGCATTTCAGTCATGCCTATTGGCCGAGGAATACGCACGATGGGCAGCGAATCGGAAGGCTATCGCAAAGGCATTAGCCGCATCGTGTTAGATTATTGCACGGTAATCATCAACGTAGCACGGCTGAAGGCAGATCGCGAGTTGGGAATGCGCGGGTGCATTGCGAACTGCCTTTCAGTGGTGCCCTACGTCGAACGGGTCAGGCTGCTCTCCCAGCCCTCCGAGCTTCCGTCGGCAGCCGCACATGCCATCATGCGCCAAAAGACTAAGCTACATGTGCTGGAGGCGTACCAGCCACTGCTCGATGACATTAGCGACCAGCCGCCAACCACGTGGGAGTATCGAGGGCTGTTGTTATCGTCTGATCCGGTGGCTTTGGACCTGACCGGACTACGCATTCTGGCTGCCAAGCAAGCGCAAACACGCGAAAAGCAAGGCGCCGCCGGGGTGCCAGCACAGAAAGCGCTTGAATATCTGAAGCCCGCTGCAAGTCGCAAGTATCGTCTCGGTCAGGCCGATCCGGAGCAGATACAGGTGCATCTGCAAGGGACCGAAAAAGACCTACTGATTGATACTCTACCCACTTCTCCGGATTAGCCTGGATGAAGCGGTGCAAGCATACACGAGTAGCTGCGAGTAATGCATCGGGATGAGATTAACAGAACAGGCAGGGCCAGAAGGCCCTGCCTGTTTCATCGTCAGATGTGTAGGTCTATTGAACGAGTGAGCTTTGCGTGCTACTGCTTGAGGAACTCTGCCACTCGGTCGCCAGTCTGATAGCTACCAGTGGTCTCGTAGCGTTCCAGGCACGACTCGTACAGTGAACGCAGATATACGTGCGTTTCGACATCAGTACCGCAGACCTTCTTGTCTCCGCCGTCCACTTTGGCGCCTGCATCAGCAAAGTGTGAGGCGCGCGCCTGGCTTCCTGCAACCAGGAAGGCGGTGTTAACGTTGGTCTTGCCGACCAGACCGCGGGAGACTTCGGCCGCACCAGTGCCACCGTGCTGAGCGTAGGCGGCATATACGCCCGTCTGCTCGATGATAGCGCGCTGTACTGCCTCGAGCTTGTGTTCGTCGGCAGGATGCTTTTCGTCAGCCTTGGCAGCGTGCTTCATGCCGATATCGTATGACATGCCTTCGGCACCGGTGTATTCGACAAACGCGGCAGCCAGGTTCGCAAACTCATCGAGGTCTGCGCCACGCATGGGCTCGTAGGCGATATCGTCACCAGATGTTCCGGTAGCACCCAACTCGGCTTCAAGCATCATGTGGCTGTTGCCAAGCCCTTCGCGTACTCCCATGGAGAAGTCACGGGTGATGGCGAAGTCGAGTACAAAGGGTATGCCCTCTGTGTCAATCATGCCCCAGGCCGGATCCATAACGGAAACGGTCTGCATGAAATCAGAGCGGAAACCCTGATACTCGGTGCTTGTCATGTAGGCCAAATACTCCTTCATAGTCGCGTCATCGGCCTCTGCTGCCACACGATCCAGGCCGCGCCCCTTGATGAAGTCACGCGCTTCCTCAAGAAGCCCTGCATAATCGAACGGTGTTGCCGCCGTCTTGTACTGCTTGCCAGGTTTGAAACCGGGCACCTTGAAGTGGTCGAGAGAGACTGCAACATAGTCTGCTCCCCAGGCGTCGGCTTCCATAGCGATCCAGTCGGCATTCGCCTTCGCACCGTTGACCACTGCATTGGCCGTGTAGTTGATCCCTTCCGGTACCCAGATAGTGTTGGGATCGCCACCGATCTTGATGTTTGAGTTGTACGAGAACTGGATGATGATCGGCGACTGCTTGCCCATCGAGGCAGCCATCACGAAAGCACGGGTGGACCACCAATTGTTGGAGTTAGCGGCGAGAATGGTCACCTGTTGATCCTCGGGCTTGAGCTGTAGGTTTTCATCAAAGGGACAAAAACCATCGAAAATCTTTCTCAGTTGCCTACCGTCCAAGAGCTTGCCTATTTTAGGTCACCTCCGATATAGTGTCAGCCAAACCGAATTGCCAATCCGGCAATTCGGTCATAGTTCACGGCCTCTTGACCGTGTTTGAACCTATTTTGAAACGGCGATCCAAGGGAGAGCGCAGAATCATGCGCCGACAGACGCACCTCGTCGCCATAGACTATTCTAGCAGAATTGACGACCCAATACAAGCCATCACAACGGATTCTATTGATTGGTCAGGCTACGGAACCATTCCATGGTGTGCCGAAGGCCATCGCGAAGGTGGATCTTGGGCTCCCATCCGAGTTGCTTGCGCGCTACTGTGATGTCAGGACGGCGTCGTTTGGGGTCGTCATCATGCAGCGCAGGCACCACCTTCAGTTCGGAGCTGCTGTTGCTGAACTCAAGCACCAACTCGGCCAGTTCACGCACCGATATCTCCGATGGGTTGCCCAAATTGCACGGACCGGAGTAATCGGAAAGCATGAGACGGTACAGACCCTCGATCAGGTCCTCACAGTAGCAGAAGCTGCGGGTCTGCTCGCCTCCCCCGTACAGTGTGAGCGGTTCAGCCGACAAGGCCTGCATACAAAAGTTGGATACCACTCGCCCGTCGTCGGGCCGCATACGCGGGCCATATGTGTTGAAAATGCGGGCGATGCGGACATCGGCACGGTAGTGTCGATGGTAGGTATGGCACAGTGTCTCGGCATACCGCTTGCCTTCATCATATACGGCACGAGGGCCTGCGATGTTGACATTGCCGCAGTAGTCCTCCCGCTGAGGGTGGACTTCCGGATCGCCATACACTTCGGATGTGGACGCCTGTAGGAAGGTGGCCTGGTGTGCCCGGCACAGCTCCAGCAGCATGTTGGTGCCCAGCGCACAGGTACGCATGATCTCCAGGGGCAGGCGGTCAAAGTCTATCGGGCTTGCGGGACAGGCCAGGTTCAGTACATAGTCTATGTCACCAGCTATATGCAGCGGCTCACAGACATCATGGACAATGATCTCAGCACCCGCTTCGGCCAGATCGCGTGTGTTGCGGCGGGTCCCGGTCTCATAGTTGTCCACCACATAGACATCATAACCCTCATCGAGGAGTCGCTTACTCATGTGATAGCCGAGAAATCCGGCACCTCCGGACACCACGGCTTTGGGCTTTACTGCCATCGTCACAGACTCCTTTTTCATGCGTACGGCCCAATTGCTCAGCATACATTATAGCACAAATCGCATAGATGTGCGCGTCACCTAACGCCGGACGACTCACAGGTTGTGCCTGCCTAACAACGCCAGTTATATCCGGGCACCGACAGAAGTCATATCAGGGCTATGGTCTTACAAAACAGGAGCAGGATGCGACGCCTTGTCGCCTTTCGATGGTACTACTTGTCCTGCGTAGTCTCCCGGGCTCGCTGTCGTCCCGCTCGGTATATGGGGCCGTAGACACCAGCATCTCGGACCACGCAGCCAGCCTGTCCCCCGTCGCGCATGATCTGTGTGCATCGTGAACAAGACACACAAACCCTGTCGGTCGAAAGCTGGCCGTTGCTCAGCAAATCGGCAGCAAACTCCGGGTACGCCAGTGCCATGCGACCGAAACCTGCCACTGCGCACCAATTCTGTTCGACCATGGCTGCTGCGACGTTGGGGCCGAACTGGCGCAGCCACGTCAGGCCGGTAGCGACCATCGGGACCTGTGGCAACCGACGCGACAGCTCCTGTTGAATACGGACCATGGCCGCCACGTTTGCCAGAGGGTGCTCATGGGGCATATAACCGCCCACTTCGTGGCTGTCATACGGCCGCTCTACATGGGGGTTGTAGTAGGGATTGCCGTATGCCACGTTCACCAGGGACACTCCCGCTTCATGCAGGCGACAGATGAGCTCCACCGGCTCATCCAGGTCCGGTTCGAGAGATCCGTCGTGGGCCATGCCAAAGCCATATGGGTAAGCGAAGGCGTCATATACGTTGAGCCTGCAGGTAAGCGCCAGGTCGGGGACATGCTGATGGATCTGCTCAACCAGGTGCAACAGCAGCCGCGTTCGGTTCTCAAAAGTGCCACCAAACAGGCTGTCACCACGCGTATGGGCAGCCAGCAATTCGTTCAGTAGATAGCCATGACAGGCTTTGAGGTCTACAGCATCGAAGCCGGCCTGCCGGGCCAGGCGTGCAGCAGCAACGAAAGGCTCAGTGAGTGCCTCCAGTTGCGCGTCGCTTATCAGAGGATAGTCCTCCGGCAGCCCCAGACGCGCGTCCAACACGGGGTTGTGATGGGCGATGACCGGCCTGGGCAGGCCGTCTGGTCTGGCATAGCGGCCCGAGTGCGTCAACTGCAGCACTGTGATCGGGCGATGTGCCGTGCCAAACTTTGCCGCCGCCGTAGTGATGATGGTCTCATGCAACTGCGCGAACTGCTCAACCGTGCCCTCGTGCAGCCACAACTGCCTGGGATTGGCGCGCCCTTCAGGCAGCACGGAAGCAGCCTCACCCCAAATCAGACCTGCGCCTCCAGCGGCAAAGCGACGGTAGCGGCGAAAAGTCAACTCACCGGGAGCACCGTTTTCATCCGCATCACAGCCCTCCATGGGGTGTATGGCGATAGCATTGGGTACCTGCAAGGGTCCGGCCACCACCGGACGTGACAGGGCGGCCACCGATTCAGTATATGGCAGGCTCAAATCCAACGCGGACAGCCTCGCCTCGACCTCAGGCCAGCTGTCATAATCAAACCGTTCGTGCGCGGATGGATAGCGGAACTGCATGCTTGACATGTCTCCCCTGCACTAACACGTTCTGCACTAATACATCCCACAGTGAATGCGTGATACGGCCTCGGAGAGGTAGTACGTTCGCACCATAATACATGGCGTCTGGTGTGTCAAACGGAGTTAAAGCGACGCAGTAGGTACCAGCTCACCTCACAGGCTTTCCGAACTACTTAGAGATCGACACCTGTCGCATTCTGGCACCCGTGGACCCCAGTTTACGGCACTGTTATTGGGCCTGCATTTATGGACTATATAGCACTGTCCAGGGGGCCAGATCACCGAGTAGCCGTGCTTGACAGGGCTCTAGCCATTGACTATCATTATGACGAACATCACTGAACCTCAATCGCCGACCTGCAATCTGAATTAGACTTTTTATCGGCGGTTTGTGGACAGACTTTTTGGAGTCAAGAAAATGCCGCTTTATGAATATAAATGTGACAAATGTGGCACAGCATTTGAGGAACTGGTTGCTGCTGAGAAAAAGGATGACAAGTTGGCCTGCCCCAACTGTGGCTCGACTGAGACCAAACGGCAATTCTCCAGCTTCGCCATTGGAGGCAGCAAACAGTCAGGCTCCTTGCCCAGTTGCGCAACCAGTAGCTGCTCCACCGGCACCTGCCCCTACGTATAGCCGCCGTATAGCCGCGCATGTACATGTATAACCGCGCACGGAAATGCCGCTAACCAGGGCAGGATGCACTGGCACCTGCTATCTCTGGCTCCGGAGCATGTAAGACGGCATATGTCCGTGCATGCAACCATACGCGCCTATATCTGCAGCACTATCTGCAGTACGATACAGTATTTGTGACTCGATGATGAGCAGCCACGATATCCTGTCTGCCCGCTGTTGCGTCCCCGTTGTGGCCGCTCCTCTGCAGAAGCCAATATAGGCGCTCCGGAGGCCTGGAAGCAGCACGACTTGCTGCACGCAGATTCGTCTGTAGAGGCCGCCCGAATTGCCTCTTAAGACCACGCCTCCTGGCTCAGCATTATGATCCAGTCTATTTGCGCCCCGCCAATCTGAAAGTGACACTTACCGCCGTATGGAAGTGGTTGCAGCTCCAATCGGGACTGCAATGTAGTTCGGTTATACCCGCGAACACAGTAACTTGTGTAAGCGCAACATGGCCCACAATAACTGACCGTGGCTCTTAACTTACAGGTGTCGGTCTGATATAATACAACACAACTGCTGGGAAGGCTGTCTAAACACGAGTTATAAGTGCTCTTGTTGGAACTACAGGAGGGCGTGTTTTTGCGTTGTCGTTGTAGAAAATTGCCAACTACCATGTTAGCCCATATCAACTACGCGATGGATGAGCGAACGGAGAACCCGTTATGATTGTACTGAGGGGCTTGTGGTCGTTGTTTGTGGCGACTGTAACGCTGGTGGGCGTCCTGGTAGGTCTGCAACTGGGCCAGGCACTCGGGCCGATGCTGGAGGTCGAAGCGGGTACCAACGAAGGGACTATGTTCACCACCGGCATGAGCACTGTCGGAGGCTTGCTGGGCTTCCTATTCGCGTTGTTCGCGTTCCGAAAATTGGTCTTCTACATCCAACGTCTTGAGCGGGTGTCGCTTCTGGACAAGGCCGCAGCCTCTATCGGTGTAGTACTGGGGCTGGCGGTGGCGCTGCTGGCGACTGTGCCTTTGGGCAACGAGGGCGTCGGCATCCCACTGCGCATTCTTGCCAGTGTAATCGGCGTCATCCTTGGCGTCGGCTTCACCATGAGCGCAAAACAGCAAATCATCTTCTTATTCCCCAGCCTCGCCACCAGCACTCCCGCCGGTGAAGAAATGGTCCCAGTTCAGTCCAAAATACTTGACACAAATATCATCATAGATGGACGCATAGCAGATATTGTCGCTACCGGATTTTTAGAAGGCTCAATTCTGATTCCGCAGTTCATACTACAGGAGCTTCGCCACATCGCCGATTCTTCCGACGAACTGAAACGCGCCCGCGGCCGTCGCGGCCTGGAGGTGCTCAACCAGCTAAAGACTCTGGCCAACTCTGATGTAAGAGTATGGGACGATTACCCTCCGGAAGAAGAGCGGATTGAGGTGGATGCGCGGTTGGTGAAGGTAGCCAAGATGCAGGGCGCTGCAATCGTAACTAACGACTACTCCATCAACGAGATGGGCAAACTACAAGCTGTCCCTGTCTTGAACGTCAACGAACTTGCTGCAGCTCTGAAGCCGGTATATCTGCCCGGAGAAGACACTTCTGTGACCATCGTCAGGGAGGGCAAAGAGCCCGGCCAGGGTGTAGCTTATCTTGAAGACGGCACCATGGTAGTAGTAGAAGAGGCCAAGAATCTCATCGGACAGACGGTGCCGATACGGGTTACCAGCTCTCTGCAGACTGCTGCCGGCAAGATGATATTCGCCGACCTGGTAAGAGAGTCGTCTCGGGACTCCAGGGGTCGTTTGTGAAGTCCTCCGTAGTAGCTTTGATAGCAGCCGCAGGGTCAGGGACCCGCTTCGGCGGAGTGTTGCCAAAAGTGTACGTGGAACTATGCGGGCGACCTCTGCTGGCATGGTCGCTTCGTGCATTTGATGCTGTCCCCGACGTGTCACGGATACTGATCGCCGTTGCTCCAGAGCACCTGGACAGAGCAACCGAGATCTGTCACCAGGAGCATCTTCGCACCCAGTGGGCGGTGATCCCCGGTGAAACACAGCGACAGGACACCGTTCGAGCTGGCCTGCAGGCGCTGGAAGACCAGCCCCCCGACATCGTCTGCATACACGATGGTGCACGTCCCCTGGTAACACCAGAGATCATCACCGACAGCATCCGGCTATGTCACATGCATGGCGCATCGGTGGCCTGTGTTCCGGTGACCGATACTGTGAAACGGTTCGATGAAGAAGACCGGGTGCTTGAGACTCTGGACAGAGAGCAGTTGCGTGCCATTCAGACGCCACAAACGTTCGCCTATCCCCTGATTGTGGCAGCTCATCGGCATGCACAGAAGCAGGCAATTCAGGCCACAGACGATGCGGCACTGGTCGAAGCCCTCAAGGAGACGGTGTATGCTGCCCCCGGGTCAAAAGAAAACCTCAAAGTGACTGAAGCTGACGATCTTGCGCACGCCGAATGGCTTATGCGCCGCCGTCTTCGGGCATCGGCTGACGCTCCCGTGCGAGTGGGACATGGCTATGACCTGCACCGATTGGTAGAAGGGCGACCGCTGATACTGTGTGGTGTGCAAATCGAGCATGACCGCGGCTTGCTCGGCCACTCAGATGCTGACGCAGCCCTCCATGCAGTAGCAGATGCGGTGTTGGGGGCAGCAGGTCTGGAGGACATCGGAGCACACTTCCCCGATAACGATCCCGACTTCCTGGGGGCTGACAGTGCGCAGCTTCTGACGCAAGTAGTGAAGATGGTGGCAGATGCCGGCTGGAGTGTCGGGAATGCTGATCTGACCATAATCGCCGAGGCGCCGCGGCTGGGGCCGCACCGAAAGAAAATGGTACAGACCCTGGCTGACGCCCTGGGCGTGGATGACTCTCGCGTGAGTGTGAAAGCTACTACCAACGAAGGCCTGGGGCCTGTGGGCGAAGGGGCGGCCATCGCCTGCCATGCTGTGGTTACGCTGCTGGCTGCCGGGCCGAGGTAAGCGCTACCCGACGCAACAAACAAACCCCGTACCCCATAGGTTTCAGTTTGAGTTCAAGCTTGAGGCAGGCGCCTCCTGGAGATGGAAAACCCGCATGAATCTGGCTGCCTGGGGAACGCAGACAGAAGCCCCAGTTGGCGGCTTCTAGGCTGGCTGCGGAACGGCGTTCGATCCAGAAACGATAGTCTGCAGGTGTGAGCTACAGAGACCACAAGCTGTTCGAGATCACACGTGGATATGGCCTATCAACCCGCAAAGCATCAAGTCCATAGACGTAAACTGAGCTGAGGTACTGGCAAGTGCCCTGATGCCCTGAGAGGCGCTCATCTGCCAGCCAAACACGCTCAAATAGAAAAACAGCGAGGGGGCCGCTTCTGAAGCGTCCCCCTCTTTGCTGCATACATGTATGTCATCCCGATGAGCACCCGTGAAAGCAAGGCGCCTTCGGGCTCTAGTACATGTCGCCACCCGGCATTCCGCCTGGAGGTCCTGCGGGCTCTTTCTGCGGGATTTCGGCTATCAGTGCTTCGGTGGTCAGCACCAATGCGCCAATGCTGGCTGCGTTCTCCAGCGACGAGCGTACTACTTTAGCTGGGTCAGCAACACCGGCTGCGGTGAGGTCTTCGTACTCTTCCTTGGCAGCGTTGAAGCCCCACTTGGGGGATTCGTATCCAAGTACTTTCTCCGCCACAATACTACCCTCATAACCGGCATTGTTGGCGATCTGTTTGATCGGGGCACGTAAAGCTGCCTGCACGATGCGCACACCAGCGGCCACGTCGCCTTCGGCCTCTACATCCTCAAGAGAGATAGAAGCTCTCAACAGCGTGACTCCACCACCGGGCACAATCCCTTCCTCCAGCGCTGAACGGGCTGCAGAGAGGGCGTCTTCGAAGCGGTGCTTGAGTTCCTTCAGTTCGGTCTCGGTTGCGGCTCCGA
>LSQX01102021.1_pt1 | contig 12041 bp, 14 predicted proteins | sample 654561 | NCBI WGS metagenome assembly LSQX01 (sample SAMN04489861, study PRJNA283612) | anaerobic digester metagenome | isolation source: 4 biogas reactors fed with cattle manure at either 37C or 55C with and... | place: Denmark: Kongens Lyngby | collected 2014 | reverse complement strand
AATGAGTCCGGTGGTGCATTTTGAGATGCCTGCTGAAGATAAGACAAGAGTTAAAAGGTTTTACGAGAATGCTTTCGGATGGATAATGACACAACTCGGACAAGATATGGGTTCCTACCTGTTGGCTACTACCTCTCCTGTGGATGAAAACAATATGCATAAAGAAAAGGGAGCTATTAATGGCGGATTTTATCAGAAAGGAGAATACGGCACAGTGCCGCATATTGTTATTGCTGTTGATGATCTGAGTCATAGCATGGAGAAGGTGAGACAATCCGGAGGTGAGGTCATTGGAGAGCCAGCGGCTATTCCTGGTATTGGTGATTTTGTGATGATTAAGGATACTGAAGGAAACCGTGTAGGTATGTTGCAGCCTCTCCCGATGGAAGAGGTATAGTCTCGTACAGCCCTTCTCACAGAGCTGTGGACAAACCGGTAAAAACATTAGTGGAGGATATAGAATGACAAAGCAGAAAACAATCACTGTTCAGGCAGTTATCAACAAGCCTGCAGACCGCGTTTGGAAACTTTACACAGAAGCAGAGCATATCAGGAAATGGAATAATGCTTCTGAAGATTGGCACACTCCCAAAGCAGAGAACGATTTGAGAGTCGGTGGAAAATTTCTGAGCAGGATGGAGGCCAAAGATGGCTCTGCCGGTTTTGACTTTGAGGGAACTTACGACGAAGTTAAAACTAATGAGCTTATTAAATATACCATGTCTGACGGGAGAAAAGTTGCAGTGGTTTTTGCTGATACAGATGAAAAAGTAAAAGTGTCTGTGAAGTTTGATACAGAACACGAAAATCCTGTTGAGATTCAAAAAGCCGGCTGGCAGGCTATTTTAGATAATTTCAAAAAATATGTTGAGGAGAACGGATGAAAAAAATTATTGTATTTACCTTAATCTGATGCAATTAAAAGTAACCCGGTTGTCAGCAATTATATGAACAGCATTCCCAAAAATTTTTTTTGTAGACCTATAAAGCTGGAGGGCAAAAATAATGAAATCACAAAAAATAGTACCATATCTTTGGTTTTACAAAGAATCAGTGGAAGCTGCAGAATTCTATATATCAATTTTTAAGGATTCCGGGATAACGCATAAATCAAAGATATGCGATACCTCATCCTGAGATTGCGATATTGCAGGATTCACTGTCCTGGGATACAACTTCATGGCGATAAGTGCGGGTCCTCTGTTCAAATTTAATCCATCAATCTCATTTATGGTAAATTGTAAAGATCAGCATGAATAAAATAATCATTGAAGATCTAAGAAAAGCAGGAGAGTAATTATGACAACACCTAAACAAAAAATCCCGATAATTACTGTTTTTACAAAAGAGGATTTCCATAAGTGGCTAAGGGAAAGTCACAAAAAGGAGGATAGAGTTGCTGTCATTGTCCATAAAAAGCATACCGGCAAATCGGCACCTACGCATCGTGAATTGATTGAGGAAGCTATCTGCTATGGATGGATTGACACAACAATAAAACGACTTGATGAAGACAGGTTTATCCGGCATTTCTCTAAACGTACCAAAAATAGCTCATGGAGTAAAAATACACTTGGTTATGCCAAAAAGCTGATAAAAGAGGGACGAATGCATGAACAAGGACTTCATTTTTACGAATTGGGATTAAAGAAAAAAACACATGATCATGGTATTCCCGAAAATCCTGATCAGCCACTTGAATTAAAAGAAGCCCTTTCAAAGAATGAAAAGGCGGAAACGATTTTTAATACTCTCCCTCCATCAACAAAGAAAATGCTTTATCGTTGGTTCTTACGTGCTAAACGTCCGGAAACCAGAACAAAAAGAATAAATCAGATAATTACCTCTATGCTGGATGGTGACAGAGAAGTCATCCGGCCTGGTACTAAAATAAATGTGTAAAAAGGTTTATAAAAAAGAGCGGGAAATCCCGCTCTTTTACTTTTCTCTGAATAAGCTGTTAACGGAAAACCAATATGCATCATTTTCGGAAAATAGCGATGTAGCAAAAATGGAAAACAACGATGCATGATTTTTACAAATTTAATTTAAATTTTCATTGTTGTTAAATATTGTTTTTCGATTCTTCTCATCCTGACTCCTCATTGGAAGAGATGATATAATTTATTGCAGAGAAGAATGTTTTTTCGGAAAGATTAAAGTATCTTATAGAAAGTTGAGGAACAGAATTCAATTATCAATGTTTTAAACTACCTAATATGAAAAGAATATTGACCAGTCCGGTTAGGTGGATTCCCGGACTCGCAATTGTTACCTTTGCATCATATCTTACAGGACTGAGCCTTTTGTGGTGTTTGCCGGCATATTTAGGCATTATGTTCCTTCTTGAATTTGCAAAGAATATGTTTGTGGTTATCCCCGGAATTATCCTGGTTATTGATTTTTCCGAGGTAATTTTTTTCAAAGAGACTGCAACCTTTTTGTAATTAGTCATCATATAGTAGCTACAAAATAATAAATCAGGTGAAGAATAAAGCCGGGATTAAGTGGGATGCACTCTATAAAAAAGAAGCCCCAAAACTAATTGGTGTTTGTAGAAGATACGTTGGTAATATTTCTGCTGCTGAAGATATTGTCCACGATTCATTTGTGTCTGCCATTGAAAAAGCAAATCAATTTAAAGGTAAAGGAAGTATTGAGGCATGGATATACAGAATCGTAGTCAATTCTGCTCTTCAATATTTAAACAATAACAAGATAGTACAAATTCCAATAGACAAAGCCTTTGATTTGGCCGAGCCAGGAGTAAATAATGAAGAAGACAGGTCAACGAAAAAAACAATTGAAGATGCCGATTTTTCACAGGAAGACTTGCTTGCCGCATTGGATTATTTACCTGAACACCACAGAATTGTGTTTAATCTATATGTTATGGAAGGCTATCAGCATAAAAATATTGCGAAAATACTGGATATTAGTATTGGGACTTCAAAATCACATTTATCGAGGGCACGTAAAAAGATAGTACAAATACTTTTGAAAAAAGCTGAACAAAAAAAGAAAAGAAGGAGGGCAGTTGTTATTTGGCTGTTTCCCGAATCCAGTTCTTATATTGACAGGCTTTATCGAAAGAAATTCAGAGATTTCGAAATTTCACCCAAAGAAACGTTCGTTTCAAAAGGCATTAGTATGCCTTATAAAAACAGTTTTTCACTTTTTAAAACTCCGTTATTTTATATCGGGACAGCAGGTGTGATTGCTCTTTCTATATTCTTTGCGAATTATATTATTCAAACACCTCCCAATCCGATAGAACCGGTATTCATAAAAGATTCAACAGAAGAAATATATTCCGTAAAGGAAAAAAATGATACTGTTCTGATGGATACAAAAACCAAAGTATTGAAAGATTCAATTGGTGAAAATAAACCCGATACAATCAGAAAAATAGTAAGAAAACCTGTGTATATTAAAAAAACTATTGTTGTAAGGGATACGATAAGATAGGCTTATATGAAAAAAATTCTTTTCTTATTCATGTTGGTTCTGATTTCTGGCTTTGTTAAATCCCAGGTTATTGAAACTATTTTTGTATATGATACCATTTTCGTATATGATACTATTTATGAAGTTTATGATGCTACATTAAAGTATGAGATAATAACTCCAATTGAGGCTGTTTTGACTCAAGACACCAGTTTTTTAATGTTGACCCCTGCAACCTTTTACGAAAATGGAATCAATAGGTCAAAGACAAAAGTTAATGATTTATTTTCTGAAAAAATTGGGATCACGATGATGGATTCTTTAAATACAGATAAGAGTGCTTTCAGACGGAACAGGCAAGATAAGAAACCAACTGAAGAAATATTCCATATCGATTCATTAAATTCTAAAAAACCTGATAAAAGAAAAATGGGAACCCATGTGCTAAAATATTTTGCAGCAGCAACATTGTCCGCAGCAACAGCCATCCATTCGTTACCTGCGAAAGCACAGAGACAGGAGAGTAACGAATTAAAAACGGAAGAGATTGCAGTTACTGAAAAATTTCCGGGACAAATTAGTTTTTTATATCCTCTGGGAACCTCGGGCAAATCAAGCAAGAACACGGCATATAACCTTTCGCTAAATATTCTTGCAGGTGTAACAGGAGACATAAACGGCGCCGAATTCGGGGGCGTTTCCAACTTTAATACAGGGAATATGACAGGTGCCCAGTTTGCAGGTATAAATAACCTGAGTTTAGGAACTGTTACAGGAACTCAATTTGCCGGTATAGCCAACATTTCAAAAAAAGAAGTTGATGGAGCTCAATTTGCTGGTATTACAAATATAGTCGACAATATTTTCAGTGGAGCTCAATTCGGAGGTATAGCTAACTTTACAAATGGAAGGGTGAAAGGGTTACAAGTTGCGGGCATACTGAACTATATAAAAGGTGATCTCAAAGGAGTACAAATCGGATTGATTAATTATGCTGGTAAATCACAGGGGTTTCAGCTGGGATTAATTAATTGCATGGATACAATCGCTAACGGCTTTTCATTCGGCCTGCTAAATCTCCCCAGACACGGGTTCTATGATGAATTTGAACTTTCATTTTCCGATTATGCCAATACGGCATTAAGTTATAAGTTAGGATATAAAAAGTTTTACACCATTTTTACGGCTGGTACCAATTATATAAAAAACAATTTATTCCTCTTTGGCGCAGGTTTCGGACATATAACAGAGATAAGCCCAAAATTCTGGTTACAACCTGAAATACAGAGTTTAAATTATTTTCCAAACGATTTTAAAGACACACAGTATAACAGTTCAAATCGCATAAAACTTGGACTGAGATATAATTTCTCAAATAAAATAGCAATATCTTTTGCTCCCGGTGTTCATGCAAACGTATTGGACCATAGAAAAGGTGAGACTTATAATATCAGTTTTATCAAACCTGTATCAGTCATTGAGGGGGAGGTAAATAATGTAGAACTGGGAGTCGGCTTTAGTATAAGTTTACTATTTTACTAAAATTCAGATTTTTAAATATAAAATTCTTTCCTTCTATTAAAAAGTATTTGTGGAACAGGGATTATTTGTTCAGAATTTTGATAAAATGATAAACAGAATTAAAATAACTGTAATGATTATCATGAAAAAAAACAGGTTATATACGGTCATCACAGGGGCAAGCCGTGGATTGGGTAAGTCTTTGGCACATGAATGTGCAGCCTGTAACCGTAACCTGATCTTAATATCTCTACCCGGCGAAAATATCAACTTACTTGCGACCCGTATAAGCGTCATATATAACATTGAGGTGCGTTACTTTGAAACAGATTTGACAAACGATAGAGAATTAAATCATTTATGTGATGAGCTCTCGGTAAAATTCAACATAGATATGCTTATCAATAATGCCGGTATTGGTGGCGTTCATGATTTTACAAATGCTTCTGCCGCTTATATTGATAATATCATTCTTCTAAACATCAAAGCACTTGTAACCCTGACCCAAAGACTATTGCCTGTTCTGAAAAAACAAGAAAAAGCGTACATATTAAATATTGCAAGCATGGCATCATTCGGGCCAATGCCATACAAAACCGTCTATCCGGCATCAAAAGCATTTGTATATTCATTTTCAAGAAGCCTTTATGCTGAGTTAAAAGACACCAATGTCCTGGTCAGCGTTGCGCATCCAGGCGGAATGGCAACCAATCCCCATGTTTCAGAAAGGATAAATTCATACAACAGGTTAATTAAATCCACAATTTTATCACCCGATTCGGTAGCACGTATCTGCATAAGAAATGTACTAAATGGCAAATCAATAATAATTCCAGGAATTATGGGTAAATTGAGCTGGGTTATAATAAAGATTCTCCCTACACAGTTTTTGTTAGATGTTTTCAAAAAATCCTTGTTAAAAGAGTTAAAACTAATTCATGCAGCATAAAGGAAAGGTTATGGTCACAGGTGCCAATGGTCTGCTTGGGGCGAATGTTACCGAACAATTGGGAACAAAGGGATTTCACGCAGTTGCCATGGTTCGGAAAGGTTGTAATATGAAAGGACTTCACGGACTTGTTTATAACCTTTTTGAAGGTGACATTACGAATTCAGAAGACCTGGAAAAAGTAATTTCACAATGTGATTACGTGGTTCATTGTGCTGCAAAAACTTCACAAAACGCTAGGTTCTCTGAATACGAGAGCGCTAATATTTTTAGCACCCAGCTTATTATTGAAGCATGTAAAAAATACCATGTGAAACGTCTGATTTTTGTCAGTTCCGCAAATTGTTTTACAAACGGTACATTAAGTGAACCTGGGAATGAAGAATCAGATTTTTTGCCCTGGTTAAAACAATCGGGATACGCCTTTAGTAAATATATTGCCCAAACTTTAGTTTTAAATGAAACAAAAAATAAATCGTTGAATGCAGTTGTTGTTGCACCAACCTTCATGATAGGTGCAAGGGATACGGGAAACTCGAGTGGGAAATTGTTGAGATATGCTATAAAAAACCAGATTCTTTTATATCCCCCGGGAGGAAAAAGTTTTGTTGATGCTGGTTTTGCTGCCGAAGCAATTGTAAATGCTTTAATAAATGGGGAAAGTGGGAATTGTTATCTGTTGGCTGGAGAAAATCTAACCTATAAAGATTTTTTCAAAAAAGTGAGCAAACTAAATGGTACCAGGAAACTGCTAATCCCCTTACCAAAATTCATTCTGATTTTGATAGCATCAGTGTCTAAACTCATTGAACAACTATTTCATATTTCGTTGCCTTTGAGTAAGGTTAATCAAAAACTCTTGTGCCTTAACAATTATTTTTCCAACAAAAAGGCAGTACAGGAAATTGGTTTAAAAAAGACCAATATTGATGATTCAATATTTAATGCGATATCCTGGATTAAAGCAAATCCAAATCATTAATTAAAAGCTAAATCCTAATCTGAAACAATTGCGTTAACCAGGGATCATTATTCATAACTTATGCTTTTTCTTTTGCGTCTCAATGGCTCAATAATTCTTTCGGACAAAAAGTTTATATTTCACTTTCTAATTTTATATTGACAGCAACTTTCTACCTATTAAACCCAAATGGTGATTAAAATAGTTACCATATCTTAATATTTTTATACATCATTTTTATTTAGAATAATAATATATTTGTTATGAATTTAAATTCAGCACTTTCATTTATTTTTTCTGTACCCGACTGGATTGTACGTGTCACCGGAATTGTTTTAATGACATCTACAATTGCATTAGTGTTCAGCTCAGTGCGTATTTATATGAATAAAGAAAAATAAATTAAATATGGATACAGACGATTTATCAAAGGAAGCATATGATGGCATTTTAACCGAAGCAGAGAAATTGTCACATGATTTGACTTTACATTATGGGCTGCTGTCTTATGAATGTGAAGATGAGGCTGAATATATTGAGAAAGCTGAAAAACTTACCAGGAATATAATGAAAATTGCGGATTACAAGTTGAATGATTTATTTTGGGGAAATCCACCTGACAAAAAAGGATTGGAGAATACACTCAAAAAAATACTGGATAATATTGAGAAAATCAAATCTATTCCTATTGAAAAACGAAATTTTGATTTTTAAACTTCAGGAGAAAACCGATGATAATTTATTTCAAAAGCAACCATTTAATGTAAAAAAACATCCTATCTGTTAATTGATATAGGATGAGACATTTATTTATACTTTTAATTTCTGCAGTTTTATTTCACTCCTGTGATAAAAAGGATGAACAGTCAACAGATACTTATATTATTGGAAAATGGGAATTAATAGAAGTATTAGCTGATCCGGGTGATGGCAGTGGAACATTTCATAGCGTTAACAGTGATAAAATAATTGAATTTCATGCTGATGGTACAATTTCATCAAATGGTTCTGTATGTTATATGTCTGTTGAAGCAAATAATGCAAGCATTGGGACATACTCATTGGAAGATTTTACTATAAACTCCTCAGATTGTTCATATTCACCAATGTATATTACATTCGAATTCCAAGGCTCGTACCTGATATTAAATTATCCATGTATTGAACCTTGCAGAGCAAAATATAAAAAGAGATAACCACACTGCAATAATTGGTGCAGATATGTGGTGCGGAGATCAGTTCCCGCCTAAAACATGTATCGGTATTTTCCGAAAATGGTGCATACTTGTTCTGCGGGAACATAGCTGATAAGTAGTGAATTTTATTCTTGTCAGAAATTAATTAATATGTAGAACACAATTTTACATGTATACGGGGGTTATATATTGGTACAGTTATTGTGGAAGTATTAACTTATCAGGGATAAAATAAGTAATTGTTTCTTAGGTAATTTTATATTTTTACCATTTACAATATTCTTAATATTAGACACTTACAATATTTAATATGCCCCAAATAAATAAAAGTCATTGTTACAGGTGATTTAATCAGAACTGCTTAAAATTTAACACAAATGAGAAATATGATGAATGATAAGAAAAATACTGCTTTTAAATCGCCGGATTTAGAAAAATTACAAGCCGTTGTTATTGATGTTAAAACAAGAATTTATATAGCAATTGGTGCTGATCCGGAAAAAGCCAGAGAAAATTATTTCGCAAGATTAGAAGCGAAAAAACCATAGGAGTTTTTCAGGTTATTTAAGAATCGTTGAAAGAGTGGACTTACTATAATTATAGTCTTTCAAGAAAATATCGGTTTTAAATATTATAATCCAATAAATTTTCATCCTTGCACTCATTCAGGTGAACATTCGGTACAGTATTGTGTTTAGAATAATTACTGAAGACAGTATAGAAACTACTAAACCATTGGATTTTTTTATACATGAAAAATTTATCATTTGATTAATAAACTACAACCAACAGATCAAGATATACCTGGATCTATTTTAATTAATTAAATGTCTTATGGTTTGTATAACTTTTTTGTTGAAAGTAATAAAACCCTTATTTCTTACATTCCTGGTAGTAATTGTGACCACCTGCGATTCAAAAGAATTTGAGACTAAACCATCTTTGGATCCTGGTGATTCAGCAATTACTAATCCTTTAAAGCCGGACAATCTGGATGTGACAGGATCCGGCAATCGCACACGATTAACCTGGGAGGCTCCCCAAAATTATTCCGATGTTGAGGGATACAGGATCGAGAGAAAAATTAACAATGGTTCCTGGTCTGTTGTAGAAAATAATTATGTATTCAAACATAATCCGTTACCATATATATTCTATAACGATGAGGATTTAACATTGGGAATGACCTATGAATATCGTGTTGCAGCTATGGCCGGAGGGATACGCTCTGAATATACCAATGTAAGCAGTGTTAAATTAATTGGCAATGTATATTATGTTGCATCTGACGGCAATGATTCTTTTAATGGCACTTCACCAGTTAGCGCCTGGCGTACAGTTGAAAAGGCGAATAGCGCTCGTAATCCCGGTGATTTGGTCTTATTCAGAAAATGCGATACATTTAACTCAGAAAATGTGTTCATTCAGAATAAGGGAAGCGGTACACAAAAAAATCCGGTAAAATGGAGTTCCTTTGGTGATGGTGATCGCCCGAAATTTTCAGGAAGCAGATCACAACTATTTGTTGTATCTGTCAGAGATGTGGATAACTGGGTTTTTGAAGGGTTGCATTTTGATGGTGCTAAATGGCAAACTTTTCAGATAAGGGCAACAAATGATGATGTAACAGGTATAAAAATCCTGGATTGCTATATTGTAGGTCCAAATGGTAGCGAAGGACTTACTGCGGCTGTCCACCTGACGGAAACCGGCGCCAGTGTTGCTAAAACCTCTTCACATTCACTGACAGATGTTGAAATAGCATATAGTGAAATATTAAATTCTGTTCAAAGCGGTATTGGAGCCTGGGCCATAACTGCCGGATTACATGTACATAATAATTATATACATGACAATGGGTACGGTCCTGAGAGCGGATCGCAGGTAGATGTAAACGGAGGTTCAGATCATATAGTGGAATATAATGTTTTAAGAGGTGGCAGTTATAATAATCCTAAAGGTTCAGGAACAAAATGCCATGGTCAGCAACACCGGATGAAAAAAATGATCTATAGAGGTAATCTAATTTATTTCACAGATGGCTTCGGATTATCATTGCAGGATTCCCGGGATGGGTTAGTGGAAAATAATACCGTTTTCAATGGTAAATTCGGTTATGCCGCATTCAGTATGCGTGGTAAAAATCATCCTGAAGACATTGGCGGAAATATTGTCCGAAATAACATTTTCGCAGGTGCACGTAAAACCGAGGGAGCAGTTCGAATTACAATAAGTGATGGTAATGATGATAATAGAGATATTTATCAAATGGGTTATCCTGATGGTACTGAATGGCGCGACAAGGTTGATTTTGACAATAATCTGATTTTTGAAGGAGAAGGTTTTATTGTGAAATACATTGATGACCTTAACCGCAATTCCTGGATCAACACACATGATGATTGGGAAAATGACTGGAAAACATTCTTTACGAATGATATACATGCCGATCCGTTGTTTTTAAATGCTGAGGAGGGTGATTTTCGCCTTCAAAATGACAGTCCGGCAAGAGGGCTTGGCGTTCCCCAGTTTATGATTGATTAATACTCCCGGATTTATAAGATGAAGGAATTAAACTTCGTCAATTTGAATTCAGATAACCACGACTCCCGATTGAAAGGATAAAAACCAGGTAAACAACGCCTGACTAAAGTTCGTAAGTATGGGCTACAATATACCGGCCATCAGGCATTGGAAATAAGTGTAACATTTATATGTTTGAATCACCAGGTTTTTAGAGATTCAGACTGTGAGCGATTTATCAATAACAAAAATAATTTTTAATCAGCAAGCTTATTATTTCCAAATATTTAACCCCTCATTGAATGATGAAATCAATAAAAAATAAAAAAGCGGGAAATCCCGCTCTTTTACTTTTCTCTGAATAAGCCAATATATATTTGGAAGTGTGTATCCCTCTTTTTTACGGAGTTTTATTTTTCTTGTACCAAAGGAATGAACCAACATTATAAAAGTCATTAACCACATCTTCGTTTTCAGCCAATTGTTCTTTTGTATATGGAAAATGAGGAACTAAAAGGTCATTTCCTGGTTTCCAGTTTACAGGAGTATATAAATTACTTGCATAAGTAGTTTGCAGAGCCTGAACTGTTCTTACAAGTTCATCAAGGTTACGGCCGATTGTCAATGGGTAGAAATAAGTAGCCTCCACGACATTGTCCGGATTTATCACAAATACTCCCCTTACATCTCTGGTTGTACTTACAGGGGCATGTAACATTCCATAAAGTTTTGATATCTCTGCACTAGCGTCATCAATGAGAGGAAATTTTATTTTAACAGAAACAGATTCATCATTTAAAATATCTTCCATTGATTCTTTCCAGGCCTGATGAAGCTCTTTGTTATCGGTTGATAAAACCGCAACTTTAATTTTTAGTTCGTCCAGTTGATCCTGCATTTTTGCAAGTTCTAAAATCTCACTGGTGCAAACCGGTGTAAAATCCCGGGGATGACTGAATAAAATTTTCCAGCTTTTGCCGAAATCAGAGGGGAATGTTAAAGTCCCGTTAGTTGTAACAGCAGTAAAGGAAGGAGCTTCAGATCCAATAAGAGGTATAGAAATCACATTTTGCGCCTGAGCATTTGCAGCGCTAACATTCATTAATAAAACCAATGACAAAATAACTGTTGTTTTCATGGTATAAATATTTAATGTTAATTACAAACAAATATTATAAATTAATTAAAAGAATTAACGATCTTAATATATTTTAACATTATTTAATTGTAATATTAAGCCAGTATTAAATGAAACATCAGAAAACATGGGCAGAAGATTTCCCCTTGAACTGAAATTCTGTAAAATTTTTCAGGTGAAATAAACACCCTGATATGCAAAGAATTCTTAATAAATAGGATTTAGTAGTTTTTATACCAGGAACTGAATTTACTTTCGACCAGAATTAATTCGTATTGGTCCAGGTACTGTCTCTTATACACATCT